>Ga0209536_100016150_pt1 | contig 10623 bp, 9 predicted proteins | sample DeeMarSeWOR28_12_FD_187461 | JGI IMG/M metagenome (GOLD analysis project Ga0209536, IMG submission 187461) | Marine sediment microbial communities from White Oak River estuary, North Carolina - WOR-2-8_12 (SPAdes) (version 2) | ecosystem: Environmental > Aquatic > Marine > Intertidal zone >...
GCGCCGGCGATGGGCGAGCACGGCGGGCGGATCGAGGCGCGCACCCCCGAACGACCTGCCCCGAGCGGCGAGGCGCGGCTGCCGCTCGCGGGCCTGCGCATCGTGGATGCCACGACCTGGTGGGCGGGACCGATCGCCACCCAGATGCTCGCACTGCTGGGCGCGGACGTCGTCCACGTCGAGTCGATCCAGAAGATGGACGGAAGCCGCGCGGTGGGCGGCACCTTCGCGGCCCAGCAGAAGGCCTGGTGGGAGTGCAGCTTCATCTTCCTGTCCGCCAACTCGAACAAGCGGGGGCTGACCCTCGACCTGGCCGATCCGCGAGGCATGCGGATCCTCGAAGCGCTGCTCGCCGACGCCGACGCGCTGGTCGAGAACTTCAGCCCACGCGTGATGGACGGCTTCGGGCTGACCTGGGAGAGACTGCAGGCGCTGAATCCACGCTGCCACTACGTCCGCATGCCGGCGTTCGGACTCGACGGACCCTGGCGCGAGCACGTCGGCTTCGCCGCGACCATGGAGCAGATGGCCGGTCTGTCGTGGCTGACCGGCCACGTGGACGACCAGCCGCGCATCCAGCGAGGTCCGTGCGATCCGATCGCCGGCATGCACGCCGCGTTCGCGCTGCTGCTCGCGCTGGCGGAGCGCGACCACGACGGGCGCGGACACCGGGTCGAGTGCTCGATGCTCGAGGCGGCGCTCAACGTCACGGCCGAGCAGGTGATCGAGTACACGGCCTACGGCAACCGGCTGCAGCGCGAAGGCAACCGCTGTCCCGAGGCGGCACCCCAGGGCCTCTACGCCTGCGCCGGTCACCACGTCACCTCCGATCCGCGCTGGCTCGCGCTCTCGGTGGTGAGCGAGGCGCAGTGGCACGCGCTGCTGGACTGGCTCGGCCGCCCCGACTGGGCCACGCAGGTGGATGCGGACCTGGCCTCGCGCCGTCGCCACCAGGACGGGCTCGACGAAGGACTGCGGCGCACGTTCGCACGGCGCGAGCGCGACGCATGCGTGGCCGAGCTGGTCGCCGCGGGGGTCCCCGCCGCGACCGTCGTGGATCCGCGCACGCTGGCCGGCCATCCCCAGTTCGTGGCCCGCCGCTTCCTCGAAGAGCTCGATCACCCGGTCGTGGGACGCCAGGCGACGATGGGCGCCCCCTTTCGCGCGTCGGGCATCGAGCACTGGCTCACGCGCGCAGCGCCCACTCTCGGTCAGCACAACGTCGAGATCCTGACCGAGCTCGGCTACGGCGCCGAGGAGATCGAGCAGCTGGCGGCCGAGCGGGTGATCGGCACCTGGCCGGCCGGCTCCTGACACCACGCCCCGCGGCCCCGAGAGGGTCGACCGTCTGCCCGGGAAGGCCGATGCTATCCCCGATCGGCGCGAGGCCGCACGAGGGGTGGCGGAGGCGATGACGACCATCTACGGCGACAGCGAAGGCGACCTGCGCGAGCTCGAGGGCTGCTCGGTCGCGGTCGTGGGCTACGGCAACCAGGGCCGCTCCTGGGCCCTCAACCTGCGCGACTCCGGCCTGGCTCCTCGCGTCTGCGTGCGCGCGGACGCGTCGCGCGAGCAGGCCGAGCTCGACGGGTTCGACACCGGCGAGATCTCGCAGGCGGGAGAGGCGGACGTGGTGTGCGTACTCGTCCCCGACGACGTGATCCCGCAGCTGCCGCTGTCGCGACCCGAGTCGGGTCTCACGATCGTCGCGAGCGGGTACACCCTGGCGTTCGAGCGCTTCCGCCCACCCGGCGACCTCGGCATGGTGGCGCCGCGCATGCTCGGACCCGAGGTGCGGCGCTGCTACGAGGAGGGCGCCGGCTTCATCACCGCCGTGGGCGTCGAGCGCGACGCGACGGGCCGCGCGCTGCCCCGCACGCTCGCCGTCGCCCGCGCGATCGGCGGGCTGCGCGAGGGAGCGATCGCGCTCACACCGATGCAGGAGGCGGTGCTCGACCTGGCCGTCGAGCAGGTGCTCTCGCCCGCGCTCACCCACGTGAACACCGCGTTCGTCACCGCGATGCTCGAGCAGGGCATCCCGCTCGAGGCGATCCTGACCGAGCTCTTCCTGTCGGGCGAGGTCGAGCGGACCTATGGGCTGCTGCGCAGGGATGGGTTCGCCGCACAGCTCGAACACCACTCTCCCGCCAGCCAGTACGGACAGCTCTCGCGTCGCGGCTCGTACGACGAGCTCGACTTCCTCTCGATCATGCGCGAGCTCGTCGATGCCATCCGCAGCGGGCGCTTCGCGGACGAGTGGGACGCCGAGTCGCGGGCCGGTTACCCGCGCCTGGCGGAGCTGAAGCAGGTGCACGCAGGTCCGGGCGTGCGCGCACTGGAGACGGACCTGCGCCGTCGACTCGGCCCGCGCCGGCGCGACGGCGACTGAGTGGTCGACACCTCCGCGGCCGAGCCCCGGACTCGAGCCCGGCGCGTCGGACTCGACCTCGCGCTCGTGCTCGGCGTCACGATCGCGCTCGAGCTGCTGCTCCAGCTGGCTTCGATCACCAGCGATCGGGTGGCGCTCGTGCTCTCGAGCGGCGTTCCGATCGCGCTGCCGGATGCGCGCCTCGGCATGCGCGGCAATCCGGCCGCGCCCGAGCACGACGACCACGGCTGGCGCAACGCGCAGCGACCCGCACGGGTGGAGCAGGTCGCGATCGGAGACTCCCAGACCTACGGCGACGAGGTCGGGCGCGAGCAGGCCTGGCCCCAGCGGCTGGCCGCCCACTCCGGACTCCGCACCTACAACCTCGCCCTCGGCGGCTACGGACCGGTGCAGTACCTGCGGCTCGTCGACGACGCGCTGGCACTGGCGCCCGAACGGGTGCTGATCGGCCTCTATGCCGGCAACGACCTGGCCGACGCCTACCTGGCCGTGCACGAGCGCGGCCTGGCCGACGAGCTGCTGCCCGACGCCGCCACGCGCGCGGAGCTGGGCGCTGCCGCGAACGAGCGCGGCCCGCTCACTGCGGCCTGGCTGGCGACCGGCGCGGCCCGGCGAGGTCGGGTCAAGCAGGCGCTGCGCCAGCTCGGTGAGCCGATCGTGAATCACTCCCGGTTGTTCGGTCTGCTGCACGCGCTCGTTCGCGTCGCCACGCCACGCCGGCCGGAGAAGCGGACCGGCAGCCGCCGGAAGTCCTGGGAGCACTACGCACGGCGGGTCGCGGACCTCGACCCGGCGCTGCTGCTGCCCGTTCCGGCCGGTCGCTCGGGCACGATCCTCACGCCCTCGGCCCGGGCGGCGGTGCTCGACGCGAGCGACCCGCGCGTGCGAGAGGGAGAGCGCATCGGTCTGGCCGCACTCGACGCGGCCGCCCGCCGCTGCGGCGAGCGCTGCCGGCTGATCGTCGTCGCGATCCCGACCAAGGAGCTGGTGTTCGCGGACGCAGTGAGCGCGCAGCGGATGCAGCCGCCGCGCGTGTACGATCGGCTGGTCGCGGACGAGCGGGCGCTGTGGTCCCGGGTCCGCGAGTTCCTCGCCCGCCGCGGGATCGAGCTCGTCGATAGCCTGCCCGAGCTGCGCGCCGCCCTCGCCCGCGGCGACGACCCCTATCCGCCCGACTGGAACGGACATCCGAACGACGCGGGAAACGACGCGATCGCGCTGGCCGTGCTTCGCGCGCTGCCCCCCGGAGGCTGAGTCGCCGACCGCAGCCGCCTCAGCGCGGCTCGCACACGAAGATCGGGATGTCCCGACTCGTGCGCTGGCGGTACTGCGCGTAGGGCGCGTAGTGCTCGTCGCAGATCGGCCAGAGCGCCGGCTTCTCTTCGGCGGTCGCCAGGCGTGCACGCAGCTGCATGCGGCGACCGCGGTGGTTCACCTCGATGTCCGGGTGCTTGACCAGGTTGCCGTACCAGACCGGGTTCTTCGGCGCGCCACCCTGGGAGGCCACCAGCAGCACACCGTCGCCGTGGGGCACGTACATCAGCGGGATCGTCAGCCGGCGTCCACTGCGGGCACCGGTCATGCTGACGAAGCAGACCTCGTCGCCGGCCAGCTGGTTGAACCAGCGGCCACCCGTCAGGCGATGCAGCAGCACGTGGATGCGGGTGACGGTCTTGAGCACCCAGCGCGGCGGCGGCTTCCCGGTGTCGCTGGGATTCGTCGTCGTCGCCATGCTGTCCTCCCCTGGGGTCGCGGGCACGAGCGTACCGCGGGCGCCGCGACCGGGCCCCCCGCGCACGCGGCCGCGAATTTGCGGCTGACTTGCCCGTATCGATCGGGCATGATGACACGCGAACGAGTCGCAGCGGTATCCCGAGGCATGGGAGCAGTGCGATGGGGCTTCGATTCCGGCGGTGGGTCTGCACGTGGGCCTCGACATGGGTCAGGGCATGGCTCTGGGCCTGGGTCGCAGGCGGGGTCCTCACTGCCGGTCTGCTCGCGCCGGCGGGCGCAGCGGAGCAGGGCCCGACGGCAGCCCGGACGCGGCCGCAGCGGATCCTGTTCGTCGGCGACAGCATCGCCTGGGGCACGGGCGCCTCGGCGCCGGTGCAGCGCTTCACGTCACGGCTCGTCTCGCGGTTGAACGCGGGCGGCGGGCGCTTCGAGGAGCTGAACCTGGCGATCCGGGGCTCGACGCTGGTCGACCAGGCCTGGCCGCACCCCGGAGAGTCCACGCATCCGCACGGGCTCGCGCGGGTGATCGACCTGGCGCCGGACGTCGTCGTGCTCGAGCACGGCAGCAACGACAATGCGTTCGGACACTCGCTGGGTGAGTTCCTGTGGGCCTATCGCGACAGTGTGCGCACGCTGGAACGGAGCCTGCCCGGTACGCGCATCGTCTGCATGACGATCCCGCCTCGCTGGGATTCGCTGGCCGCCGACGACGACTGGCTGAACCGCGCGAACGTCGGCATCCAGGAGATCGCCGCGCTCGAACGCACCCTGCTGGCGCAGAGCTACGCGAAGCTCCGAAACCGGCGCGAGCTCTTCCCCGACGGCATCCACCCGAACGACGAAGGTCACCGCCTGCTGGCCGAGTCCGCGGCCGAGGCGCTGGCAGGCGAGCGGCAGAGCCCGGAGCGCTTCGACCTGGCCTTCGCAGGCCAGGGCCGCCATCGCGTCGCCGGCTACACGATCGAGGCCCACGCCCGCCCGGATGCGCCCGCCGGCGGGGACGACTCGGGCTGGGTCGAGATCCGCGGGCTCTCGCTCGACGGTCTGCGCTACCGCTCCGACTACGCGCTCACGATCGGAACGGCGCCGCGCACCTGCCGGCGAATTCCGAGGCTGACGCTGCACCACGCCGACGGCTCGCGCAGCGAGCTCACGGGCGAGTGCACGGTCTGGTACCGCACGGGCCTCTACCGGCTACCCGCGTCGCCGGACGCACCGGTCCGCGTCGAGATCCTCCACTGACTCGCCTCGCTCCCCGCCGACCGGCCGCCAGTGATCCGACCCGCGCACCGGTCTCGACCGGTCCCGCTTCGCATCAGGGTGTCGGCCAGCCGGCGAACAGCGGGTGGGCCGCGATCGCCTGAGCCGCCTCGTCACAGCCGCTCTCCGTCAGGTGCACCCCGTCGCGCGGAAGGAAGCGACCCTCGCGCACACCGCTCGCGCGCCAGCTGCTCGCCAGATCGACGAGCTCGCCACCCTGCGCGCGCACGAAGGCCGCCATGCGCTCGTGATGCTCGATCGGTGACGTACCGGCGACCTCCTCCTCGCGCGGAGAGAGCACCACCAGCAGCGGCGCAGCCAGCGCGTCGGCGCGCTGCTTGATGCGGGCGAGGGGAGCCTGGCTGTAGGCGAGCGCCTCGTCATCGAGGTTGATCTTCCAGCGCGAGCGATTGCGGCCGCCCAGGCGCTTGAAGCGCAGGCGCAGGAAGCGATAGAGCGCGCTCGCGTCGATTCCGCCGTGCTCGATCTGGCGCTTCCAGGCCCGGTACTTCTCGATGTCGTACACGAGCTGGCCATCGATCACCTGCAGGCTCTTGCGCGCGTCGACGGAGCGTTCGGTCACGTCGTTGGGGAGCCAGGCGACGATCACCAGGGTCGGCGCCAGCGCGTCGGCCAGCTGTGCGAACACGGCTTCCTCCTGGACGCTGTCGTAGCCGGGCACGCCCGCGTTGAAGATCGCCACGTCGTGTCCGCGCGAGCGCAGGATCGCCTCGAGCCGCGCCGGCCAGGTGGCGTCGTCGGGCACGCCGCGGCCGAAGGTCCACGAGTCACCGAGCGCGAGCACGCGGTGGCGCGCCGCACGCCTGGCGTCGCTCCAGGGCGGACCCCGCCAGCCGCGCTCGCCCAGACGCGACGTCGTGGTCGGAACCGGCCCGTCGTACTCCACATGAGCACCTCGGTAGTCGGGGACGAGCGCCCAGGCGAGCTCGGCGTCCGGCAGGTAGATGCCCGGGTCGAAGTGACGGCGTGACGGCGTGTCGATGCCGAGCAGCCGCAGCGCAATCTCGAGCACGATCGCCAGCAGTGCGACGCTCCCCACCAGCGCGGCCAGTGAGAGCGAAGCCTCGCGCAGCCTGCTCGGGGTCGGGGGCTCGGGTGCGCTCACGGGATCGGAACGATAGCCGCGGACCTGCGCGATCAGCGAGGGCTCTCGATCCGTCGGCCGCTGTGCGATGCTGGGCCGGCGCGAGCGGCGCGCTGCGCGGAGAGGCGGAGAGAGTGGAGGTCCTGGGACTCGATCACATCTACCTCTCGGTCTCCGACCTGGCGAGGTCCGAGTGCTTCTACGATCCCGTGATGCGCCTGCTCGGCTTCCGCAAGGGCGACAAGCCGATCGCCGGCGAGCCCCACGCCCACTACTTCAACCGCGCGCTCCAGGTCAGCTTGCGGCCGGCGAGGTCGAGCACGCCGCACGACCCCTACGCGCCGGGCCTCCACCACCTGTGCCTCCAGCTGCCCGGACGCGCAGACGTCGACGCCGCCGCCGACGCGCTGCGCACGCTGTCGATCGACGTCTCGCCGCCGCGGCTCTACCCCGAGTACCACCCGGACTACTACGCGACGTTCTTCGACGACCCGGATGGCCTGCGATTCGAGCTGGTCTGCCGCACGCCCTACCGGGACGGGCTCGTCGAGCACTGGCACGAGCTCACGACGTTCCTGAACCCCTGGGCCGAGCTGCAGGCGCGCAAGCGCTGAGCGGCGAGGGCGGCGCAGACGGAGCCGGCGAAGCCGGGATTCAGTGCTCCTGGGCGCGCGGGGCGAACACGTAGAAGTCGGCGAAGGATCCGTCCGTCGGGTGCTCGCGCAGCGGGTAGCGGCCCGGCTCGTGGGCCTGGAGTCGCCAGCCCGGGCGCTCGCGCTCGACCCAGTCCGTGAAGCGTCGGTGCCGGACGTGGGCGACCCGATTCCGCTGGTTCTCGTCCGTGTTCGAGGAGAACACGATCACGAAGCGCTCGGCCGCGTCGAACAGCCGCCGCATGTAGGCCTCGAAGACCGCGTCCTCGACCAGGTGGTAGATGACGTCGAGGGACAGGCCGAGCTCGGCGCGCTCGCCAGCGTAGTCGCTCATCGCGGCGAAGCGCCGGGTCGGATCGTCGCGAAAACGCTCGCGACACAGCTCGAGCGCGCGCTCGCTGACGTCGAAGCCCAGGTACCGCGGGTAGTGGGCGAGGCTCAGCTGGTTCCCGTCCCCGCAGCCGAGCTCGATCACGCTGGTGATCGCGTGCTCGGCGACGAAGGTGTTCAGGAACTCGGCCTTGAACTCGGCGAGGTGGCCATAGGAGCCGGCCCCGGAGCTGCGGCCGGCCTCGTAGCGCCGCCGCCAGTACGCCTCGGAGCCGGAGAAGGAGCGGAGCCCGACCCAGCGCCGGATCGACTTGACCCACGCTCCCAGCAGCGGAACCTGCCCGCGCCTGCGCGGGCTCGTCACCTCGGCCACGCCGTCCACCCCCGCTGCGTAGGGTATCCGAGACCGCCGCCGCGAGCCCCCGGCGGATCTTCGCGTCGCGCGCGGCGTTGGGCTACCCACCGGCGCGGGATGGCTGCGACGACGCGGGACTCGAGACGGGTCGCCTTTCTGCTCCCGTCTCTCGCGGGCGGCGGCGCCGCGCGGGTCGCGCTGAACCTGGCGGACGAGATGCTGCGCCGCGACCTCGGCGTGGATCTGGTGGTCTGCCGGGACGCGGGGCCCTATCGCGATCAGCTTCCGGCGGGCATCGAGGTGCACGTGCTGCGCCGGGGATCGCGGCTGCGGGCGCGCCGGCTGGCGCTCGCGGCCAGCGGCGGCAACTGGCGCGCCCTCGCGCGTCCAGTGCTGCTGGCGCTGCGGGACACGCCGCCGTTGCCGTTCCTGCCCGATCTCAGCGACTGGCTGCGGCGCGCGCGGCCGGATGCGCTGATCGCCGGCAAGACGCACACCAACCTGGTCGCGCTCTGGGCCGCCCGCCTCGCCCGGTCTCCCACCCGCCTGCTGGTCACCCAGCACTCGGTGCTCTCGCGCGAGATCGCGAGCCCGAAGGGCAGGCGCTGGCGCTGGCGTTTCGTCGCGCCGCTCGTCGCCGCCACCTATCCCTCGGCCGACGCGATCGTCGCGGTCTCGGATGCGGTCGCGGACGACCTCTGCCGCACGACCGGACTGGCGCGCGAGCGCATCACCACGATCTACAACCCGGTCTCGATCGACGCCGCGCAGGCGCTCGCCCGCGAGCCCATCGACCACCCCTGGCTCGCGCCCGGGCAGCCGCCGGTGGTGTTGGGCGTGGGGAGGCTGCGGCCGAGCAAGGACTTCGCGACGCTGCTGCGGGCGTTCGCACGCCTGCGCGCGCAGCGATCCGTACGACTGGTCCTGCTCGGTGACGGCGAGCAGCGCTCGGCGCTCGAGGCGCTCGCCCGGGAGCTGCGGATCGCCGAGGACGTGGCGCTGCCCGGCTTCGTGGACAATCCCTTCGCGTGGATGGCCCGCGCAGCCGTGCTCGCGCTGACCTCGCGCTACGAGGCGCTCGGCAACGTGCTGATCGAAGCGCTGGCCGTCGGCTGTCCGGTAGTGGGCTCGCTCTGTCCGGGCGGGCCGCGCGAGCTGCTGGCCGACGGTCGCTACGGGCTGCTCGCGCAGCCCGGCGACGACGCGGGCTTCGCGGACGCGCTGGCCAGCACCCTCGACCAGCCGCTGCCCCGCGAGACGCTGGAGGGCCGCGCTGCCGAGTTCGCGACCGCGCACGCGGTCGACCGCTACCTGGCGGCCGCCGGCATCGACTGAACGCCGCCCGGCGCCGCAAACGCTTGCGCGCCACACCGGGTCGGTTCAGGATGGCGGCCGATGCGGGCGCTGGTGATCGATAGCGATCTGCCCCGGCTGGCCGCCACCCGGCTGCTCGCAGCGCTCACGCCGCGCGCCTACCTGGGTCCGACCTCGCCGCTGCGACTGCGGGAGATCCCGGAGCCCGCGCTGCCCGCGCCCGACTGGGTCGTCGCCCGCACGCGGCTGTGCGGCCTGTGCGGCAGCGACTACAAGCAGGTGTTCATGAACGGGGCCTTCGACAACCCGATGACCGCCTTCATCTCCTGGCCCCAGGTGCTGGGCCACGAGGTGGTCGCCGAGATCGACGAGCTCGGACCCGCGGCCAGCGGGCGGCGGCTGGGCGAGCGGGTGGTGCTGAACCCCTGGCTCTCGTGCGCCACGCGCGGGCTGCCCCCCTGCGAGTGGTGCCGGCGCGGAGACCTGGCCCAGTGCCTGAACTTCGGGCGCGGCGTCGCGGAGCCGGGCATCCACAGCGGAAACAGCGCGACCGCCACCGGCGGCTTCGCGCCCCGGGTGCCGGCCCACGCTTCCCAGTGGATCCCGATCCCCGACGGCGTCAGCGACGAGGCCGCGGTGCTGGCCGACCCGTTCGCGGTCTCGCTCCACGCGCTGCTGCGCACGCCGCCGCCCGAAGGCGGCACGGCGCTGGTCTACGGCTGCGGCTCGCTCGGGCTGCTCGCGATCGCGATCCTGCGCGCGCTGCACCCGCAGGTTCGCGTGCTCGCGGTGGCCCGCTTCCCGCATCAGGCCCGCCTGGCCGCTGCCCTCGGAGCGGCGCGGGTGCTCGAGCACCGACCCACGACCGCGCTGCTCGAGGCGATTGCAGCCGAGACCGGAGCCGAGCTCGCCCGACCCTGGCGCGGCCTGCCGGTGCTGAACGGCGGCGCCGACGTGATCTACGACACCGTCTCGTCGCCGGAGACCTTCGAGGTCGGGGTGCGCGCGGCGCGCTCGCGCGCGTCCATCGTCGCGCTCGGCGTCGAGATCCCGCGTCGCTTCGAGTGGACGCCACTCTACTTCAAGGAGCTCTCGCTGGTGGGCTCGAATGGCTTCGGCATCGAGCAGTACCGCGGGCGCCGCCAGCACGCGATGGAGTGGTACCTGGAGTGGGTCGCGAGCGGCGAGATCGACGTCACACCGATCATCACGCACCGCTTTCCACTGACCCGCTATCGCGACGCCTTCATGGCCTGCTACGACCAGGAAGAGCACGGCGCGGTGAAGGTGCTGTTCGACCGCTTCTGAAGACCGCCAGCCGCTAGCACCTAGCCGCGACCCGAGATTCGCTCGCAGCTCCCCGTCGCGGGAATCGCCCATTCGCGGCCGCGAGCGAGCTCTGGAGTGCGATCGCGGTTCCCCTTGCTCGGACCACGACGGTGGTCGAAAGCCTCGCGTGCACGCTGCTGTCGAGCGCCGTATC
>Ga0209536_100016151_pt1 | contig 10623 bp, 7 predicted proteins | sample DeeMarSeWOR28_12_FD_187461 | JGI IMG/M metagenome (GOLD analysis project Ga0209536, IMG submission 187461) | Marine sediment microbial communities from White Oak River estuary, North Carolina - WOR-2-8_12 (SPAdes) (version 2) | ecosystem: Environmental > Aquatic > Marine > Intertidal zone >...
CCGCCGTGCCGCAGGTAATGCCCGGAGACGGCTCATCGCCGCTTGCGGCGGTGAACGGCGCGCCGCGATTCTGGGTCTGGATGAGCCTGTTTCTCGGCTGTGGCTGGGCGCTGAGCGCTGCCTGGTGGTGGTCGCGGGAACGATCGCGACGGCAGCGCGCAGAACGCAAGTCCTCGGGTGCACCCTTGCTGTCGCATGCCCGGCGAGAATTGCAGCGAGCCTGCGGTGACAACGACGCGGTGGCCGCGAGACGGGCCTTGCTTGAATGGGGCAGGGCACTGCTTGCGCCCGGGCGAGTCGCCAACTTGCGCGAACTTTACAGTCGCCTCGGCGACGACCTGCGCCACGAAGTCGAAGCCTTGAACATGAGCCTGTATGCCCCTGACGAGCATCCCTGGCAGGGACAGTCGCTGTGGGCGCTGTGTGGTCAGCTGGAAAAACAGCAGGCCGGCAACCGGCGCGAAGCGCTCTCCGAACTGTTGCCGCTCAATCCCTAGCTCCGTCAACCGGGCGCCAGGGGCGTCAACAAGACCTCGCGAGCCAGGCGTAACTCGGTTAGACTTCGTGCATAGAATCCCAAGCCCTTGCCATGGAAGCGTTTTCGAACACCGAACTGATCTGGATCATCGCCGGCCTCGCCGGCGTCGTCGTGCTCGGGCTGCTGTACGGTTTTCGCCAGTATCACAACGCCAATGCCGAGCTGAAAAAGCGCCTCGAAACCGCCCTGCAGACGGAATTCGATTTGCGCGAAAGCCTGCACGAGGCGGAGAAAGGCTTGCAGCACAAGCAACTGCAGCTGGAAAAAGAGCGCGAACTCGCCGCGCAGAAGATCGAGCAGTTCGAGTCGAGCCGCAAGCAGTTAAAGCTCGAGTTCGAGAATCTAGCCAATCGTATTCTCGAGGACAAGGCGCGCAGCTTCGACAATACCAGCAAGGCGTCCCTGGAAGCCATGCTGAAGCCGTTCCGCGAACAGGTTGACGGCTTCCAGAAGCGAATCAACGATGTGCACAGCGAGTCGGTGAAGGGCAATGCCATGCTCGAGGGCGAGATCAGGAAGGTACTCGAAGTCGGCCTGAAGATCGGCAGCGACGCGCAGAACCTGACCGATGCGCTCAAGGGCGATTCACAGCGTCGCGGCAGCTGGGGCGAAACCCAGCTCGAGAAAACCCTGCAACTGAGCGGCCTGATCGAGCAGCATCATTACGAGAAGCAGACTTCCTTCGTCGATGCCGAGGGCAGGCGCAGGCAGACCGATTTTCTGATCAAGCTGCCCGACAACAAGCACATTGTCATCGACAGCAAGGTTTCGCTGGTCGCCTACGACCGCGCCATCGCGGCCGAGACCGACGAGCAGCTCGATGCCGCGCTAAAAGACCACATCCGCGCGGTGAAGCGCCACATCGACGACTTGCAGAGCAAGGATTACAGTAACCTGATCGGCATTCGCAGTCCGAGCTTCGTGTTGATGTTCATGCCGATCGAGTCGGCCTACATCGAGGCGCTGAAGTACGAAAAGGACCTGTTCTCCTACGGTTACGAGCGCAATATCGTGATGGTGTCACACACCACGCTGATCCCGATACTGCGTACCGTCAGCAACCTCTGGGCAATGGAGCGCAGCACGCGCGAGGCACGCGAGCTCGGCAACAAGGCGGGCGATATCTACAACCAGGTCTGCTCCGTCGCGGAACGCCTGGCGCGGCTCGGCGGCAGCCTGCAGGCGGCCAATAATCATTTCAACCTGACGGTGAAATCACTGACGGGCCGCCAGGGCCTGTCCGGCAAGGTGGAGCGTTTCGCCGATATGTCGCACAAGGTGACCAGGTCGATGCCGGAACTCGAGCCGTTGCACAGCGATCTGCAGATAGAGACCTTGCAGCTGCAGGCCGAGCCACTGCCGGCCGAGAACGAACAGCAAGCTGCGCTGGAAGAGCCTCGCGAAGAGGTTCAGGAAACTTGAAAATCCCTGTAAAAAGCCTACCTACTAGAGGTTTGCTGCAGTCAAGAACGCCGTGAAATACCAGGATTATTATCAGATTTTGGGCGTCCCTCGACACGCCGAGTTGAGCGAGATAAAGAAGGCTTATCGCAAGCTCGCGCGTCAGTATCACCCGGATGTCAACAAGGATGCCGGCGCCGAGGAAAAGTTCAAGCAGGTCAACGAGGCCTACGAGGTGCTGAAAGATAACGACAAGCGCCGGGCCTACGATCGATTCGGCTCCGACTGGAAGCACGGCCAGCAGTTCGAAGGCGCCGGGGTTGGTGGCTTCGGCCGCGGCGCCTATTCCGGCGAAGATTTTGCCGGCGGCGATTTCAGCGATTTCTTCGAGTCCATCTTCGGCGGCGGCTTTCGCCAGGGCCACGGCTCGCCGTTCGGCCATCGCCAGCGGCCGCAGGCGCGGCGCGGCGCCGACCTCAGCCTGCGCCTCGATATCACTCTCGAAGAAGCCTGGGCCGGCGGCGAAAAGACGATTCAGTTCGCGCGCAGTACCGATGAGAGCGAAATGAAGAAGCTCAAGATCAACATTCCCAGGGGGGTGCGCAACGGCCAGAAAATCAGGCTCGCGCGGCAGGGCCAGGCTTCGCCGGGCGGCGAGCCGGGCGACTTGCTGCTGCAAATGAATATCCTGCCGCACAGGTTGTTTCGGCTCGAGGACCGTGATGTCGTCCTGCGCCTGCCGCTGACGCCCTGGGAAGCGGCGCTCGGCAGTACCTTGAAAGTGCCGACCCTGGCCGGATCGGTCGAACTGAAGATCAAGCCGGGCATGCAGTCCGGGCAAAAGATGCGGCTCAAGGGCAAGGGCATGCCGGGAACGCCGCCGGGCGATCAAATCGTCGAAATCATGATCCATGCACCGGCGGCGGACAGCGACGCGAAGCGGCAGTTCTACGAGGAAATGCAAAGCCGCTTCGACTTCAATCCGCGCTCGTTCTAGCCTGGCTACCGCATGAAGGCCGGGCCACAGATGAAACTGCTGCTCACCGGCCTGTTGTCCCTGATGCTGGCGCTGCCGCTGCGGGCGGCGCTGCCGGTATCGGTCGAGGGTCAGCAGCTGCCCAGCCTGGCGCCGATGCTCGAGCGCATCACGCCGGCGGTGGTCAACATCGCCACGCGCGGCAAAACCCGGCAACGCATCGAGTTGTCGTTGCCGAACGACCCTTTTTTCCGGCGCTTTTTCGACATACCGGGCATCGAGCGCATCCAGGAGACTTCCAGCCTCGGTTCGGGCGTCATCGTCGATGCGAAAAATGGCCTGATCCTGACCAACGACCACGTCATCCGGGATTCCTACGAAATCAACGTTACCCTGACCGACGGCCGCGAATTTGCCGCGGAGGTAATCGGCCGCGACAGCGATACCGATGTCGCCGTAATCCAGATTGCCGCGGAAAACCTGAGGCAGATCCCGATGGCCGACTCGAGCGCGCTCAGGGTCGGCGATTTTGTCGTCGCCGTCGGTAATCCCTTCGGCCTCGGTCAGACGGTGACCTCCGGCATCGTCTCTGCGCTGGGCCGCTCCGGCCTCGGCATCGAATCCATCGAGGATTTCATCCAGACCGACGCGTCCATCAATCTCGGCAATTCCGGCGGCGCGCTGGTCAACCTGCTGGGCGAGCTGGTCGGCATCAATACTGCGATCTACGGCGGCGGCAGCCAGGGCAACATCGGCATTGGTTTCGCCATCCCGATCAACCTGGCGCGCGACGTCATGCGCCAGCTGGTCGAGCACGGCGAGGTGCGGCGCGGCCGCCTCGGCGCGCAGGGGCAGGACCTCACCGAACAGCTCGCGCAGGCCTTCGGCATCGATAGCGGCAGCGGCTTCATCGTCACCCGGATCGAGAGCGGATCGCCCGCCGACAAGGCGGGCATCCGCGTCGGCGACGTGATCGTCGCGGCGAACGGCAAACCGGTCCGCTCCAGCCGCGACATGCACAACCTGGTCGGCCTGCAGCGCCTCGGCGAGAGCATCGATCTGCAGCTGTATCGCGAGGGCAGGCAGCTCGAGCTGCCGGTTCTGATCCAGCCGATCGAGCTCAACAAGATCGACGGCGTGCGCATCCATGCCAAGCTGGCCGGCGCGATCATCGGCGAAATTCGCGAGCAGCACCTGCAGCGCGGGCGTATCGATTACCTCGAGATTCTGGAAATTAAACCCGATTCCTTTGCCGAGGCCTCGGGCTTCCTCGCCGGCGACATCATTTATTCGATCAACAAGCAGTTGACGCGCAGCTTCGACGAAGTATTCGATATCGTCGAGAGCAGGCCGAGAGGCATGATCATGAACGTGCAGCGCGGCAACCGCGAGCTATACATCCTGTTAAAGTGATAGAATCCGGCGCATGAGCAAGTTAACCCACTTCAACCAGGCCGGTGAGGCCCACATGGTCGACATCGGCGACAAGGCCTCGACCGCACGTCGCGCCGTCGCCGGCGGCCGCATCGTCATGCAGGCGGAAACGCTGGCATTGATTCTAGAGGGCAAGCACAAGAAGGGCGACGTGCTCGGCGTGGCGCGCATTGCCGGCATCATGGCGACCAAGCGCACCGCCGATCTCGTGCCGATGTGCCATCCGCTCGCGCTGACGCACGTCTCGGTCGAATTCGACACCGATGTCGGCGAATCGGCGGTCGAGTGCACGGTAACCGCCGAAACCACCGGCCAGACCGGCGTGGAAATGGAGGCGCTGACCGGGGTGCAGGTCGCTCTGCTGACCATTTACGACATGTGCAAGGCGGTCGACCGCGGCATGGTCATCGGCGATGTGCGCCTGCTGGAGAAGTCCGGCGGCAAATCCGGCCACTGGCAGCGCGACTGGTCTCACCTGAAAACTTGAAAGTTGCGGGCCTCAGGAATGCTTCGCTCCCTTCGAGGGGGACAGAAGTTCGCCGGCTGGATTGCGGCAGTAGCGGATTATGGGGCGGCTCGTTCTGTCCCCGAGATTCCTGGACCTGAACCCTCGGGGACAGAACGAGCGGTCGAGAGACAAACTGCCACTGCAAAACCCAACCCGCGAACTTCTGTCCCCATCTAAGCGAGCGAAACAATCAAACCCTCTGGAAGCGGCAGCCTACCCCTGTTCCAGCAGGTCGCGCAGGTCGATGACGGCGGCGTTAGCGCGCGAGATGTAGGACGCCATGACCAGCGAGTGGTTGGCGAACAGGCCGAAGCCGCTGCCGTTCAGAATAACCGGGCTCCAGATCGTTTCCTGGGTCGCCTCCAGTTCGCGCACGATCTGGCGCAGGCTGATCAGCGCATTCTTCTTTTGCAGGACCGGCTCGAAATCGATCTCCACCGCGTGCAATAAATGCACCAGTGCCCAGGATGCGCCGCGCGCTTCGTAGAAGACGTCGTCGATCTCGGTCCAGGGTGTCTTGACCTCGATCTGCGAGCTGGTGGTCGTCGATTGCACCGCCTCGGCGTCGCCGGCGAGATCGGTATTCAGGCGCACCTGGCCGACGCTCGCGCTCAGTCGTTGCGACAGGCTGCCGAGCCGCTTTTCCACCTGCCCGAGCCATTCGCTCAGATTATCGGCGCGGGCATAGAATTGCGCGTCCGGATTACTCGGGTCCTGCAGCCTTCCGAGATAACCGTACAGTGCGTCGATGCCTTCCTGGTAAACGCTTTCGCTGGCCGGCAGAAACCACGATTCGTTGTCGAAATTGAATTTGGGCTCGGCGATGATCAGGTCCGGATCCTCGGCCGATTGCGACTGCGAGCGGCTGAAGTCGTTGCGCAGTGAGCGCGACATGTCGCGCACCTGTACCAGCGCGCCGAATTCCCAGTTGGGTATGTTATCCAGCCACAGAGACGGAGGCATGATGTCGTTGCTCAAGTAACCGCCGCGCTTGTCGAGCAGGGTCTCCATTACCGCGATCACGGTGCTGGTGGTGTAGCTGCCGGTAGTCAGGCGCGATTCGGTCACTGGCGCGCGCTCCGCCGCTGCAGTCTCGACATCGAAGGGGTCGGGCTCGTTGCTCCAGTAGAGGCCGAGCAGCAGCAGCAGGATGAAGATCACGATCAGCGGCGTCGCGATCCAGCCGATGATGCTATCGCCCGCGCCGCGGCGTCCGCCTGTTCTCTTCGCGCGGTTGCTCCAGTCGCTTAGTATGTTTGCCATGATCTTGTATCAAGTTCCGTTTCGTGCCACATTGCGGGCATTATTTCAGATCGGCGCAAAGGTATAAAGCGACACCGACGTTATGAAAAAGCTTCTCAGATATTTATTCATCGGCCTCGGCGCCGTCATTCTGCTGCTGGTTGCGACAGTCGGACTTTTCGTCGCCTTGTTCGATGCCAACGCCTACAAGGACGACCTGTCCGGCCTGGTGCGCGAACAGACCGGCCGCGAACTGCGTTTCGAGGGCGACGTCAGCCTGACTTTCTTCCCCGCGCTCGGCATGAAACTCGGCGCCATGACTTTCGCCAATGCGCCCGGCTTCGGCGAGTTACCGATGCTCAGGATTCGGGAGGCCAGCATCAGCGTCGACGTGGCTTCGCTGCTGCGCTTTTCTCCGGAAATCGACAAGCTGGTATTGCGCGACCCGGAGATAAACCTGATCCGTAACAAGGTCGGGGTCAATAACTGGGACGATTTGCTGCCGCAGGAAACCGCTGCGGCGCAGCCGTCCGGCGGCGCGGAAACATCCCCGGGCGGCGGCGCTGAGTCGACCTCGGGCGATTTCGAACTGAAAGGCGCCTTCGCCGGTCTCGATATCGAAAACCTGAAGCTGCTGTGGCTAGACGAGCAGGCCGGCGAGCGCTACCAGGTTACCGATCTCGACATCAGCACCGGGCGCATCGCGCCGAACCAAAGCTTCCCGTTGACCCTGCACGTCGACGCCGAAACCGATGCCGAGGGCGATGTCAGTATCGACCTCGAAACCAATGTCGAATACCTGATCGATCGGCAGCGCCTGAGCCTGAACGATATGAAACTGGCGTTGAACGAGTTTGGTATCAGCGGCAATCTGAGCGTCAGTAATTTTGCCAGGCCGGCACTGCGTTTCGAGCTTGCCTCGCCCGAGCTGGATGTCGACGCGCTGCTCGGCACGCCGCCCGCAGAGCCCGCCGAACCCGGCTCGGCGCCGGCGGCTGGTGGAACCGCTGGATCCGGCGGTTCCGGGGGTGAAGTTGCCGAGGATGTTCAAATCGCGCTGCCGATGCAGGTTCTGCGTGATCTCGATATTGATGGCGGCTTGCGCATTGCCAGGATCAAGGTGCAAAACCTCAGAATGCAGGATCTCGAGCTTCGCCTGACCGCGCAGCGGGGCGTGGTCGCGCTGAAACCGGTGCAATTGCAGGCCTACGGCGGAAACGTCGTCGCCAACGTCGCCATCGACGTCAACTCGGACCTGCCGAAATACGGTGTCAGCGAAACCGTGCGCGATCTGCAGGTCGGCGATCTGCTGCGGGATTACATGGGCGAGGCGCCGATCACCGGCAAGCTGAATGCCGACGCCAACCTGACCACCAGTGGCGAATGGCTCAGCAAGCTCAAGCAAAACAGCAACGGCACGATAAGCCTCGCCTTCCTCGACGGCGCGCTGAACGGTTTCAATATCCGCCAGTCGATCGATGCCGCCAGGGCGAAACTGCGCGGCGACAAGCCGCCGCCGCAACAGGCGCTGAAAACCGATTTCTCCTCGCTGACGATCAGCGGCGTAATCCGCAACGGCGTTTTCAGCAGTGACGATCTCGACCTGCAGGCTCCGCTGTTGCGCGTCGGCGGCAGGGGCAAGGCCGACCTGAACCGGGAGGTGGTCGACTACCTCGTCAATGCCAAGCTGGTGGGCACGCTTGAAGGGCAGCAAGGTGCAGCCGCGGATCAGCTTGCGGGGCTGCCGATTCCGGTTCGGATCAAGGGCCCGTTCACCTCGCCGGACATAGACGTACAGCTCGACGAAATGCTGAAGGCGAAGGCGGATGCGGAGAAGGCGAGGCTGAAGGCTGAGATCGAGGCGCAAAAGAAGGAACTGGAAGCGCAGCTCGCGGCCGAGAAAAAGGCGCTCGAGGAAGCGAAGAAGCGCGAAATGGAAAAGAAGATCGAGGTCGAGAAAGCGAAAGCCGAACAGAAAGCCAGGGAAAAGCTGCAAAAATTGTTCGACTGAATGGATGCCGACGCGGACAGCTTTGCGACCGCGGTGCTTGACTGGCACCGCCGCTGCGGCCGCCGCGACCTGCCCTGGCAGCAACAGGACGCCTACCGTGTCTGGCTCTCCGAGATCATGCTGCAGCAAACCCAGGTGAGCACGGTAATCCCTTACTATCGCGAGTTCCTGCGCCACTTCCCCGATGTAACAGAGCTCGCCGACGCCAGTGTCGACGACGTGCTGCGCCACTGGCAGGGCCTCGGTTACTATGCGCGCGCGCGCAACCTGCACAAGGCCGCGGTCATTATTCGCGACCGGCACCATGGCCGGTTCCCGGGCGATTTCGACGCACTTCTGGCGTTGCCCGGTATCGGCCGTTCGACCGCTGGCGCCATCCTCAGTTTCGCCTTCGGCCAGCATTGGCCGATTCTCGACGGCAACGTCAAGCGCGTGCTGGCGCGCTGTTTTCGCGTCCCCGGCTGGTACGGGCAGAGCGAGACGATGAAACAGCTCTGGTACCTGGCTGAATCGGTGACGCCGGCGCGCGATACGGCCGAGTTCAACCAGGGGATGATGGATCTCGGTTCGATGATCTGCGTCAAGACCAGCCCGAAGTGCGAAGCCTGCCCGTTGAAAGCCATGTGCGCCAGTTACCGCCATCACAGCCAGGCGGAGTATCCGCAAAAGAGGCCGTCCCGGCGCAAACCGCACAGGCACACGGTGATGCTGTTGCACCGCTGCGGCGACCGGGTGTTGCTATGGCGCCGCCCGCCGAGCGGAATCTGGGGCGGGCTGTGGTCGCTGCCCGAGGTCGACGAGGCCGACTCGGTCGGACTCTGGCAGCAGAGTTTTCTGTCCTTGACGCGGGCGCCGAAAACGATACAGCGCGATGTTATCCGTCACCAGTTCACGCACTACAGCCTGGATATTTCGCTCGCCATAATCGAGTTCGACGAAATGCCCGAGCGTGTCGCCGACAGCGACAACTACGCCTGGGTCGATATCGCCGATCTGGCCAGCCACGGCCTGCCGACACCGGTGCGCAGGCTGCTCAGCGTGCTGCAGGAATAATTCCGAATTCCGTCATCCCCCGGTTTTATCATCGGCTCCAGGTTTGACGCTAGGCCCTCAAGAATCACTGCATGCCGCGGCCAGGCGGCGGGATGACAGCACTTTCTGTCATTCCGGCCGAGGCCGGAATCCATCGCCACGCCCGCACGATGTTAAACCGGGCTCAGCCCGGCGAATTTTCAGGAAGCTTTGTATGAGGTCCCGGGCTGCAGGCCCGATTAGCCCGGGCCGCGGGATGACAGAGATTGCGGCGCTGGCTCATTCGGTGCCGGTCTTGGCAGGGAATAACAGGCCGGCCTCGCGTTCGAATTTCTTCACCAATATGCCCTCGTCACCGCAACAGTCGGCGGAGCAGCTCTTGACCGCGGCGAGCGCGTCGGGGTCGAGCTCGACCCAGGCCGAAACCGGAGCATTTTCGCTCGCGCAGTCGCAGGAAATGTCGGTGTGCGCGTAAACGTTTTCGAGGCCGGCGGCACGCCCCGCGGCGGCGGCCTGCTCGATGATTGCATTGTCGGTCGCCGGCAGGTGTGACAGCTTGTAGGCCGGGAAGAATTTGGTGACGTGCCACGGGCTCGCGCTGCCGAGGTTGTCGCGAATCCAGGCAGCGATGCCGGCCAGTTCGTCGATGCCGTCGTTCTTGCCAGGAATCACGTTGGTGCGAGTTTCGACGTGGATGCCGAGCTCGGCGGCGCGCCGGATCGAGCCGAGCACCTGGTCGACCGTGCTGACCGGGCAGATCTCGCGGTAGAACTCAGCCGACAGGCTCTTGATGTCGGAACAGAGCACGTCGATGTGCGGCGCCATCAGCTCGAGTGCCTCGTCGGTGACGAAGCTGTTGGATACGTAGACCGTGAACAACCCGGCCTCGTGTGCCAGCCGGGAAACGTCGAGCACGTACTCCAGCCAGACCGCCGGCTCCGAGTAGGTGAAAGCGATACCGTCGACACCGTGCCTGAGCGCGGTTTCAACCATTTGCTCGGGCGTAATCCAGGCCTCGGTCGACTGCCCGCGCGCGAGCTTGTCGAGCGCCTCGACGCCCCAGGATATCTCCAGGTTGTGGCAGCCCTTGCAGCGGAAGTTGCAGCCGTAGCTGCCGATCGACATGACGCGGCTGTCCGGACGGTAGTGATAGACCGGCTTGTTGCGGATCGACTCGACTTCGATCGCGGAAACGATCCCGTAAGAAAGGTTGTAAAGCCTGCCGTTGCGATTGACGTGCGCCTGGCAGAAGCCGCGCTGGCCGTGACGCAGGCGGCAGCGCCACAGGCACAGGTTGCAGACCACGTCGCCGTTGTCCAGGGTTTCCTGCAGGCGGGTTTCGACCAGTTGATAGCTATCGGGCATCCAGGCACCGTTCGATTTCGACACGAAGCGCCAGTTTAGCCGCTTGCCGCGGCAATTGAAACGGCCGTGGCCGGCGTCAGTCGCCGCTCTTCGGCAGGAATTTTTCGGCGAACTGG
>Ga0209536_100016152_pt1 | contig 10623 bp, 6 predicted proteins | sample DeeMarSeWOR28_12_FD_187461 | JGI IMG/M metagenome (GOLD analysis project Ga0209536, IMG submission 187461) | Marine sediment microbial communities from White Oak River estuary, North Carolina - WOR-2-8_12 (SPAdes) (version 2) | ecosystem: Environmental > Aquatic > Marine > Intertidal zone >...
CGATCCGGTAAAAACCGGCCAGATAGGCCAGGTTGATATCGGGGATCAGGTTCCTGAGCCAGGGGGTATAGGATATGGCAAATCCCCCTTTGCTGTCCAGGAAGGCATATTTCCCCATGTTCCAGTGCTGCGAGTTCACATCCGGTTCCGAGGCCACACCCACATCACCCATGGCACCCGCCCTGGAATCGGGGGCGATGGTCAGAAAGGGGAGGGAGGTCTGGATGGTATTCAGTTCACCGCCGCCCAGTTCACCCGAAGAGATCTGGGCATCCAGATCCTGGAGGTTCAGCAACAACATTCCGGCCATCAGAGCGATCAGTAACGATCTCATTCCTTTATACATTGGTTTAATTTTGGTCTGCAAATATAATACTTATCCGGGACATACAATCGACACAATTCTGCCACCCGGGGCACGCTATAAGTACGTAATTCCACTCCCTTTATTATCCCTCTCCAACTTTTTTTCCTTTTCCCTTTTCTCCTTTCACCTTTCACCTTTCCCGCCTGGACCTAGTTTCCTTTCTCCTTTTACCTTGTAATTATAAGTTTGCCACCTTTTGTCGCAACTTCCCCGTCCTCCGTGGTAACTGTGGCATTGTAGAGATACACACCTCCCCCAAGTTTCTGCCCTCCTTCGGTGGTGCCGTCCCACTGCACCGGTTCCAGCCGGTATCCGGGCGAAAAGAGTTCCCTGTCGATGATCCGCACCATCTCTCCCGACATATTATATATGGTAAGCACCAGCCTCATGGTCCGGTCGGGACGGTTGTGCTCCACACTGAAAAAGGTCTCTTCGAAAAACGGATTGGGGAAGTTGAACAGTTTCTTCAGCAGCATCGCTTCCGAATCCACCACCACGAATTCCAGTTCCGATTCGGCGGAGTTGTTATGGATGTCCCATATCTTTACAGTGATGCGGTGGCGACCCTCTTCCAGGTAGCTGTAAGGATAGCGGATCACACCGGAGTTGTAGCTGTTGGTGTTGGCCTGGTAGAACTCATTCAGAATAATGGAGTTGACACGGTCGTCATCCAGGGTGGCCGTCAGGTCGTGCCCGATCCCGTTCCCGGTGGTGTTGATCCCGTAGTTGTCGGTCACATAGACCAGCAGGGTGGGGTTGGGATCGGTGATCCCCCCGGATACAAAGAATGAATCGTTCATGAAAAGATCGATCACCGGTGGTTCGCTGTCCGAAGCATTCTCGCTTCCGATTCCTCCCACGGTAAATCCTTCCCAGGAGCCATGGGCATCCTGCACGGAGTTGTTGCTGTAGTAGCTGATCTTCCCGTTACCGAAAGCGTAGCTGATATCCTTGGGCACATAGAAACCAAAGGTGAACCGGCCGTTGGTCACCGTTGCCTTGCCGCTGTATAGGATGTTGTTCCGGGTGCGGAAGCGCCACAAAGGGCTGTCAGGATCATTGGAGAGGGTCTCCACCACTTTCTCCTTGTCAAACACCTGGGGATAGACGGTTCCGTTGAAGTCCTCCATGAGGGCTCCGCCCTGGGTCTCCACATGGCCCGATACGGTGACCCACTGGAAAGCGGAAAGGGTATCCTGTGCCAGGGCAATCTCCACCCCGTTGATGGAGTCGGTCACCACCTGTTGCTGCGGGTAGGCCAGCTTCATGGAGGGATCACCCAGCAGGGTGAAGTTGCGCTTGTTGATCCCCGATCCGGTGCTGTTCTTGCTGTAAAGGATGATGTCGCCCAGGCGGTAGCTCTCTCCGTTGTCGTGCTTTTCAAATACCACTTCATAGAAGTGCTCATTCAGTTCATGGTTGGGTCCGGAATAGACCAGGCGGGTGGTGGTGAACAGGGCGATCCCCCCGCCTTCGGTATTGAGAAGCACCTCCTCCCCTGCGGAGGTGATCTCCAGGTCCTGCTTGTGGTCATACTCGTCGTACCTGCTGAATTCACAGGTGGCGGTCATGAACAGCGGCAGCCGGTTCCTGTTGGTCCATGAGAGGATATCGTTGGTGGTGGTGATCTTCTCGTGGGCCAGGCCGTTGGGTCCGCCATGCCCGGTATAATTGACAATCAGCGCCCCCCGGTTCACCTGGTCGTTGATGGCCCGGGTCGCATCGGGATAGCGCGGACCGGTGGCCAGTTCTTCCTGCTGATAGGCATCCAGGTAGATCTTATTGATATTATAGGCCGGATAGTTGGTTCTGACATAGGTGGCCAGTTCGTCGGCCTGCTTCATGTGGATGTTTATATCCTGGTCATCGCCGATAAAACAGAGCTGGTTCCTCCATTCCCCCTGTTTGTCCGGGTTGCTGTAAGCGATGATCTTGTCCACCAGGTCCTCCGCTTCCTCCACAGTGGAAGCCGGCAGCCGGCCGATGCCGATGTCCATCAGACCGCTGATCATCGATTCGTCGGTATCCAGCAGTCCGAAAAAGTCATCCGAAACATAGGAGCGGGTCGGGGAGAGGGAGTTGTCCGACTGGTAGGTGAGGATCAGGTTGGGATTGTTGGCTGTCAGGTTCCTGTTGTCGTAGGATCCGTCGCCGAACAGCAACAGGTAGCGGCAGTAATCTTCGGTTCCCTCAGAGCGGTCGTAGAACATTTTCATGAAGTTGCGGATGGCGGTAACGTCAGGGGTACCCGAGGAGAATTCGTTGAATACCTGCTGTTGCTGCACCACTGCCACCTCCAGCCCGTCGGTGCTCCTTCTGTGTTCTGCCAGCCTCTCCGCCTCTTCCAGAAATATTTCAGGGGCAATGATGACCATATCGGGATGCCCCAGGCCATGCAGGTCCTGGTTTTGGACCTCTCCCAATCCCTCCCCCGACATTTCCGGGGTGGGGAAGTCGCCGCTTTTGTCAAAGGCGACAAACTCTCTCATTTCATCCGTTTCCAGCCTGAATACGGCTTCGGATCCCTGCAGTGCATGGTTCACCAGACCGGGTTGTTCCGGGTCGGTCACTTCCCAGATCACGGTGTTTGCATTGCTGTTTCCCACCCTGAATTCGCTCACCTGGTCCATACCCGTGCTCCTTACATCCCTGAAAGCCACCTGGTCACCTGAAAGGGTGAGTGGACTCCTGCCATGCACCGTGATGGAATTGAGCCACCCTTCGGCATTGGCATCGGGACGGTTGTATTCAAGGGAGACGGTTACGTTGTCCTGCTGCGGGAGGTAGCTGTAAACCTGCGTGGTCTCATAGGCGTAAGTGGCCGTGTAGTTGCTCAGGTTGGTGGCCTGGCAGGAGAGCTCTCCCAGTGCCTGGGCACTGGCGCTGACCGAAAAGGTGGAGGTCACATTGGCGCGGGCAGCTGCCCTGACCCTGATCCGGACCGGTTCCCCGGATTCCCTGCCCGGGAGGGTGAAGGGATAATGGTGCTCCAGGTCCACGTTGAAGTTGTCGCCGTACCACTCCTTCCCCGATTTGATCAGGTTGTAGGTCTCCTCTTCCACAAAATCGCGGAAATCGTAATGGGTAACCGTTTGTGCGGCTGCGGCGCTGCTCAGTTCCACCGGGGCAGGAGCGTCGGCTTCCCCCGTTCCGCTGGTCAGGAAGTAGTGGCCTTTCCAGGAGAACCGGTGCAAACGGTGGAGAAAGAGCTCTTCATCGGGACTGTATTCCCAGTGAACCGGTCCCCTGGCATAGAAAAGGATGTAGTCCCCCGGTCCGAACAGCCCGTCGCCTCCTTTTTCCATATGCACGGGAACCGCCTGCAGGTCATCGATGGAGCCATCCGAGTACTTTTCCGGAAGCTGCCTGGCGCCCGAACCGTATACCCTCACGGTAGCCGGGTTGGGAATGCCAAGGCTCTCCAGCTGCTGGTAGGTGATCTTATGGATCCCGCTCTCCTCCACTGCGATTCGGAACCACGAACCTGTGGCCAGCACGGAGTGCTCCGCCCATGCCCCGGCCTGCATACTCTTCAGGGGGGCCAGTGCCTGCCGGGGTTTCAATTCGAGTGAAAAGGCATTGATCCGGACCATTTCCCCCGCTTCATTCAATACATAGGGCAGTATGCTCACAAACGCGTGTGGTTGTCCCATTTCACGGACCAGTTCCACCTTCACAACCGGCTGCTGCTTCACATTACCTGTGTAGGTTCCGTCGGCCAGCGGAGCCAGCAGGGGAGAGGTTTCCGTAACTTTCACATGCACTTCGGGGACCATGCCTTCAGCGGTCCACCTGATTTTTCTTGTGAGATATGGTAACGTATTTTCACCTTCCACGTATAATGCATCAGGAAAGAAGGGCTGTTTGCGGGTTTCATCCCACTGAACAACAACAGATTCAACCTGTGAAAACAGGCTGAAAGAGAGGTGCAGGAGAAGGAGAAAAAACAGCTTTTTCATAGAAAATTTTGAAAACAGCAGCAAAAATATGTATTGATTACGGAAATTTGTCGTTGTAAGTATAACGCGATAGGCATTTTGTTGTTGTAAGCAACGACAAATTTCCGGTTAGGAGTTAGGGGTTAGGAGTTATTAAGATAAATAATATCAGGGAGTTGAGAGCTGAATACGGATATAGAATGGGCGTCATGTTCTGGGTACTGGCCATCACCATCATGGAGGGCAAGACCCAGGACCCTGCATTTTCGCAGTTTTATGCCAATCCGCTCTACCTGAATCCCGGTTTTGCGGGGATTGAGGGACCTGTCAAGGTGACCCTGGGGTACCGCAACCAGTGGCCCGGAGCCACCGATCCCTATTCCACCTACCACGCTTCCTACGAGCAGTACATCGAGAAGGTCCAGGGAGGCGTGGGTGTACACGTCATCAACGACCGTCAGGGAGGGGGCATCTTCAATACACTTTCCGTGGATGCCATCTACGCCTATCACCTGCAGGTCAATTCCGAATTAACGGTTACGGGAGGGTTTCAGGCCTCAGTGGGGCAACGGAACATGAATCCCGACGGCCTGGTGTTACCGGACGAACTGGCAGGGGCGGGGAGTACCATCCTCACCGGATATTCCAGGGTATACCCCGATTTTGCAGTGGGTTTCGGCGGATTCTGGCGACAGATTTACGGCGGGATCGCTGCCCATCACCTCCTCCAGCCCTACACCTCCCCTTCGGAGGATCCCAATACCCGGATCATGAGGAAATACACCGCCCATGTCGGTGCCCTGATCCCCATTTACGAGAAGCGGCTGGGACAGGAGGTGCTGCAACTGTCACCCAACCTGGTCTTTATGCAGCAGGATATTTATCAGCAGCTGAATTACGGCATGGAGGTGGTTTTCAGGAACCTGATCGGCGGGATCTGGTTCAGGCAGGACCTCACCTTCTCCTACGGTACCCTGATCTTTTCCATGGGGTATGGCAACGACAGGTTCAGGGTCAGATACAGCTACGACGCACAATTATCGGCTCCCGATGTGCATATACCAAGCCTCGGGGCACATGAAATTTCGATGGTGATAATTTTTGAAAACCTTTATAAATCAACGAAACGCAGGGCAATAAAATGTCCTAAGATTTAGTTAATTTTGTTAGTTGTTTAAACTTTGTTCAGTTAAAAACAGTAAAATTTGGAAGCCATGAAAATGATAATGAGACTGTTTCCGGTTCTTGTTGCAGCGATGGTCATGTGGGGATGCGGTGGCAACGACATCACTTCATCCGGTAAGACTTCTTCGACCACCGGGTGGTCTTACAATACTCCCGAAAACGGAGGATTTGAAGTGAAAACCGCAGCGGAACAGGAGACCGGACCCGGCCTGACCCTGATCGAAGGGGGCACCTTTACCATGGGAAGTACCCAGGATCAGCAGGTGCTGTACGAATGGAACAACATACCCCGCAGGGTCACTGTCAGTTCCTTTTACATGGACATCACTGAGGTCCGCAATGTGGATTACCGCGAATACGTTCACTGGCTGAACAGGGTTTTTGGAATGAACAATCCGCAGGTAGTCAGGGCAGCCCTGCCCGATACGATGGTCTGGCGCGACCCCATGGCTTACAATGAACCATTTGTGGAGTACTATTTCCGCCACCCCTCCTTCAATGAGTATCCGGTGGTGGGTGTGAACTGGCTGCAGGCCCAGGATTACTGTCTCTGGAGGACCGACAGGGTCAATGAGATGATCCTGGTCGACATGGGCCACATCGAGCTATCCACCGACCAGCAGGATGAGCGGAATTTCAATACCGAGGCGTACATTTACGGAATCTACACCCCCAATATCATCAATCCCATCCCCAGCCTCAATCCCAATGTGGAATCGAGGCTCGTGAACGTGGAGGACGGATTGCTGCTGCCGAAGTACAGGCTTCCCACCGAGGCTGAATGGGAATTTGCAGCCTACGGACTGGTGGGAAATACCGTGGATGAACTGATCTGGGAGCGCCGCACATTTCCCTGGAACGGTCACAACGTGCGCAACGACAACCCGAGGAACATGGGTGAAATGCGTGCCAACTTCGTCCGGGGCAAGGGTGACCTGATGGGTGTTGCCGGTAGCCTGAACGATGCAGGATCCATCACGGTCCCTGTAAAATCTTACTGGCCCAACGATTATGGCCTCTTCTGTATGGCAGGAAATGTGAATGAGTGGGTGCAGGATGTCTACCGTCCCATGACCTACGCAGATGTATCAGATTTCCGTCCCTTCCGCGGGAACCAGTTTGATAAGATGACCATCGATGCCAACGGAAGCCCGGTGATCGACAGCCTGGGACGCCTCCGCAGGGAGCCGATAACAGAAGCTGATGCCGAAGGAAGGTTCAACTACAGGAAATCCGATTACAGGAACTACCGTGACGGGGATATGGAATCGGTCTTTGCTGAAGGACAATTGAGTAATGAGCCCTACGAAGGTTCAGGGACCATGTATGTAAACAACGAAACGGAGCAGATCTCACTGATGAATGACGAGGTGAGGGTCTACAAAGGCGGATCCTGGAAAGACAGGGCATTCTGGCTCAGCCCCGGTGAGCGCAGGTTCCTGGTGGAGACCGAATCGAGGGATGACCTCGGATTCCGCTGTGCCATGACACGTGTGGGAACCCCGACCGGAATGTAAGAAATGAATCATCGATCAACAGAAGAAGGCTGTTTCATTCGGGACAGCCTTCTTTGTTTTTATCGGAAAACATGTTTATTTTTCCTCTGAACAGAGCCCCGTTTAATGACCATTGAAACCCTTTATAACGAATTCCTTCAATCTTCGGGGATCTGCACCGATACCAGGAAGCAGGTGAAAGATGCCCTGTTTGTTGCACTGAAGGGGGAGAATTTTGACGGCAACCGTTTTGTTCCGGATGCGCTCCGGAAAGGTTGCAGGCTGGCGATCACCGAACGGGAGGACCTGGCCGGGGATCCCCGGGTGCGGGTGGTGCCTTCCCCATTGCAAACCATGCAACAGCTGGCACACCATCACAGGATGATGAAGGCACCCCGGGTATTGGCCATTACGGGAAGCAACGGAAAAACCACCACCAAGGAGCTGATCAGGGCGGTACTCTCCACCCGGTACACTACCCTGGCTACCCGTGGCAACCTGAACAACCACATTGGGGTTCCCCTGACACTCCTCTCCCTCAAAGAGGAGGAGTTCGCCGTGGTGGAGATGGGCGCCAACCATTCCGGCGAGATTGCGGAGCTCTGCAGCATCGCTGCCCCTTCAACGGGGTTGATCACCAATGTGGGGAAGGCACACCTGGAGGGATTCGGATCGGTGGAGGGGGTGCTGAATGCCAAGGGTGAGCTCTATGCATACCTGGCAGCTTCAGGAGGCACTGCACTGGTGGATGGCAGCGATCCGGTGCTCCTGCGTAAGGCAGGGGAGACCGGGGTAGATAGATTGAGGATCGGCCCGGAAGGGGAATTGCCGGTGGAATGCCGCATGATCCGGCAGTCGCCCTTCATGGAGGTGGAGATTCGGGTGGCTGGGGAGGTGCAAAGGATCTCCACCCGGATGGTGGGGACCTATAACCTGCAGAATATCCTGCTGGCAGCGGGAACAGGGATCCATTTCGGGATCCCGGCCGACCAGATTGCACAGGCCATCGGTGGCTATGAACCCGGTAACAACCGTTCGCAGTTCGTGCAGGGTAAACGCAACCGCGTCATTCTCGATTCCTACAATGCCAATCCGAGCAGCATGAGAGAGGCCATCGAAGGGGTAATGGCATTTGCTGATCCTCCCATCATGCTGATCCTCGGGGAGATGGCCGAACTGGGGAGCGCTTCACCGAACGAGCACAGGGAGCTGGTTGAGCGGATCAGCGACATGAAGGTGGAGCGGGTACTGCTGGTGGGGGAGACCTTTTACAAACTATACCGGGAACCTGAATCCGGTGGGGAAGGATCCCCTGAAATCATTGCTTTCAGGGAGCGGGAGGAGCTGGAAGCCTACCTCCGGGCCGAACCGCCTGCGGGCTATCACATCCTTGTTAAGGGAAGCCGCATCAATGAACTTGAAAAGATCGTACCGTTGCTCTGAACATATGGTTGAGGTGTGTGTTTAGATGGATGGTGACCTGATGACTCATTAACAATCATGATTACATTCAAACCCCATGGCAAATAAACTGATGGATCCCATTGGCAAACTGATGGGATTGCGCTATAAATCTCACCCCTGGCACGGGGTGGATATCGGACCCGACGCCCCGGACCTGGTCATATGTTTCATTGAAATGGTACCCCGCGATACCGTGAAATATGAAGTGGACAAAGTCTCCGGCTATCTGAAGATCGACCGGCCCCAGAAATACTCCAACTCGGTACCGGCACTCTACGGATTTATCCCTCAGACCTTCAGCGGTGAATTGGTAGCTGAACTGAGCCGGGAACGCACAGGAAACGAAAAGATCGTGGGCGATACCGATCCCATCGATATCTGTGTGCTTACCGAGAAGGAGATCACCCACGGAGATATCCTGGTTAGGGCAAGGCCCATCGGTGGTTTCCGGATGATCGACAACAACCAGGCCGACGATAAGCTGATCGCTGTGATGAACAACGATGCCCTCTACGAGGACTACCGGGAAATATCTGATCTGCCCGAAAAGGTGGTGAACCGGTTGCGTCACTATTTCCTTACCTACAAGGATCTGCCGGGGAACCCGGCTGATGTGGAGATCACCCATGTATACGGAAGGGAGGAAGCCTTGGATCTGATCAAACGCTCCATCAAAGATTACACCACACGTTTCGAGAACCTGGATACCCTTTTATCCAGCGTCTGATTTCCCGGTGGGGAGGGAATTACCTATTGAATGATCCAGACCCCGTAGTCATCTTCCCAGGTGCCCATCTCAAGTAACTCGAAGAACAGCGGTTTGAGCTGTTCCATCGCCGCATTGGTGTGGTCGCTGGGGGTATCCGGTTCCGGCCAGTACCGGTCCCTGGATCGCTGTGAGCGGAAATAATAGACATATACGAACTGGTCCTCCAGCGGCGCCCTGTGGGGTACCAGAATGAGCACCTCCACCCCCTTCATCAGTTTAACGAACTCCGGAAAGTATTGATCGGTCCAGAATTGCAGATACTGGTCCATGGTCACATCCTGTGCGAGGCTGACCGTGATTTTATGGTACCCGAAGGATCCTCCCTTCTGAAAGGCCCGGCTTTCGGCAGCAGCCAGGGGGATGGCCGTTTCGTTGATGGATTCCTTCAAAGCATCGATCCTGGAGGTATATTGGGAATATTGGGGATCCCCCTCCTCCAGGCCACTGCTTTTCAGTTCGCCAAAGGCATCGTCCAGCTCTTCTACCACATTTTCAAGGAGTGGATCTGAGATACCCATGGCCGAGGGATGGACGGGGACTTCATCATAGTTCACCTTGGAACTGTATTCAACCAGGTAATCAAAATATTCTGCGGTGGCAGCTGACCGGGGTTCGTTGATGATCTCCCAGACCCTGGACATCCTGGTCCCGGTTCCTACCTGGTTCAGCTCTGCACGGATCGGATCCAGTTGTTCGCTGGCTCTCCGGCCTGCGGCTGTGGGGTTGCCATCGGGATCATAATACCTGCTCCAGATTTCATCTGATTCAAATACCCAGATGGCTCCCACTTTCGATTCCGCATTGCCCCGGTTTCCCATCACAAAAAACACTTCGGTATCGGGGTATGCCAGTTCAATGGCAGGTGCCAGCCTGTTGACAAGGATATTGGCATATTCCTGCAGCGTCTTTCCGGGATGAAGGACCACCGAGATTTCATTGCACTCGACAATGGTGCCCTGTTTCAGGGATTGTCCGGCAACTGCTCCTGCCAGCAGTAACAGCATTACAACGGTAGCTATCCTGTTCATTCCCATAATAAAACTGCGCAATCAGCTATACAATATACATCCATTTTGAATGCAATTCAAGTATTTAACTGATTTTTAAATGTTTATTGGGTCTGTTAAAAAGCGCAGGCTGAGTGGGTTATGACTGGTACAGGAAACGTTTGATCTTCTGCGTAGGCGTTTTTTCGAAGGGTTCCAGTTGAAGAATCATCTGATGCAACCTGGCATTTCTGGATACATGCTGATTCACGCGTACCTGAAGTTCATCCAGCACCTCCTGCGATTTTACCTGAACCTGCTGCTGGAATTCAACGGCATTTTCTTTCAGGTGCTGCACCCTTTCCTCAATGGACTCGAGATTCAGATGAACCCTGGCCACCAGTTTCCCCTTGTATTG
>Ga0209536_100016153_pt1 | contig 10623 bp, 11 predicted proteins | sample DeeMarSeWOR28_12_FD_187461 | JGI IMG/M metagenome (GOLD analysis project Ga0209536, IMG submission 187461) | Marine sediment microbial communities from White Oak River estuary, North Carolina - WOR-2-8_12 (SPAdes) (version 2) | ecosystem: Environmental > Aquatic > Marine > Intertidal zone >...
AGCATATGGGGTGGATCTGCTCCATCTGTTCCATTTACCGTTAATGACCAAGGACATGGTCCAGCTTGGGCAAACTCACTTTTTGAAGATAATGCTGAGTACGGTTTTGGTATGGTTCTTGCAACTACTCAACGCCGTAATAACCTAGCTGATTTAATAAATCAAGCAATAAATGAAAACAAATTTGATACTGAATTAAAAGAAATATTTAAAAAATGGCTTGAAAACAAAAATAACGCTGAAGAATCAAAACAATGGGGCGATAAAATAAAAGAACTACTGAAAAACAATCATAATGATAAATTATTAAATGAAATCTGGGAAGCCAGAACAATGCTTACTAAAAAATCGATTTGGTCTTGTGGTGGAGATGGTTGGGCTTATGATATTGGTTATGGTGGTCTTGATCATGTACTAGCGATGGGTGAAGACATTAATATTTTAGTTTTTGATACAGAAGTTTATTCAAACACAGGTGGTCAATCTAGTAAAGCTACTCCAATTGGTTCTGTTGCAAAATTTGCAGCATCAGGTAAAAAAACAAAGAAAAAAGATTTAGGTGTTATGGCAATGACCTATGGCTATGTTTATGTTTCATCTGTTGCAATGGGTGCAAATAAAAACCAATTATTAAAAGCATTAAAAGAAGCAGAATCCTATCCAGGTCCATCATTAATAGTTGCTTATGCACCATGTATAAATCATGGTATAAAAGCAGGTATGGGAAAAACACAAAATGAAGAAAAACTTGCTGTTGAATCAGGCTATTGGCCATTATATAGATATGATCCAAGACTGATAGATGAAGGTAAAAATCCATTCCAATTGGATTCGCAGGAACCTAATGGTAAAATCCGCGATTTCATAATGGGCGAGGTTAGATATAGGTCTCTTACTAGGTCATTTCCAAAAGAGGCGGAAAGATTACATTCAAAATTGGAAAAGGATGTAAATGATAGATATAAAAAATACAAATCAATGGCAGAAAAATAATTCTGCTAATATCTATTTTTAAAGAAAATTTGATCTAAATTTACAGTTTAAATGCATAGTAAAATTAGAGGAATCTGGAAAAAAAGATTTTGGGATGGGATGTACCCTCAATAACTCTTATCCAGACTCCCCCAATACGAAATATAACTATGCGTATTTAAAAATATTTATTATTTTGAACAACAAAATTGAAAATTAAATACAAATTATATTTAAAAATGTTACAACTTAGTATATTACATTTTAATAGTATAAATATATACTTAGAACAAGAAGCAATAAAATTAGATTTAGTGCTAATTTTAATGTTTAATAATACAAATATATCGGTGTATAATTTTGTTAAAACGAATAGAAAAAATAGTAAATATAATTAAAAATTCAAAAAAAATACATATCGTAACCCATATAGATGCAGATGGAATAACAGCTGGATCTATTGCATATAAGACGTTAGAACGTTTAGATAAAAATTTTTCTATAGAGTTTATAAAAGAACTTGATAATGATATTTTAAAACGTTTAAGAAATGAAAACCATGAACTTGTATGGTTCTCAGATTTAGGAAGTAGTATTGCATCTGATAATTCTATAAATAAGATAATTACTGATCATCATGCATGTCCTGAAAACTCAGATTTACCTTTTCATCTTAATCCTCATCTTTTTGGATTAGACGGTAGTTTCGAAATAAGTGGTGCGGGCTTAACTTATCTTGTTTCAAAAAAAATAGACAAAAAAAATGTTGATTTATCTGCTCTTGCAATAGTTGGTGCTTGCGGGGATTTACAAGATAGAAAATATAAAAAGCTTTTTGGATTAAATAGAGAAATTCTAAATGACGGTGAACAATATAATGTTGTTAAATCAAAGATGGATATTAGATACTTTGGAAGAGAAACCCGTCCAATTTATAAGATGCTACAGTATGCAAGTGACCCGTTAATTCCTGGGTTGACAGGTCGTGAATCTGCCTGTATGTATTTTTTACAAGAACTTGGTATTAATTTACAAGATGGTGATAACTGGAGAAGATGGATTGATTTAAGTAAGGATGAAAGAAGAATTATAATATCAAATATTGCAAAACTACTTTTAACAAAAGGTTTTGGTTATAAACTAACAAAGAGAATAATTGGTGAAGTTTATATATTAATACGAGAAAAAGAGGGAACAGAAGTTCATGATGCAAAAGAGTATTCAACATTATTGAATTCAACAGCTAGATACGGAAAACATGAAGTGGGGCTAAAAGTTTGTTTGGGCGATAGAGATAAATGGTTTAAAAAAGCAAGAAATCTATTAATCGGACATAGACATAATCTTGTAGAAGGAATTCAGTTTGCAAAAGAAGAAGGAATAACAAAAAGAGAATATCTACAATTCTTTCATGCGGGTAGTGGTATACGTGATACAATAATAGGTATTGTAGCAAACATGCTTCTTAATTCAGAAGAAACAAGTAAAGATATACCTTTAATTGGTTTTGCTGATAAAGGTGAAGGTGAGGTTAAGGTTAGTGCACGTGCAACAGAAGAATTGGTTGAAAAAGGTCTTAATCTATCACTTGCAATGAAAAAAGCAGCAACAGTGTTTAACGGTGTTGGTGGAGGACATAATATAGCAGCTGGTGCCACAATACCAAAAGGAAAAGAAGAAGAGTTTTTAGAGATACTGGAAAAGGAGATAAAAACTCAACTTTCAAGTTGAGTTGATGTTTTATATATATTTACTACTTCGAGTTCAAATATAAGTGTCTCACCAACAAATTCAATTGTTGGTGCTTCCATATTTACTGCTAGTTTTGCTGCTGTTTCATTTACTTCTAAAACCTTAAAGTGTATTGCTCCCCAATAATCACCATATGTAAAGGTATGATTAACCTCTACATCAGAATGCATAGTAAAAGCAGTATCATTTTCAACAATAAAAGTAACATTCCAGTTAAACAAAGGTAATTTAATTGTTGTACCATTATCAACTAATAGTCGATAAGTTAAATCCGTATCTGTAACATTTAAAATGGTTGCATTCATAATACCTTCATATCCAAATGCAATTAAACCATAATCAAAAGTAGCACCTTCAATAACAGTTACATCCGGGTAATAACTTGAAAAATCTGTTATATTCTCAGTAACATTATTTTCTATAATATTATCAAGAGGGATGCTATCCATCATAAATTCTTCAGCTAAAGATACATTCCAAGTACCATATGCATCTTCAGGAGGAATTGTTATATTTTTCTTTTCATCTTCGTGCATTCCGATTAAACCATTAAGAAAACCTTTGATATATTCTGAGGAATAATTTATTTCATAACCATCAGGAGGATAGAATTCAAAATTTGGATCTATAAAGACATTAGCTAGTGTATATGGATTTGATTCATTATAAATTCCTGAGGAATTAGCTACTTCCTTGATATTTGTATCAAATACTGTACCATTAGTAAACCTACCAACATAATAAACATCAGCACAATCACCAATCTCAATCTTAGCAATTTCAACCTGGATTTTAACAGTAGCTTGAGAAGACTTTCCATTTTGATCAATTATTTTATAAACAAATGAATCTACTCCAAGAAAATCATTATTAGGTTTATATAAAATTGCATCATTTGAAATGCTTATTAATCCGTTTTTAGGTTGTGTTATTATCTTAACTTGATTCTCAAATGAACTTAAATTTTTATATCTATCATTAGAAATTATTCTACTTATATTATTGTCTTTATTTTCATAACAAACTATTGAATCATCTTTTGCTGAAACTTCATCTTCATTTTCAAATAAATTGTTAAAAATGTCTCCGCCATATAGTATAATTATAAATGCTGATAAAGCTACAATAACTATTACTACTAATCCTATAATTGCTAATTTTTCTTTCTGCATGACGATGCTGAATAAAATCATTATATATTAAATTACCTCTAACTTTTTGAAATAAATTCAATCACATATCTAACAATTTTAGTTGCTAATAACGCAGTTTGACCCATATCATAAGAAGGGCAAACCTCTACAACATCAAATCCAATAAGATTTGAAGAAAAAAATTCTATACATTCTATAACATCTGAAGGCTCCAATCCAAAAGGTTCAGGGGTACTAGTACCTGGTGCAAATGAAGGATCTAAAACATCTATATCCAAACTAAGATATATTTTTTTATTTTTAAGAAAGTTTTTTGTTTTATCTAACGATTTTTTAATACCAACTTTTTTAATTTCAAACGCATCGATATAAAAAAGCCTTTGTTTTTTTGCTTCCTCAAATTCTTCTTTTTCTGCAGATCTAATACCAAGTACTGCTACATTTTTAATTCCAACATGATCAGCAATGCGTCTTGTTATACATGCATGATTATAAGACTCATTTTCATAAATTCCTCTAAAATCAAGATGAGCATCAAGTGAAACAACAGAAATATCTCTAGGAAAGGCTTGGATGATCCCAGAAGTAATAGAATGTTCTCCACCCAAAGCAATAGGGATTTTGTTTTTAGAAACAATCTTTGATGCTAATTCTTTTACTTTTTGTATCATCTCTTTGGGAGAAACATCTTTTACATCTAAATTTCCATAATCATGGAATTTAGCATCTCTTAAATCAAAACCGGTTTTTAAATTATAAGTTTCAAAATTCCAACCGGCCTGTCGCATCTCATCTGGAGCTTTGCTTGCACCTAATCTAAAAGAAGAAGTCTTGTCATATGGAACTCCAAATATGACAAATTTTGCTTCATCAAAACTTGATTCAGCATCTGCAAAATAGTTTGGGAAATTCATATAAGTTGAAAAAATTGTTTTTATGTTCTAGTTATTTTTTTCCTTCCGAGTGCTTCAAGATATAGAATCTCTTTACCAGGTTCCAATTGACCTTTTAGTTCTTCAGGTATAGCCATTTCAAAGGTTTGATATGTCTCCATATCCATCAATTGAACATTATCACCCATAATTGAAAGTATCTGAGCTGATCTTTTATCTATCATTGGTACACCAACTTTATGTTTAACCGGATGAACAACACTTCTTTTTTGGTTATCAAAAATTCCAACTGCCTCAATTCTTGCTTTTGCCTCACCATGTTTACCTGGTTTAGATGTAGAAATACTCAGTATTTTACATGGCTCATCATCAATTATTAAATATCGATTTACTTTTAATGTTCTTACTTCTGCTAACTCCTTCATTTTCTATTCCTCATTTATTTTATAAACAACGTCATGCTCTCTTGCTCTATCATTTAATTTAATACCAACATCATCGCCGACTTTAACAGATGTTACAGCTACTCTATTAATCTGCATACTCTCAATTTTTTGTTTTATATCAGTATGGGCTCCAACAATGTGAATAGTATCACCTACTTTAAGTTCACCATTTGTAATTTTAATAGCAGCTACACTAACGTTTGTGAAGAAATGCTCTACAACTCCAATTTTTTCTTCAACCATAAATAAGTCACCGACCGATAATATAATAAGAAGTACTTAAAGTGTCTTAAAATTATTAACTCTCTGATACAATTTCATAAATTGCTTTTTTACCATGCTTTTCACAAATAAAAGCTTCCCACCTTGAATCCCATTGCATAGGATTTGCACAAACAGGACATGCTAAACTATCTATAATCTCTCTATGCTGTTTTGTTCGTGTTTTTAAAACTTCAGCTTTCATTTTTTTTGTTGCATCAAGTGAATCCATAACATAAACAATTCCAGAAAGTGGCAGAAATGGAGTATTGTCTTGCATAGTTCTTTTTCGTCTATAAGCTTTCATCTGTTGCTTATATTTCTCCATCATTGTTTGTCTTCGTCCCATATATATCACTTTATAATTTTACTAAACCTGAATAAGCATTTTGTTTTATAACCTCTTTCATTATACCAGAGTTTAGATGAATCTTGAAGAACTTAATTTAGATCAAAGAATTATTGAGATTCTCAAAGAGCATGAGATATCAGAGTTTTACCCACCTCAAGCAGAAGCATTACCCTATGCTCTTAGAGGAGAAAACCTTGTTCTTTCTATTCCAACTGCTAGTGGTAAAAGTCTTGTTGCTTATTTGGCAATAGTAAATAAACTACTAAGTGTAGGTGATAAAGCACTTTATGTTGTACCACTTAAAGCACTTGCCCGAGAAAAGTACGAAGAACTTCAGCTTTTTGAAAAACTTGGATTAAAAGTAGGTATTTCTACAGGAGATCTTGATGATTCTGATCCTAGACTTGCTCGATTTGATATAATTGTTTGTACCTCTGAAAAAGCTGATTCTCTTTTGAGACACAGGGTAAATTGGATGGATAAAATCAAGGTTCTTGTTATAGACGAAATTCATCTTATTCATGATCCTAGTCGAGGGCCAACTCTTGAAGTAATAATTTCGCATTTTAAAACATTAAACCCTAAAACACAGATAATTGCATTATCTGCAACAATTAAAAATGCTACAGAATTATCAATATGGCTTGATAGTAAACTTATTACATCTGATTGGCGACCTGTTCCTTTAAGAGAAGGAGTTTTTTATAAAAATGAGATTAAATTTGATGACGGTAAAAATTTATTTATTAAAGACTCTGAAAAAACACCTTTAGAAAAAATAGTAGAAAATTCCATTTTAAATAAAGGTCAAATACTTGTTTTTGTTAATACACGTAAATCAACTATTTCAGTTGCAAATAAATTATCTTTAATATTAGAGAGCAATTTGAAAAAAATTGATAAAAAAAATATAAAAGAATTAATTGAATCTTATAAAAGAGATATAACAGAATCAACGTCAGTTGATAAAAAACTTTTTTATTGTCTGGAAAAAGGTGTTGCTTTTCATAATGCAGGTCTTTCTAGTGTTCAGCGTAGAATTGTTGAAAAGGGTTTTAAGGATAGAATAATTAAATGTATTGTTGCAACTCCTACTCTAGCAGCTGGTGTAAACATTCCTGCTCAACGGGTTGTTATTAGAGACCTTTGGCGATATGAACCTAATTTTGGAATGCATCCAATTCCTATTTTGGAATACAAGCAGCAAGCAGGTAGAGCAGGCAGGCCAAGGTATGATAAATTTGGTGAAGCAATAACAATTGCAAAAAATGAGGGGCAAAAAGAAGAAATTTTTAATAAATATATATTAGGTGATACAGAACCAATTTTTTCAAAACTTGGTAATCAATCTGCTCTTAGAATGCATTTACTTTCTTCAATAGCAAGTAATTTTGTTGATAATATGGAAGGTGTGTACCAGTTTATTGACAGTACTTTTTATGCACATCAATCTGATATTTTTACATTAAAAGATGAAATTGATAAAGCTATTGATTTTTTAACTACTAATGGTTTTGTTGAAATAATAAATAAAAAACAGTTTATGCCAACATTATTTGGTAAAAGAACTTCATCACTTTATATTGATCCATTATCTGCATTAATTCTTAAAAATGCACTAGAAAAATCATGTAAAAGTGAAATATCATCTTTATCTATACTTCATGCAGTATGCTCAACACCTGATGTTAGATCTTTATATTTAAGACGAGCTGATTTATGGGTTGAGGAGAAAGCAGAAAGACATAAAGGAGAATTCTTAATTGAACAACCTGATATTTCAAATGAGGAATATGAATGGTTTTTAAGTGATTTAAAAACAGCTTCCTTAGTTGAAGATTGGATTGAGGAGGTTATTGAGGATTATATTATTACTAAGTATGATGTTGGTTCTGGAGATATATATAACATAGTTGAAACAGTGAGCTGGATTTTACATGCAACAAAAGAATTTGCAAGAATGTATAATTTTAATTGTCTCTCTGATATAAATGACTTAAGTTTAAGAGTGGAGTATGGTTGTAAAAAGGAGCTTTTAAATCTTGTTAGTTTAAAGGGAATAGGAAGATTTAGAGCAAGAGCACTATTTAATGAAGGTTTTAAGACAATTAATGAATTACGTGGTGTACCTGTAAAAAGACTAGCTCAAATTAAAGGAATAGGCGATGGTATTGCAAAAAATATTAAAAGTCAAATAGGTGAGGGTGATAAAGGTGAAGAAAAAGAGTTATCAGAGTTTTTTGTTAAAAAAAAGAAAAAGAGGAATCAATGATAAAAGTAATTGGTGCAAAAGGAAAAATCATAGATGTTGATGATTTTTTAGAAAAAATTAGTATTTTTGCTAAAAAAAATAATGTTATAATTCAAACTTTTGATGCAGATTTGGTTTTTGGTAAAAATCATATTTTATCTGCGGTTGATCATGCACTTAGAGCAATTGAAAGAAAAACCAATACTACTAATTCACTTGAAAAAGAAATTCTTCTTTATGCATCTGGTGAAAGACAAATTAAAATTGCGATAAAAAAAATTGGTGTAAAGCTTAGAAATGAAAAAATGGTATTTGTTTTTGTTAATAATAAAAAAAATGAAACTTTAAATCATATAATAAAAGACTTTTTAGAAATGCTTTGCTTAGCAAGGAATGACAATGTAATTGAGGGAGATGAAAAAACTCTTATAAGATTCGGTATAAAAGAAAATGAAATAAAAACAGTAATGAATAACAAATATGCAGATTTAATTCTTGAAAAAGTAGCTTTAGTTGATATTATAAAATAAATTATTAGATAGTGAGTTTGTCTCAGATAATTTTATTAAATTTTTTTAAAAATATTGTAAATCTTTATAATACATTTTTTATTATTCAATTTAAATGAAGAATAAGAAACCTACAAAATCAGATCTAATTGCTGTTTGTGGAATGAATTGTGGAATCTGCATGGCATATCTTAGAGAAAAAAATAAATGCCCGGGTTGCCGATTATTTAATAAGGATAAACCAGTTAGTATCGCCAGATGTAGAATTAAAAATTGTAAAGAGTTAAAGGAAAATAACTATATGTTCTGCTATTTTTGTAAAAAATATCCATGTGAAAGAATCAAACATATTGATAAAAGATATAGAACTAAATACAATATGAGTATGATTGATAATTTAGGTTTTATTAAAAAAAATGGAATGGTAAAATTCTTAAAAAAAGAAAAACAGAAATGGAAATGCCCTAGTTGCGGTGGAACACTATCTTGTCATAGGTCAATTTGTTATAAATGTGGTTTTGAAAAAAATAAATAAGTTGGTTTAAATGTTACCAAAAATTATTGTTCATAATTCAATAAGTCTAGATGGCTCATTAACAAATTTTGAAGTTAATATGGAGATTCATTATAATATTGCTGGGAAATACAAACCTGATGCTCATCTTATTGGTTCAAATACAATTAAAGCAGGAATTAAGCTATATGGAAATGTTTCTTTAGAAGAAAAAAAGGATTTTGATAAACCTATAAGAAATGTAAACCTACCATATTGGGTTATTATTGACTCTAAAGGTTCATTATTTGGTTTACTTCATGAGGTTAGGAAATTTGAGTTTTGTAAAGATGTAATTTTATTAGTATCAGAAAACACTCCAAAGAGATATATAAATTATTTAAGTGAGAGAAATTATAATTATCATATTATTGGAAGAAACAAAGTAGATTTGAAAAATTCTCTTGAATTTTTATTTAAAAAATATAAGATTAAAACTATTCTTTCAGATTGTGGAAAAATTTTAAGTAATATTTTAATAAATCAGGGTTTTGTAAATGAAATTAGTTTATTGATTCATCCTCTAATTGTTGGTAATAAATCATATTATATTTTTGATGATGTAAATAAAAAAATTAAGCTTAAACTTTTAAAAAATGAAATTTTAAATAAAGATTATATCTGGTTAGTTTTCAAAATTATTTACTTTTAATATGATTATTAACTAATTGATCTTTCAAAAATTTTTTAATTATACAAAATAGTTATGTATTAATTGATGTTTTCACTTTTGATTTCTAGAACAAATTTGAGAGTATAGTTTGTTAGGAATAATCGTTTTTGCCCGCATGGGGTAGCTTGGATATCCTAGAGGCCTGCGGAGCCTCAGACTCGGGTTCAAATCCCGGCGCGGGCATTAAAATTATTATTTTTTCCTCCGAGTAAATGAAACATTTGTTGCAATAAAAATTTGTGTTGGATTCGCGCCTAAGGATCATAAATTTTGATTTAAAAAAAATTATACCATAATTAGTCTATGACAATTTATAGCATAGAATTTATATATCGTTAATCAGATTTGACTTTGCAGAGAGGGAGGTAAAATTATGAAGAAAGAATGGTTAGTAAAAACCCTTGCTTTGGGTGTTATTGTTTTGTTTTTTAGTTTGAGTGGTTTAAACAGTGTCACATCAAAAGATATATCTATTTCTGATGATAAGATATTGAAAGATAATAATGTGATTGGACAAATGGATAATAATAAGGAGATTATTACACATATATCTGGTTATGTTGGGTTGGATTATTGTAAATCGGAGGGGATTTTATTAAAGAAAGTTGAGTTATGGACTATGGGTGATCCATATTGTTATCTTGAAATTACTGGATATAAAAAACCTTTATTTCCTTTAGATGCTATTAAATTTAATGCAAATCCAATACATATTATCGCTGAACGATTCTTCGGTTTTATTGGGTATAGTGACGATTGGCATTATTCTGTAAGTGGATTTGCAATTGGTAATATAGATTGGGAGTG
>Ga0209536_100016154_pt1 | contig 10623 bp, 8 predicted proteins | sample DeeMarSeWOR28_12_FD_187461 | JGI IMG/M metagenome (GOLD analysis project Ga0209536, IMG submission 187461) | Marine sediment microbial communities from White Oak River estuary, North Carolina - WOR-2-8_12 (SPAdes) (version 2) | ecosystem: Environmental > Aquatic > Marine > Intertidal zone >...
CAAAATCCCAAAATTTCATATTGCGTAACCAAATCCAACAAATTTTCAGTCCTCCCAGATTTTAACATCAGGCACGCTACCCCCAATTTTGTGCAAGCCAAAATTTGTTACATTAGCTGGTGTTTTATGCAATCAGACTTTTTTGCGTTTAGGTCGCACCGTCGATTCCTGCTTTGATCAAAATTTGAATTCTCCGTTGATTACTCAATGTGTTTCACCTATCCCGATTCTATCTAAAATGATTTAAAGCACCAAAATTGGGTTTTACCAGCTGATCAGAATTTTCATTAAGTATCTGAGAACAATGTAAAATATTGTTTAAGCCTTTTTAATGGTTATAGGTCCGTAAAAAATTAATCAAAAATAATTTTTTTTTCTTGACAGAAAAATAAAGGTTAAGTATTATTCGCATTGCAATTATAGTGCTCGCAATGCGAGCAGAACAAATCCGCCGACTTTAACAATTTATTTTAATGATTGAAAAACGCCAACTAAAGTATTTGCTTTTGATCAGAATTATAAAATTTATAAAAAATTTTTGAATGCTTAATTGCATTTTATTATTATATAAAAAAATCAACACTTTAAATTGTGACTTATTTCTTTAAGAAGGACTGTGACAAAGCACTTAACTAATGATATTTGCTAAAAAGAACAGAAAGGAGGAAAAATAAATAAGACTAAAATTGCGTTTAAATAAAGAACAAAATTTTTTGTAGCAAAGGAGGATAATTATGAAGTTTGAGAAAAAGTTAATTATTTATATTGTACTAATAATCCTATTGGGATTTCTTGTGAAACCATCCTTTGCAGCCGATCAATTTAAATGGAAAGCACAATGTTGGGTTGGCGTTACCGATTTAGCTTGGAAAAGCTTTCAACGGTTCTGCAATAATGTCAATAAAGCCACCAACGGTAGATTGGAGATCACGCCTTTACCAGCAGGTGCAGTGGTTCCTGCTTATCAAATGTTAGATGCAGTTAAGAGCAATGCAATTCAGGCAATGCTTGGAGGTCCTATTTACTGGTCTGGTAAAGAACCTGCTTTCGCCTTGTTGGGTGATCCCAATGGGGCATGGAGAAATTTTCAAGAGGCTGAAGCATACTTTCTAAATTATGGCGGGCTAGAATTGCTCAAAGAAACATATAGACCTTTCAATGTCTATCCAGTAGGTGTCATATCCCCTGGCATGGAGGTCATACCTTCAAATAAATGTATATCAAAAGTTGAGGACTTTAAAGGTATAAAAATCAGGACTCCTCATGGCATACCGGCTGAATTTTTTAAGAGAATGGGGGCATCTCCAACGATTTTGCCCGGAAGTGAGATCTATTCTGCATTAGAAAAGGGAATTATCGATGCAACAGACTGGTCGACCCCTAGCACAAATTATCGAATGGGAATATGGGAGGTAACAAAATATTTTAATTGGCCAGGCTTTCATTCAATGTCAACAGGGGATTTTTCAGTAAATTTAAATGAATGGGATAAGCTGCCAGATGATATTAAAGCGATTCTTGAGCTCGCTGTTAGGGATATGGCATGGGATATTGTCGAAACAGCTGCCGTTGACAACGTTGTAGCAATAAAGGAGATGAAGGCAAAAGGAATAGAAGTTTGTTATTGGTCAGAAGAAGAGTTAAACAAAGCCAGGAAAATAGCTCAGGGTGTATGGGAAGATTGGTCAAAGAAAAATGATCAAAGTAAAAAAGTATACGAGTCCTTGATATCATATTTAAAATTAATTGGAAGTATTGAGTAAAAAAACAAATGCCTGATAGGAAGCGAAGGGTTAAATGCCTTCGCTTCCTCTAAATGGGTAATCTTATAATGCTTAAAAAACTAGTGTTAACTATAGATTCAATTTCTGTAAAGGCAGGAAAAGTTTTTAGCTATCTGCTTATAGTTGTTGTCTTTTCAATTGCGTATGAAATTGTTGCAAGATATTTTTTTAATTCACCCACTCAATGGGCAAGCGAGGCAATGGTAATGGGTTGCGCTCTATTTTATGTAATTGGTGGGGCTTGGGCGCTATACAATGATCGGCATATCAAAATGGAGCTGCTTTACGGAAAATTATCAAATAAAAATAAAGCTGCGGTCGATATTATAACTTCGGCATTTTTCTTTTTGTACTTAGGAATGTTTCTATATGCTTCAATAAAATTTTCTTGGGAATCGATATTGTACCATGAGACGTCGGGATCGGCATGGAACCCACCCATCTATCCGATAAAAATTGCAATTACAATTGGAACCATTTTGCTAATATTGCAGGGCATAGCAAATTTTATCAGAAATTTATATTTTTTCATTAAGGGAAAAAAAATATGAATATTGAACTTGTTACAATACTATTTTTCGCAACTTTCGTTGTATTGTTATTGACAGGTTTGCCTCTAGCATGGGTTATGGGTTCCACCTCGGTAATATTTGCGCTGATTCTATTTAACCCCGATGTAATGGTTATGATGGTAATTCGAGTTTATGATCTGATTTTGAGTTATTCCCTTGTTGCTGCCCCTATGTTTATATTGATGGGCAATATTTTACAGAAATCCGGAATCTCTGAGGAATTATTTAGAGCTATCCATGTTTGGTCAGGCCGCATTAGGGGAGGCCTTGCAAGTGCGACTATTATTTCATGCGCAGTGATGGCGGCCTTAGTTGGCGTTATTGGAGCCGAAATTGCTACATTTGGATTAATAGCGCTTCCAGCTATGTTCAATCGAGGGTATAGTAAAACTTTCGCATTGGGATCTGTGGCTGCTGGTGGCGGTTTGGCTTCATTAATCCCGCCAAGCATAGTCTTTATTTTTTATGGAATGATTTGTAACGTCTCTATTGGAAAATTATATATTGCAGGAATAGTTCCAGGTATTTTGTTAGCTATTATTTTTATAGGATATATTTTAATAAGGGCTGCAATAAATCCGGATTTGGCTCCAGCAGCACCTGAATCAGAAAGGGAGATTCCATTAAAGGAAAAATTTTTTTTACTAAAAGGTTTGATTTTACCTTTTATATTAGTAGTGGCGGTATTGGGTTCAATTTACGCGGGAGTAGCTACTCCTACGGAGGCAGGAGGCATTGGCGTATTAGGGTCGATTTTATGTGCTGTTTTTAAAAAAAAGTTGAAAATAAACGATTTAAAATTATCCATGTACTCAACTGTAGAGGTCACTTGTATGCTAATTTGGTTGCTGTTTGGGTCACAAACAATCATAGGCATCTATACGCTTGCAGGTGGAGATCAATTTGTGAAAACGGCACTAATGAGTCTTCCTTACGGAAGATGGGGCATATTAATAGTAATGCAAATAATTTTTATTTTTTTAGGCTGTATTATGGATTGGATAGGTATACTAATGCTAACCATGCCACTGTTTTTGCCAATTTTGAAAGATCTAAATTTTGACCTTTTATGGTTTGGTGTAGTCTTTTGCATGAATATGCAAATTTCATATATTTCTCCGCCATTTGGCCCTGCATGCTTCTATCTGAAAGCAGTTGCACCTGAAGGAAATACTGTTGAGGATATATACAAATCAATTTGGCCATTTCTAATATTAACGATTGGCACCTTGATATTAATCATTATTTTTCCTCAAATTTCGCTATGGCTCCCAAACAAAATGGCAAAATAAAATTTATTTAGTCATTGCAATCAGTAAATAACCAAGAAAGAAAACGGAATGGAAAATTCGATAATAGAAAATATTGCAAAAAAATTAATAGAGGCAAAGAAACGTCATTATAGTATAGAACCAATATCTGATATTTATCCTGAAATTACTGTCAGCGATGCTTATGAAATACAAGAAAAGCAGGTTAAATATGAAATTTCAAGAAATCATAAAGTTATAGGAAAAAAAATAGGTTTAACAAGTCATGCTATGCAATCAATGATGAATATAGGCGAACCCGATTTTGGACACCTCTTTGATGACATGCTTGTAGAGGAAGGTAATGAGATCAAACTTGAAACTTTGATAAGTCCGATGGTTGAGGGCGAAATTGCTTTTATTTTAAAAGAGGATCTTAAGGGACCTGGAATAACGTCTAAAGATGTAGATAACCAAACGCTTGGAATTTCTCCAGCTATTGAAATAATTGATAGTAGAATCAAAGATTGGAAAATAAAAATCCAGGATACAATAGCTGACAATGCATCGAGTGGATTATTTGTAGTTAGTAAACAAATTACGACAATTAAAAGCGTAGATTTAAGATCAATAAAATTAAGTCTATTTAAAAATGGTTCAATAATTTCTGATAGTGTAGCTTCAGTTGTGTTAGGTAATCCCTCTAATGCAGTCGCATGGTTAGCAAATAAAATGGCTGAATTTGGGGTATACTTAAAGAAGAACGATATAATATTATCTGGTTCTTTAGTAAAAGCAGAGCCAGTAAAAAAGGGCGATAATTTTTCTGCAATTTTCGATACATTAGGATCTGTTACGTGCACTTTTAGTTAGTTGGGAAGGTTTTGATATAAACCAGCTACATTTCAAGACAACTAAAATACCGAATGAAATATGAATAAAAACAAAAAAAATAACAGTATAAAATCATTAAATAAAACTTTAAAAATATTAAAGCTTTTTACTAAGGAAAAAAGTGAATGGAGTGTACAAGAAATTATTAATAACTTGGGTTACCACCGAAGCTCTGTTCAAAGGATCCTCACCACCCTTATCAAAGAAGACTTTATAAGAAAAGACGAGGGAAATAAAAATTTATATCGACTTGGAATTGAGATCTTCATTTTGGGAAAAGTTGCAGCCAACGAGCTTAATATAAAAAAAATAGCTGTTCAATATTTAGAAAACTTAGTTGTGAAAACTAATGAAACAGCTCATTTAGGTATTGTGAATCAAAATCAGTGTTTGTATATCGAAAAAAGAGAATCACCCTATTCTATAAGAATGTTTTCTGAAATTGGAAAGCGCTTACCCTTGCATTGTTCAGCAATTGGAAAAGCACTTTTGAGTGGTATGGAAATTGATGAAATTGAAAAAATAATTTCTCAACAAGGTTTAAAGAAATTCACAAATAATACAATTTACGATAAGGCTCTTTTGTTAAAAGAAATAAGATCAATTAAAGCTAAAGGATTTTCGATAGATAATGAAGAGATCGAATATGGACTAAGATGTATAGGAGCTCCAATTCTAGACTCCCAGGGGAATACTGTGGCAGCACTCAGTATCGCAGGACCCACCCAAAGAATAAATAAAAAAGTATACAATGAATTTATTAAGCATGTAAAAGAGGCAGCCGAAGGGATTTCCTTGAAACTCGGTTATCGAAAGCAATAATAGCTTGTTTGCCAAATATTATAGACTAAAAAAATGCCCCGAGCCATAATAATTGTTTGGTGAAAAATTGCTTGGCACTCACTTTTGTGAGAATTTTTTAAAGATTTTGTTAGGCACAGATTTATAAGAAAACTCTTAAAGTACCGACAGGGGAGAAACATTATGTCTTTTAAAATATGGGATGTCGTAGTAATAGGAGCTGGACCGACGGGAATATCTGCAGCAATTTCCGCGTCGAGGAATAATGCAAGCACAATATTAATTGATAAATATGGATTTTTAGGAGGAACTGTTTCATCAGGATGGGTTGCATGGTTAACAGGTAGTCATGATTCAAAGGGTAGACAGATTATTAAGGGTATATTGCAAGAAATAATTGATAAATTAGTGAAGATGGAATGCAGTGATGGCAAGGTTGTTTACCGAGTTCCTAATATGTCAACAGTTGCAATAGAGCCTGAAATGTTTCAGTTCGCTGCGATCGATCTAATAGATGAATCAAAAATTACATTCATGCTTCATTCACTTGCAACTGATATTAATCTTGTTGGGTCAAAAATTGATAGTTTAGTGATTCATAATAAAGATGGGAAATCAATAATTAAAGGAAAAATGTTTATTGATGCAACAGGTGATGCTGATATTTCCGTATTTTCCAAAGTTCCTTTCGAAAAAGGCGATAGTGGCAGTGGCTTCATGAACGCAATGTCACTAATATTTCGAGTTGGCAATGTAAATATTAAAGAATTCACTGAGTGGTGGGAAAAGAATCCACCTATTGAACCATATAAATATCTTCCTCCACTAATGACGGAAGAACCGTCTATTCGGAAGGCTGGGTATCTACTCGCACAGTATACAAAGCCAGAACAGAAAAAGCTGTTTATTAGCACAATGAGTATTTACAAAGATGGAACAAAAACTAAGGACTTAAATGAAGCAGAGATAGAAGCACGAAAAAAGGTTCTATCGATTAATAAATTTTTAAAAGAAAATGTTCCTGGCTTCGAGTTATCTTTTATTGATGGCATAGCACCATCAATTGGTGTAAGAGAAACGCGAAGGATTATCGGCGACTATATTCTTTCTGTTGAAGATGTGATGACTGGAGCGCGATTTAGCGATGTAATAGCAAAAGGAGCATTCCCCATCGATATTCACCATGAGGGTCAACCAACCCTTTCAGTATTAGATAAGGATTACGATATACCCTATAGGTGTTTAATACCCAAAAATGTTGAAAATCTTTTAGTAGGTGGTAGATGTATTTCTGTCGAGCATCAGGTTTCTGGCACAATTCGAATAACCGGCGCCTGCATGGCAACTGGGCAAGCTGCTGGTGCAGCCGCAGCCTTAGCAGCATTAGGAAAAAAAACTACTAGAGAAATAAAAATTGGCAAATTACAGGAACTTTTAGTAAATCAAGGGTGTATTCTTTATGATAAACAGGTCAGAAAAACAAATAATGTTATGTAATATTTAAAATAAATAATAGTGTCTCATAAAATGAGACCATAGAATAAACGTTTTTTATAGAATAATAATAATTTTGAATTTCCAACGAAAAAAAAAAGCACTAATTAAATTTTATAAACAGACAGAACATTAGTAAAAAATTAGTGCGTCAAAATTCCCCAAAAAGGGTTTTTAAATCTGTAATGATTAACACATAAATTAGCTTAGGTAAAAAAGGCGCGACAAATAAATGCGAATATATTCTAAATTATTATTGTTAAAAAGTTTTTTGTCTTAATAGAAAGGCAGGAAAAAGTGAGTTTGCATGTGGATTTATCTGAAAAAGTTGCAATGATTACTGGCGCTAAGGGAGGCATGGGAAAAGCATTTGCTTTAGCCTTTGTTGATTGCGGCGCAAGAGTTGTTATCAACGACCTTGAAGAGAAAGAACTTATAAGCGTTGGCAAGCTAATTAAAAAGAGGGGTGGTAACGTGCTGATATGCCCTGGAGATATATCCCGTAAAAAGCATGTTGATGGCATGATCGAACAGACTGTAAAACAATTCGGTTGTCTCGACATCCTTGTTAATTCGGCAGCTATTCTCAGACCGATTCCGTTTCTTGATTTTCCAGAAGACGTTTGGGATGCTACAATTGCTGTAAATTTGAAGGGCACTTTCCTTTGTGCTCAGGCAGCCGCAAGAGTTATGACTACACAGAGCGCTGGCAAAATTGTCAATGTTGCATCAAATGTTGGCAAGGTTGCCCGCATGAACAATGCTGCCTATTGCTCCTCAAAAGCCGGCGTCATAATGCTGACTAGAGTTATGGCTCTGGAATTAGCAAAGTACAACATCACTGTTAACGCCCTATGCCCGGGAGCAACAGAGACTGAGATGATTATTGTTCAAGCTAACGATAATGTTGGATTAATGGATAGCATTATTAAAGGAGATCTCAATTCTTTTCGTTCTGGGATTCCCATGAATCGTTTAGCCAAAGTTGAGGAACAAGCGGACATGGTATTGTTTCTAAGTTCAGAACATGCGAATCATATCACCGGTCAGACGTTCTTTGTTGATGGTGGTCAGACGATGGTATGACTTTAATAGGACTATGATTTTTATAATAGGGCACTAAGAGGAGACTAATTGTGCTAGATAAAAATTACGAAGGGTATACACTGCAAAATGTTCCGTACTATGAATACGGAAAATACTGGATATCGCCAATGAATTTCATTCCTGAGGCTATGGATACATCCGATATTCAAGACCAAGTGCTGGTCCACGACGTCTCCCTGCGCGATGGTGAGCAGACCCCGGGAGTTGTGTTCAATACCCATGAGCGCATTGAGTTGGCACGGGTGCTCAGCGAACTGGGTGTGGATCGTATAGAGTTCGGTATGCCGATCGCATCCAAAGACATTTATGAGTCTTTCGAGGAAGTGCTGAAAATGGATCTGCAGGCCGAGATCGTCTCTTTTTGCAGGGCCCATCCGGATGATTTGGATTTGACCATTAAACTGGGCTGCAAAACCGCGATCATCGAGCACATCGTCAACCCCTATATGCTTAAGCATGTTTACAATCTCGACCATAAGGCGACAGTGGACCGCTGCGCGGGAGCCCTGAAGCTGGCTAGGGAAAAAGGCATCAAAGCCTCCTTCATGGGCTGGGATGCTTCTCGCACGAGCCTGGATTACCTTAAACGTCTCTACAGGGACATTCTGGAACAGGCTGAGATGGAATCGCTCATATTTGTAGACACATTCGGAGTGATGAATCCCTGGTCGATGTACTACACCATCAAGGCGATCCGCAGCTGGTTTCCGGGTTTAAAAGTGGAAATACACAACCACAACGGCTTTGGTCTGGGCAATGCCAATGTCATGGCAGCGGTGCTGGCCGGAGTCAACTGCGTACACGGTGCCATACTCGGGCTGGGTGAGCGTGACGGGAACATCCCTATCGATGAAATTGCTATGATGATGGCGCTGCAACTCAAAAAACCCACCAACATCGATCTGTCGCAGCTTTATAGAGTCACCAAACTAGCGGAACAGATTACCGGGTTTAAACCCGGCGGAACCAAGCCGGTTACAGGTGATTACTATTTTCAGATGGAAGCCGGCATTTCAATCCATGCCATTGAAAAGGCCCGCAATGCAGGCTTGGGCGATCGGGTATGGGCGGCATTTTCGCCGGAGATGATCGGAAAGAAAGGATATGAATATCTGCTGGGCAAGGCCAACGGTACCGGCACCATCAGGGTTTTTCTGGAAAAATTGGGACTGACGGCCACCGATGACCAGATGAAAGATCTGCTTGAGATCGTCAAAAATCGATCCAATCTCATCAAAGGCAACGTGTCCGAGGTGGAATTCGAATACCTTGCTCGCAAGTATCTGGAATCCTGATTGAGTGGAAGACGCTCGAATGGAGCTAACCGAAATGACTGCTGAACACTATGAAAGAGTCCTATCCGATGGCGATATTCATATATCTTAGGTATTTAAGATTAACTAACGTTATACATAAATCCCGGTAAATATTAATTGCGGCTATGAAGAGACAAATGCAAATTATTGCATCTATCTTTAGGTAATCCTAAATATTTTCAAATCCCAAAATAAAAGATCACCCCAAAAAATCTTCCTTCAGAATCCGGTCCATGTTGGCTACCAAAAGTTCGGCATTGCTTTCGTCAAACGGCATCGGCGGGCGGATTTTGATCACGTTTTCAAAAGGGCCGTCTGTCCCTAAAAGAATACCGGCATCGCGCATGCGGTTGATGATGAAATCGGCTTCTTTCTTGGCCGGTTCCAGCGTTTCGCGGTTGCGCACCAGCTCGATGCCGAGAAACAGTCCCGATCCCCGGACATCGCCCACAATCGGATAACGTTCAATGAACGGTGTCAACCCCTCCAGCAACCGTTTTCCGGCCTTCAGGGCATTGGCCTGAAGGTTTTCCTCCAGGACCACTTCAAGCACTGTTAAGCCGACTGCACAGGATACCGTGTTTCCGCCGAAGGTGCTGAAGAACTCCATGCCGGTGTCAAAGGCATCGGCGATCTCAGGGGTCGTGACCACAGCGCTGACAGGGTGCCCGTTGCCGATGGGTTTTCCCAGAACCACGATGTCGGGCACCAGATTTTCGGCCTCGAAGGCATAAAAATGGGTGCCGATCCGCCCGTAGCCTGTCTGCACCTCGTCGGCAATGCACAATCCGCCGGCCTTGCGCACCAGGTGGTAGACCTCCGGCAGATAACCTTCGGGCAGGAAAATTTGCCCCGCCACGCTGGGGCAGGTTTCGGCGATAAACCCGGCAAGACCGATGCCATTGCCCTGTAATGTTCGGATGATGTCGTTGACGTGGCCGGCATATTTTAAGGCTGCCTCCGGATCGTCTGACCGATAAAGGCCCCGGTAAATATCGGGGACCGGCGCCTTGTGGACCCAGGCGGGCGGGCCGGTCCCGCCGGGGCCGTCATGCTTGTAGGGGCTGATATCGATAAGCGATGTGGTCATCCCGTGATAGGCGGCCTCGAGCACGATCATGTCGCGCCTTCCGGTATAGGCCCTCGCCAGGCGCAGGGCCAGCTCGTTTCCTTCGCTGGCCGAATTGACGAAGAAACAGACGCTCAGCGGGTCCGGCATGGTGGCGCACAATCGTTCGGCATAGCGGTTGATGAGGTCGTGGAGGTAGCGGGTATTGGTGCTCAGGACCGAAATTTGCCGGCAGGCAGCCTCTACCACCCTGGGGTGGCAGTGCCCCACATGAGGCACGTTGTTATAGGCATCGAGGTAACGCCGCGCCGTGTCGTCGAACAGGTACTGCTTCCA
>Ga0209536_100016155_pt1 | contig 10622 bp, 6 predicted proteins | sample DeeMarSeWOR28_12_FD_187461 | JGI IMG/M metagenome (GOLD analysis project Ga0209536, IMG submission 187461) | Marine sediment microbial communities from White Oak River estuary, North Carolina - WOR-2-8_12 (SPAdes) (version 2) | ecosystem: Environmental > Aquatic > Marine > Intertidal zone >...
GGCCGGTGCCGGCCATCCCCGGAAGGGTGCCTGGTACATCGAGACGGAGCTCGAGAGGGGGCAGGCCATGCAGTTCGCGGCTGGGAAGGGCGCTTACACGATATGGGGCGCCTTTCCCTTCGAGCGCTTCCGCCGCAGGCACGACACCGGGCTGGAGGTGATGGTCTGGAACACGCCGGTCTTCCACCGGGTCATGGCGACGATTGTCGTCAATCCGGAGAAGACCCCCGGCGTCAACGCGGAAGGCGCGAAGGCGCTGGAGGCCTACCTGCTGTCGCCGCCCGCACAGGCGGCGATTGCGGCGTTTCGTGAAGAGGGCCTCGACCACCAGACGTGGTGGCCTGCGGGCAGGGACAACGACCCGGCGTGGATGCTCGGCACGGCGGGCGAGGACCGTGAGGACTGATCCCGGCGGCACCGGCCGGGTAGGTATGTCTCCCCATGCCATGAAGCGGCGGCGCAGCTTTAGCTGACGGGCCATGCTCTACGAGCGCGTCATCCTGCCTTTCTTCCGGCGCGCCTCCCGACGCGCCATGGCTTTCGACGCCGGCCCGGTGTCGTCGCCGGCCCCACCCGCAGGGGGCGACGCGCAGCTCTACCTGCACGTGCCTTTCTGCCAGGTGCTGTGCCCGTTCTGTTCCTTCCACCGCGTCGAGTATCGCGAGCACAAGGCAGGACGCTACTTTGCCGCGCTGCGCCGCGAGATCGAGACCTATCGCGAGGCCGGCTTCCGCTTCAGCGGCGTGTACGTCGGCGGCGGGACCCCGACGGTCGCCCCGCGCGAGCTGGCCCGGACGCTGGAACTGGTGACGGCTGCCTTCCCGGTCCGCGAGATCGCCGTGGAGACCAATCCCTCGGATCTCACCCCGGAGATCCTCGGTACGTTGCAGGCCTGCGGGGTCAACCGCCTGTCGGTCGGCGTGCAGAGCTTCGACGACGGCCTGCTGCGCGAGATGGAGCGCTACGACAAGTACGGCAGCCGCCAGCAGATCCTGCGCGCCCTCGAGCGGGCGGCGGGACGATTCGCGACGCTCAACGTCGACATGATCTTCAACCTTCCACACCAGAGCCGCGCGATCCTGGAGGACGATCTCGCGACGGTGATCGCCAGCCAGGCGAACCAGGTGTCGTTCTACCCGCTGATGACCTCGGACGAGGTGCGGCGGAAGATGACGGCCCGGATGGGCAGGCTGGACAGGGCCCGCGTCCGCGAGTACTACGCATGCATACGCGAGCGGCTGCAGGGGTCGTTCAAGCCCTCGTCCGCCTGGTGCTTCTCGCGCGGCACCGGCAGCGGTGTCGACGAGTACATCGCGGATGCCACCGACTACGTCGGCGCGGGGAGCGGCGCGTTCAGCTACGTGGACGGTGCGATGTACGCGACGACCTTCTCGCTCAACGCCTATGCAGACCGCATCGGCCGTGGCCTGCCGGCCGTGACCCAGCGCAGGGCGATGAGCGAACACGAGCAGATGCGCTACGAGATGCTGCTGAGGCTCTTCGGGCTGCGCATGGACCATGCGTGGCTGGCGTCGCGATTCGGGGGACGTTTTGCGGGGCGCATGCGACCCGAGATGGCTGCGCTGAAGCTCGCCGGCGCGGTGGTGGAGGACGCAGAGGGCTACCGGCTCACGGATCGCGGGATGTACCTGTGGGTGTTGATGATGTCCGCCTTCTTCGAGTCGGTGAACGTGTTCCGGGAAAAAATGCGCGCCCATATCCGGGAAGAGCTGGAGCGGGACGACGACGTCGAGGAGGCCGCCGTGGCCCTGGAGCGGATCACTCGCTGGGCACAGCGCTGAGGCGTGCCGGACGGGGGTGGGCCCGGGCCGGTCCTGCCACTGATGCTGCTACGCACAAAACTGCGGCAATTACGTAGATCCACCCCGGTTCACCGCAATAAAACTACTTATAGGCGGTCAGGACGGTCGCCGTTAACGTACGGGTCGAATGCGGCGGCCCGTCTGCCGCATTCACGTTTTCTGCTTCCGGGATCATACGAGTCTCGTAGGGGGCCACAGATGTTGACAGGGAGAATCAATGGGTTGACCAGCCTCGCGCTGGTGGCCCTTCTGGCGGCCGGCTTCGCTGGCTGTGCAAACGACGACGGCGGCCGCGGCCTCCAGGGCCCGGAAGGTCCCACCGGTCCGGTCGGGCCCCCGGGACAACCCGGCACGCCGGGCACCCCGGCGGTGCCCAACGTGGCGAACGCAGACGTCATCTTCCCGACCATCACCGACGTGAGCATCGCCTCGCCGCCGGTGGTGTCGTTCCAGCTGGTCGACTCCGAGGGTCTGCCGCTGCAGGGTCTGCAGCCGGGGCAGGTGCGCTTCGCCATCGCCCAGCTGGAGCCGGGCACTGCCGGCAAGTCCAGCCAGTGGAATTCCTACATCAGCCGCACCGTGGCGCCCGAGCCGGGCTTCGATGGCACCGAGTCGGTCAGGCAGGCGAACACCGAGACGGGCACGGCGGGCACGCTGACCGACAACGGTGACGGCACGTACACCTACCAGTTCTCGTTCGACATCGCGGATGTCGCGGACGTGGCCTATGACGCTACGTTGACGCATCGCGTGGCGATGCAGCTCGGCGTGAGCGGCGTGCCGGCGGACAACAACGCGTCCTACACCTGGCAGCCGTCCTCGGGCGCGACCACGGGGATCTTTTCCCGCGAGATCGTGGACAACGATACCTGCAACGCCTGCCACGACGGGCTGGGATTCCACGGGGGTGAGCGCCGCGACACGCAGTATTGCGTGACCTGCCACAACCCGGGCTCGACGGATCCGGAGAGCACCAACACCGTGGACATGAAGGCCATGATCCACAATATCCACGCCGGCGCGAACGGTGGCGTGGTGCTCGAGGGCGGCCGCTATTACATCGTCGGCTACCGCTCGACCGTGTACGACTACTCGGAGGTCCAGTGGACGCAGGACCTGCGCAACTGCCAGACCTGCCACGAGGAATCCGACGAGGACACGCCGGATGCCAGCAACTGGCGCCTGGTGGTGAACTCCGAATCCTGCGGCACCTGCCACCACAGCAACGTGAACTTCCGCACGGGTGAGGGCCATGCGGCCGGCGGGTTCCCGGACGACACCTCCTGCGACGACTGCCACGGCCCCAACGCGACCGCCGGCGGCGGCCGCTGGCGGACCGAGGTCGTCCACGTCATCCCGACGGTCGAGGCGGGCAAGAAGTTCCAGTTCAACGTGCTGTCGGTCGAGGACACGGCGCCGGGCGACTTCCCGGTGGTGACCTTCTCGGTGACCGACCCGACGAACGGCAACGCGGCCTACGACATCAACGCGGATGCTCCGTTCACGCAGTGTGGCAACGGTGCGAGCCGGCTGTCGGTCGACATCGCCTGGACCACGCAGGACTACACCAACGGCGGTTCCGGCGTGAATCCGGGCCAGCCGGTGCAGATCAACCCGCTGGCCGCGGCTGGCTGCGGCGGCGCCTCCACGGACAATGGTGACGGCACGTTCAGCGTCACCTCGCCGGTCGCCGTGCCGGCCTGGGAGACCGGCTCGCTGGTTGCGGCGCTGGAAGGGCATCCGGCGGTGGACGCGGACGGCGACGGCAGCGTCGATCGCATCGCGGTCACCAACGACTTCCTGTACGCGGCCATCACCGACACCACGGCCATGCCACGGCGGAACAAGGTGGCGATCGAGAAGTGCGATGAATGCCACAACCAGCTCTCGCTGCACGGCAACAACCGCACCGACCGGCCGGAAGTGTGCGCGGCCTGCCACAACCCGAACGCGACGGACGTCAACCGGCGCGTGGCGGGCTCGAACTGCGAGACCGTGACCGGCACGCTCGACGACCAGTCGATCGACCTGAAGTACATGATCCACCGCATCCACGCCTCGGGCGCGACGATGCCGTACGGGGTCTGCGGCTTCGGCAACAACGGCTACGTGTTCGACGTCACCTACCCCGGCAAGCTCAACAACTGTGAGGGGTGTCACGTACCATCGACAGACGATCAGCCGGCCGGCTACTACCCGGTGGACTCGACGCTGGTGTCGGGCACGACGTTCGATGCGAACGACCCGGCGGACTTCGGCGACGACGTGGTCACCTCGCCCAATGCGACGGTGTGCTCGAGCTGCCACATGAGCGACCTGGCCAAGGCGCACATGCAGCAGAACGGCAGCTACTTCATGCGCCAGGGCGTCAAGGACGCCGTGACCGGCAAGATGCTGCCGGGTGGCGACGTCGAGACTTGCGCCTTGTGCCACGGGCCGGGCAGGAGCGCGGACCTCCGCGACATGCACGGCATCGGTGCCTTCGAGGTCGTGAACTCGAGGGAATGAGCAACCAACGGACCCGTGGGCGGCACCCGCCGCCCACGGGCGCCGGCTTCGAAGCTGGGATGTCCAGCTTCCCGGGCGGCCGGTTGGGCCGGCCGCGACGCTGCAGGACGGGGGCGCCGAGATGACGAACAGGACCTGGCCCGCGCTGATGGCGCTGGCATGCGTGATGGGGCTGCTGCCGACGATGGCCGTCGCCCAGGACAAGGCCGAGGAAGCGCCGGCCTACAGCCGCAGCGGGGCGGATACCTGCCTCAATTGCCACGGCGACGACGAGGCCGTCATCGGCATCTTCAAGACCAAGCACGCGAGGCCGGGGGATCCGCGGTCCCCGTTCGGTCACGGACAACTGCAGTGCGAGGCCTGCCACGGGCCGGGCGGCGCGCACACCAAGCGGCCGAAGAAGGGCGAGGAGCGCACCCCGGTGGTGCAGTTCGGTCGCGGCAAGGCCTCCACCATCCCGCAGCAGAACGCCATGTGCCTCGGCTGCCACAACGCCAACCTGGGCGACTGGCACGTGTCGGCCCACCAGGACAACGAGGTCGGCTGCGCCGACTGTCACTCGAGCCACCAGCCACGCGATCCGGTCCTCGCCAAGGCGACCCAGGGCGAGGTCTGCGACGACTGCCACCAGCTGCAGACCACGGACACGCTGCTGCCCTTCGCGCACCCGCTGCGCGAGGGCCAGATGTCCTGCACCTCATGCCACTCGCCGCACGGCTCGCTCGCCGAGGCGTCGCTGAAGAAGGACACCGTCAACGACACCTGCTACACCTGCCACGCGGACAAGCGCGGCCCGTTCCTGTGGGAGCACCAGCCAGTCGGCGAGAACTGCGCCAATTGCCACAAGCCGCACGGCTCTGCGCAGCCGGCGATGCTGACGCAGCGTGCCCCGTTCCTCTGCCAGCAGTGCCACGCCTCGCAGGGCCACCCGTCGGTGCCGGGTCTGCCATCGGGCCTGCCGGGTGGCACGCCGTCGGCCTACCTGCTCGGCAGTGGCTGCACGAACTGCCACTCGCAGGTGCACGGCAGCAATCATCCCTCCGGCGCGCGCCTGACCCGCTGAGGAGGCAGCCATCATGCGAAACCGAAACCTGATCCTGTCCCTCGCAGTCGCCGGCGCACTCGCCACGGCCACCGCCCGCGCGGAGAATGCCGCCGGCGTCGACACCTCCGGATGGAAGTGCGAGTCCTGCCCGTTCCAGCAGGAGTACGAGGCCGAGGTGGATGCCGGCGTCCTGTACGTGGACGAGGACTCCGCCAAGTTCGGCGAGTACAACGGCTTGAACGAGAAGGGCGCCTACGCCGATGTCGGGGCGCGCGGCGGCAGCCGCAGCGAGGCCGGCAACTACTACGATTATTCGCTCGAGGGCCTGGGCGTGGATCCCGAGGCCGAGGTCGTGTTCGGCAAGGAAGGCCGGTACGAGGCCAGCCTGTCCTACGACACGATCCCGCACGAGGTGTGGGACACGACGGTCACGCCCTACGCGCGCGCCGGCAGCGGCGCGGTGGAGTTACCCTCGGGGTGGGTCCGTGCGAACTCCACCGGGGGCATGACGAGCCTCGACGGCTCGCTGCGCGACGTGGACATCGGTACGGAGCGGACGAAGTACGGCGCCGGGCTGGGCTTCCTCGTGAATTCCGGCCTCGAGCTGTTCGCCGACTACAGCCGGGAGGAGATCGACGGCAGCAAGCTCGGCTCTGCCAACTTCCTGTTCTCGTCGCTGCAGTTCCCGGAGCAGGTCGACTCCAGTCACGACCAGTTCGAGCTGGGCGCCCGCTACCGCTGGAAGAGCGGCTTCGTCCGGCTGGCCTGGTTCAGCTCGATGTACGACAACGGCCTGTCGGGACTGACCTTCGACAACCCCTACGTCCCGATCCCGGACGACACCGTGCAGGGCCGCAAGGCCGCCGCCCCCGACAACAAGGCCTACACCTACTCGCTGGACGGCAATTTCCTGCTGCCCTGGTGGGAGGGCGTCGTCAGCTACCGCCTTGCCGAGGGCTCGATGGACCAGGACGAGAGCTTCCTGCCGTTCTCGACCAGCGCCGATCTGTCCTCGGCCGTCGTGCTGCCGCGCCCGGACCTCGGGGGCAGCGTGGACACGAAGCACTACCGCGCGACGCTGTCGCTGAGGCCGATCTCGCGCCTGCGGGCGCGCTTCGGTTACCGCTACGACGAGCGGGACGACGGCACCCGCCCGTACGCCGCCGGCTACGTCGAGAGCGACTCGTACGCGTCGCCGGGGCGCGACGCGCTGCGCTACGACTACGAGCGCACGCGATATGACGGCTACGGCGAGGTCAGGGTGTTCGACTGGCTGTTCCTCGGCGCTGGCGGCGAGTTCGACGAGGTCGAGCGCACCAACCAGGCGGCGAAGCGCACGACCGAGGAGGGCGGCTACGCCCAGCTGCGCATGCGGCCCTGGGGTTCCATCGAGCTGTCGGCCCGCTACGGCGAGACGCACATCGAGGCGGACGAGAACCCCGCCTACCAGGGGGTCATCGGCGAGAACCCGCTGCTCGCCAAGTTCAACCAGTCCAACCGCGACCGGGACTACGCGGAAGCACGGTTCGGCTGGTCGCCCTGGAAGCTGGCGATCTCGCTCGAGGGCGCCTATGCCTTCGACGCCTACCGGCTGTCGCCGCTCGGGCTGCTGTCGGGTCGCGACTACCGCTACGCCGGGACCGTGGCCTGGGCGGCCGCCGATGACGTCTCGGTGTACGTCGCCGGCAGCTACCAGAACATCGCCACCGAGCAGGCGGGCGAGGAGAACTACCCGACCACGTCGAACCCGTGGACGGTGTCCCACGAGGACGAGTTCACGACGCTCGGCGGCGGCGTCGTCTGGAAGGACGTCGCCGGCAAGGTTGACCTGGCCGTCGACTACACCTACGCCGAGTCACAGGGCCGGATAGAGACCGCTGCCGTGCCGGCCGCCGCGTCGGGCGCCTTCCCGGCGCTGAAGACCGAGCTCAACTCGCTGCGGGTGAGCGCGAGCTACGATGTCAGCGAGCGGCTGTCCGTGGTCGTCGCCTGGACCTGGGAGGACTACGATTCCAGCGACTGGCAGATCGGCGGCGTCGAGCCGGCGACCGTGACGAACCTGCTCAGCATGAGCCCGGACCCGTACGACTACTCGGTCAACGTCATCGGGCTGTCGTTCAGCTACCGCTTCGGCGGCCCGAAGCCCGAGGAGGCCGCGGAGTAGGACCCGCCGCGGCGCCTGCCGCGGGCGGCGTCCGTCCCGTCCTCGCCGGTCAGGTCCGGCTGCGGGCCTCGCGCACCCGGATCGACTCTTCCTGGTCGATGGACTCGAGCTGCGACTCGACGTAGCGGATGTCCGACTCGATCTCGGGCAGGATCACGTTCTCGAGCGCGCGTGCGCGCCTCTCCGTGCGCACGTAGTCGCGCGCCATCACCCGCAGCGACGCCGCCAGGGCAGCCATCCCGGCCGCGGCGGCGGCGAGCGCGGCGAACCGGTGCGCACACGCGGCCGCTTCCGGGGACGTCTCGGCCGGCGCGAACTCCAGCGCTGGTCCGGCCACCTCCATCGACGCCTCGGCAAGGTGCAGCCCGAGCAGCCGCCGTGGCTCGACCGACACCGTGCCGAGTTCCAGCCTTCCCGGGTGCGTGGTGATCCCGTCGAGGCCGTGCCGGCGGACGCAGGCGGCCAGGGCCTCGCGCGCCTGCCGCAGCAGGTCGAGCCATTCCCGCCGCAGCGCGGCGTAGCGACGCAGGCCGGCGAGGATCTCGGCCGCGATCAGCATGCGCTTCTCGTCGAGCAGCACATGGCCCTCGCGCACCATGCGCTGCTCGTCACCGAGCTCGAGGAAGGTGATGCGCGTCGCGGTGAGGTTGCGCTCAGGCATCCGCGGACCGGAGGTACTTACCGACCTGGGCGCGCGACAGCCGCGTAAGCTCGGCCGCAGGCAGCGTTCGCAGCAGCTCCCAGCCGATGCGCATGGAGTCCTCGAGCGTTCGTCCGGCCTCCTGGGCGACGATGCGTGTCTCGAACAGGTCGCCGAAGGCGAGGAACCGGCGGTCCACCTCGGTCAGCCCCTCTTCGCCCATGACGCTGGCCAGCACGCGGACCCGGGTCGCCCGCGCGTAGGCGGCGAACAGCTGGTTGGCGAGCGCCGGGTGGTCCTCGTGGGTGTAGCCCTTGCCGGTGCCGGAGGACATCAGCCGCGACAGGCTCGGCAGCACGCGCACGGGCGGATAGACGCCGCGCCGGTCCAGCTCGCGGTCGAGCACGATCTGGCCCTCGGTGATGTAGCCGGTCAGGTCGGGGATGGGGTGGCCGATGTCGTCGGCCGGCATGGTCAGGATCGGCAGCTGGGTGAGCGTGCCAGGCAGGCCGCGGATGCAGCCGGCGCGCTCGTAGATCGAGGCGAGGTCGGAGTACATGTAGCCCGGGTAGCCCTTGCGGCTCGGCACCTCGCCGTGGCTGGCCGACACCTCCCGCAGGGCCTCGCAGTAGTTGGTCATGTCGGTCATGACCACCAGCACGTGCAGTCCCTCGACGAAGGCGAGGTACTCGGCCGCGGTCAGCGCATAGCGCGGCGTCAGCAGGCGCTGCGCGCTGGGATCGTCGGCGCGGTTGAGGAACATCACGGTGCGCGAGATCGCGCCGCTCTCCTCCATCGCCTCCCGGAACGCACCGGCGGTGTCGTGCGACACGCCGATGCCGGTGAAGACCACGGCGAAGCCGCCGCCCGACTCGCCGAGCAGGCGGGCGCGCTGCGCGATTTCGGTGGCCATCCGGTCGTGTGGTAGGCCGCCGCCGGAGAAGACCGGCAGCTTCTGGCCCCGCACCAGGCTGTTCATCAGGTCGATGGTCGACACGCCCGTCTCGATGAAGTCGCGCGGCAGCGCGCGGGCCGCCGGGTTGATGGACCAGCCACTGACGGGCAGGAACTGCCGGGCCGGTACCGGCGGACCGCCGTCCGCCGGCAGGCCGATACTGTCGAACACGCGGCCGAGCATGCCGGGGCCGACGCCGAAGGTCAGCGGCCGGTCGTGCACGCGCACCCGCGTGTCGTCGAGGCCGAGCCCGGTGGTGGACTCGAGCACCTCCACCACCATGCGATCCTCGTCCACCAGCGCCACCCGGCCGGTCCGCGGTGCGCCGTCCGCGCCGATGACCTCCACCGCCGAATTGAGCCCCACTCGCACCGTCCGCTCCAGGAACAGCAGCGGTCCCTCGAGCCGCCGCGCCGCGCCGGTGACCGTGAGTTCAGCGAACGGCATCCTGCGTCTCCTGCAGCGCGTGGAACGCGTCGTCGATCCCGTTCCACAGCTGCTCGATGTCCTCGATGCGGTCCTCGCCGAATTCCTCGCCGAGGCGCCGCAGCGTGGCCAGCACCTCGAGCGCAGCGATCGCTTCGGGATCCGCGCCCCCGGCGACGGCCGCCTCGGCGCGGTCCAGGAAGTGCACCACCACCCTGAGCATCGCCGCCTGGCGCTCCGGGGAGCAGTAGCGGTCGACGGGCGAGAATGACGACTGCCGCAACAACGCCTCGTTGACCAGCTCGGCGCAGGTGAGCGTGACCTGCTGCACGGGAGGCAGCGCGTCCTTGCCTACGATGCGTGCCATCCGCTCGAGACGGGCCTGATGCTCCAGCAGGGTCAGCAGGCGCTCGCGGTGCCTCGCCCATTCGCTGTTGCCGTGGGCCTGCCACCAGGGCGCGACCCGCACGGCATCCTCGCTGTAGGAGGTCAGCGGGTGGATCGCCGGGTAGAAGCGGGCGCGCGCCCGCTCCGGGTCCAGTGCCCAGAAGCAGCGGACGAAGCGCTTGGTGTGCAGCGTCACCGGCTCGGAGAAGTCGCCGGCCGGGGGGCTCACCGCGCCGATCACGGTGACCGACCCTTCCTCGCCGCCCAGCGTGCGCACCCGGGCGGCGCGCTCGTAGAAGCCCGCCAGCCGCGCGCTGAGGTAGGCCGGATAGCCGGCCTCGCCCGGCAGCTCGCCCAGCCGTCCGGAGACCTCGCGCAGCGCTTCGGCCCAGCGGCTGGTCGAGTCGGCCATCAGCGCCACGTGCTGGCCCTGGTCGCGGAAGTATTCCGCCACCGTGATGGCCGTGTAGATGCTGGCCTCGCGCGCCGCCACCGGCATGTTGGAGGTGTTGGCGATGATGACCGCACGCTCCATCAGCGGCCGGCCGCTGCGCGGGTCCTCGAGCCCCGGGAATTCGTCGAGCACCTCGGCCATTTCGTTGCCGCGCTCGCCGCAGCCGACGTACACGATCACGTCCGCGTCGCACCACTTGGCGAGCGCCTCCTGCAGGATC
>Ga0209536_100016156_pt1 | contig 10622 bp, 6 predicted proteins | sample DeeMarSeWOR28_12_FD_187461 | JGI IMG/M metagenome (GOLD analysis project Ga0209536, IMG submission 187461) | Marine sediment microbial communities from White Oak River estuary, North Carolina - WOR-2-8_12 (SPAdes) (version 2) | ecosystem: Environmental > Aquatic > Marine > Intertidal zone >...
CACGGCCACGATCAAGGAAGAGGAGCCGCCAGACGGTCTGAGAGGTCTGTGGGCCAGACCGGTCTTTCGCATCAGCGTACTGGCAGCCGTGGCTTTGATCGTTACCGGCTTGATCCTCGGGGCGATCTTCCTGCCCGGGCGCAGACCGGCCCAGCTAGCTGCCAGACCGACCAAAACACCCGGTCCTGCACCCACCTTCACAAGCACTCCAACACTGATCGGCGCAACAAAAGTGGTTGAAAACACCCCCGTCCCGCGCTCTACCGGTCCACCCCCACTATGGGCATTGCTGGAGGCGACGTACACACCGACTCCATTGTATGTTAATACACCCCACCCGATCAGCGAAGCATACCGTCTCGGTATGCGCGCTTTCGGTCGTGGTGACTGGGAGAATGCCCTGCGTTACTACCAGCAGGTTGATCCCGTCGATCCGGACATCCTGTACTATATCGGCGAGGTCCATCGCCTGCAAGGTGATCCGAGCGAGGCGATCAAAACGTACAATCAAGTCATTAGCGAGTTTCCCGATTTCGCTCCTGTGTTTCTGAGCCGGGCGCGGGCTAGGCTGGCTCTTGACCCTGATGCCGAGGTGATCGAAGACCTGGACCTGGCAGTTGAATTTGATCCCGGACTAGCTGAAGCATACCTTGAGCGCGCCGCTTACTGGATGCGTTTGGGAGAGCTGGAAGCCGCAGCCGAAGACCTGACAACGGTGGCAGAGCTGATGCCGGAATCTCCGCTGCTGTACCTATACCAGGCTCAGCTTGCACTCGAGAGCGATGATTTACCGGCTGCTCTGGACGCTGCAAGCCAGGCACATGAGCGCGACTTGACCCTTCTCCCGGCTTATCTGGTACTGGGACAGGCTGCCATGGCGAATGAGGATTTCGATACGGCTCAAGAGGTCTTGAAGACATACGTGATCTACGAGCCAGAGAATGCTGAGGCCTGGGCATCCCTGGGTATCGCTACCTACATGGCTCTGGACGATCACGAAACAGCACTGGAAGCCCTGGATGCAGCGATCGAGCTGGATAGCGAGCATTCTCAGGCGTTTTATTATCGTGGGCTGGTCTATCTTGACCAGGGTGAAGGGCAGAAAGCAGTCAACGACCTGTTGGCTGCCCGCCGCTATGAATCGGAGTCATTCGAGATCAGCCTGGCACTCGGTCGGGCGCTGGTAGCCGCAGAACGTTTCGAGGATGGTTTTGCGGTCATCGATAACACCACCCCGCTGGCAGAGAGTGATGAGCAGCTTGCCCAACTCTACTACTGGCGGGCACAGGCGCTGGAACTGCTCGGCCGCGGTCAGGAAGCGTTGGCGGATTGGAGATCACTGGTCAGGCTGGGTGGGGAATCCTTCCCCGAAGTCTGGGCTTTAGAAGCGGATGTGCGCATTGCTACGCTGACTGTGCCTACTGCCACGCTGACCCGCACGCCAACACCGACCAAGACGAAAACACCTACCATCACACCGACGAATACACCTACTCGCACGCGAACCCCGACCATCACGCCGACCCCCACTCCGACCAGGACTACTACTCCGACTCGGACTTCTACACCTACTCGTACTCCGACATCCACCCGCACAGCCACAGCAACCAGGACTCCTACACCAACCAGGACTCCTACACCAACGACGAGCCCTTCCCCAACCCGCACTCCTTGACGTTCTGGCGCGCCTCTCATATACCCCTTGCAGGAGGCTGGCGCAAATCCCGATTGACAACTGAAGTTATAATAAAGTCAGGTATCCATCGATGTTTGATGAATTCCGGATTAACACATGACCGATCGACCGACCCGCACAGCTCAGTATTATCGTCTGGTTGTTATTTTGACAGGGTGGGTCGCTTTCATATTACTGACAGTCGGTACTCCACCGATATCCGGAATGCTGTGGCTGGGTTTGCTGGTCGCTCTGGCTGCCGCTCTTCAGACGTTATTCTCGCTGCGTCTCTTCTCGAATCGCTTTTCTATCGTCCATATTACTGCCCTGGGCTGTGCAATGATCTACGGTCCTGTCCTGGTGGGTTGGGCCGCCGCGGCCGGGATATTGGCAGGCAGCCTGGGACTTATCTACCGCAAAGACCAGCAGGTTCAACACTCACTAGCAGATGGTTGGTTGACTTCATTATCCTCATCTGCAATTCTCCTGCTGTCTCTTACATTAGCTTTTGAATTTTCGGGTTGGATTCGTGTTGGAATCCAGCAAGCGACCGCGACGCTGGACCTGCTGTCACCGGTCGTTATGTTCGTCTTGATCCATGCAGTTCTGCTGCTGGCAGATGTAATAATTCGCTCGTCAGGATTCCTGCCGGCATTCCAGCGCGATTTACTATGGTTCGCTACCCTGGAACTTATCCCAGTTCCGGTGGTAGTGGTTGGATATCTGGCAAACGCAGCAACCGGTAGGGTTGGAGCTGCTTCTTTTCTCGTGCTGCCCTGCCTCCTGGCGGTGCTGCTGTACTATTTCCAGCGCATCCAGCTAGGTCAGGTCCGCCTTGAACAGGATTTGGACACGCTCAACCAGGTCAGCCAAGCAATCCAGACGACATTGAATATGGATGAATTGCTGCCCAACCTGCAGCGCCTGATCGGTGGGCATTTCGGTGTGGAAAATTTCTATGTTGCCATATATGACGATGAGAAGGAGGCCATCTGGTACCCCCTGGCAGTAAAGTATGGGAGACGCCAGACTTGGGCGTCGCGCCCAAAAGCAGATCGCTTAACAGACCGGGTGATATTCGACCGGCAGCCGATACTCATCCCCACCCAGGCACGCCAGGAGCTGGCGCGCATCGGTCTGCCAGCCCGGGAAGATACCCCACTCGCCTGGATGGGCGTTCCACTGCGTTCATCAGACCAGGTCATCGGTTGCCTGGCAGTCTTCACTTATTCACAGCAAGTATCGTTCTCTCGTGCAGATCTGGACCTTTTCAGCACGATATCCGGGCAGGTGGGGGTAGCCATTGCCAATGCTCTGCTGCATGAGAAGCTCAGCCAGCGGGCAGCCCAGCTCGAAGCGATAAACCAGTTCTCCATAGATGTCTCTCGTAGCCTGGATATGGGGCATGTCTTCTCGAATGTCTGTCGGGCTGTAGCCAGGGTTGTTAATGCCAGTCGGAGCGCAGTTTTTACTCTGGACCTGGGACAAGGGACGATTATGCTCGCCCATTCTGAAGGATTATCGGATGCTTTTGTCCAGGAGAATCTAAGTTTCTCTATTGCTGATGATGCGCGTGCCCAATGCCTGCACACCGGGAAGCCAGACCTGATCCAGGATACCAGCAAGGCGAATTATGAACCGCAATATGCTAGTCTACTGCAGCGTGAAGGGATCGCTGCGCTGGGTAATTTTCCGTTGGTATCACCGGATGGGCAGATCGGATACCTGGCAGTGTATTACGACGACCGCCATTTCTTCAGTGCCGAGGAAACAGAGCTGCTGGGATCCTTTGCTGCACAGGCAGCGTTGGCAGTCTCAAATGCCCGGCTGCACCAGCGGACGGACATGGCATTATCGCAGCGTGTCCATCAGCTTTCTGTCCTGGAAGCGATCAGCCGCGAGCTGGCTGCTGCCCTCAACTCCGATCTGCTGTTCGATTTGATATTGGACTACGCAATGGAGTTTACCAACTCTACCTGGGGGATGTTTAGCATCTATGATCCTGAGACACAACTGCTGGATGTTAAAGCCCAACGAGGTTACCCCTCTGCAGTGCATGTGCCGCTGACCGTTCAAAGCATACCGGGCTATTCTGCTGTCCAGCAGATTGCCATGAACATACCCGATCTCCGCATCGAAAAGGACCACCAGGATTTCAGCCTTGGCGGAGCCAGGTCTCACCTGAGTGTGCCTTTGATAAACCAAACCTTCGTGATGGGTGTTCTCAGCCTGGAAAGTGAAGTGGAGCATGCTTTCAGCGACATGGATGTGGCATTCGTCAGCCAGTTGGCAAACCAGGCAGTAGCAGCGCTGCAAAACGCCCGCCTGTTCTCGGATGTCTCCAGCACGCGGGACCGGTTGTCAGCCGTGCTCAATTCTGTCCAGGAGGGGATTGTGCTCTTCGATCGCAACTGGCGGGTAATCTTGACCAACCGAGCTGTGGCAGGCATTACCGGTCTTGAGCCAGGTGATCTTCAAGGTCTGGATGTGGATGCAATGCCCGAATTGCCGCGCCAGCGTCTCGGAATCAAGGATGGGGTGCCGCTCATTGGGGAGCATAAATCACCTTCCACCCAGCGGGTGGTAATCAACAGCCAATCTGGTGAGAAGTTAGTCGAACGCTCGATCGTATCAGTTCAGGGAGAATCCGACCGGATGGTAGGCTGGATGCTGGTTCTGCGCGACATGACCGATGAGCTGCGTGTTGTACAGGAACGCGAGCTGATCACCGAGACACTGATCCACGACCTGCGTTCTCCCATCAGTGCTGTGCTGGGCGCGCTGGAGGTAGTGGAATCGACCCTGCCGGCCAAGCAGGATGGTGACCTCGAAATGAGTCAGCAGGGTGTGCATGTCGCCCGTCGCGGGGCTCAACGAGTGCTCGCCCTGGTCGAGAACCTGCTGGATATCGCCCGTATGCATTCAGGGAAGATGGAGCTGACCTGCACGCTGGTACGGATGCAAGCCATAGCTGCTGGGGTTGTCAACGAGTTCTTACCGCAATCGCTGGAATATGGCGTCATCCTGCAAAACAGAATTCCCTCCGACTTGCCCAAGGTGTATATCGACCAGGTAAAACTCACCCGCGTAATGACCAACCTGGTCGACAATGCCCTCAAGTACTCACCCTCCGGGACACACATAGTCATATCCGGTGAGTTCACCCCTGATGACACAATTTGTGTACGGGTCAGTGACAGCGGTCCTGGTATCCCGATGGAATACCGGGAGAAAATATTCGAACGCTTTGGACAAATACCTGGATCGCGCGGCCGCCGGCGGGGAACCGGGTTGGGATTAACTTTCTGCAAGCTTGCGGTAGAAGCTCATGGCGGCAGGATATGGGTTGAAGATAATTCTGCTGACGGCGCTGATTTTGTGTTTACCATACCCCTGCATTCCCCAGAAGAAATATAAAGGTTTTCCTGTTAACACTCATTGCGTAAAAGCTAATTTTACGATGAATTCATAACACTTTACCTGACACGGGCTTGCCAATCCATACTGAGCGCGCTATAATCATCTTTTGTGTGAAGCACCAGTGATCATTCTGGTGTCAGTATATCGAGGTACATATATGCCTACGTACACGTACCGGTGTGAAAATTGTGGCGTGCAGTTTGACCGCCAGCAAAGCTTCAACGACCCTGCATTGACAAAGTGCCCTGAGTGCAATAAAAAGGCTCTTCGAAAGGTATATACGCCTGTCGGGATTGTGTTCAAAGGGTCAGGTTTCTACGCGACGGATCACCGCTCTCCATCCGGCGCCAGCCGCACTGGGTCTGGAGAGAAAACTGGTGAGGGGAATGATGGGAAGAAGGAATCTGAATCGAGCGGCAGCAACAAGTCAACCGACAACAAGGAAAAGCAGGCTTAAACAGACTTGCCTAGTAATATGGGTGAGGGTTGGGGGCATTTGGAGAATGAAAAACCAAAGACGTCCATAACCATGGCGTCTCTTTTTATAAAAATAGAAATTGCGCAGTTCCTGAGGAAGCCCCTCCACTGGCTGCGTGAATCCTGAATAATTTGGAGGTTAGCTATGACAAAGGATGAACTGGTCGCTCAAGTCAAGGCAGATGATATCAAATTTATCTCGCTGCAGTTTACCGATGTTACCGGAGCGGTGAAGAGCGTCGATATTCCCGCTCAGCGATTAGACTCGGCTCTAGAGGACGGTGTGTGGTTCGATGGCTCGTCTGTGGAGGGGTTTGCCCGCATCCAGGAGAGCGATATGCGTCTGGTGATCGACGCGGACACCTACACAGTCCTGCCCTGGAGCCCGGAAGATTTGAGGCGGGCACGGGTATTCTGTGATATTTACCAGACTGGTGGTACGGTATTTATGGGTGACCCGCGCAGTGTTCTGAAACATATCTTAGCCAAGATAAAGGAGCGAGGCTGGACATTCAATGTGGGTCCGGAACCGGAATTCTTCTTGTTCCGCCGCAATGGGCCGGATATGATCCACCCGGTGCCGCATGATGTAGGTGGATATTTCGATTTTTCTGCCAATGACGAGGCGGTGCGCGTTCGAACGGAGCTGATGGCTTCCCTGTCGGGGATGGGGCTTGAGGTCGAGATGGGGCATCATGAGGTGGCGCTCGGTCAGCACGAGATCGATTTCCGCTTCACCGATGCCTTGCGAGCAGCGGATAACATCCTGACACTGAAATATACTGTCAAGGCGATTGCTGCGCAGCATGGTCTGATCGCTTCATTTATGCCCAAACCCATATTTGGTATCAACGGTTCAGGGATGCACTGCCACCAGTCGTTGTTCGACGCCCAGGGCAATAATCTGTTTTTTGATCCTCAGGACGAATTCCATCTCTCGCCGCTGGCTTATGGCTTCATCGCTGGACAGCTGACCCACGCCCGTGCTATGGCGGCGGTCGTGGCACCCACCATCAACTCTTATAAGCGCTTGGTTCCAGGTTACGAAGCACCGGTCTATATCGGCTGGGCACAGATCAATCGCTCGGCACTGGTGCGCATCCCGAACTTCACACCCGGTCGCGAGAAATCTATGCGCGCTGAGCTGCGCTTCCCCGACCCGTCTGCCAATCCTTATCTGGCGCTGACTGTTATGCTGGCAGCTGCGTTGGATGGCATCGACCGGAAGCTGCCCTGTCCCAAGCCGTTGAACAACCTGAATGTGTACCACCTCACCCCGGAGGAACGCCAGTCTCAGGGTATTGGAGAGCTGCCCGGATCTCTGGCAGAAGCCTTGAGGGAGCTGGATAACAACCCGCTGTTGCAAGACGCATTGGGTCCGGTGATCTACGGCGCATTTCGCCGGGCGAAGTGGAGCGAGATCGAAGAGAACAGGATGCGCGTCACCGACTGGGAGGTCGAGCGCTACCTGGAAGTAGCCTAGAAAATGATCAAGAAGGGCGGTCAGTGCGACCGCCCTTTTCCATTAAATCGTCAGCGCGAATGATGTAGTTAATCTGTGGTTGGTAAGTTGGCTCAGCGTATATCAGCGACCATCCGGCAGAAAGCGCATTCCCCGCCAGTAGTCGTCGGTTGACCGCAGGTAGGGCAGGGGTGCAGGAGCTTACCGTCCACGCCGATCTCCTGCGAACTGACCTGCTCTGGGTCCGGTGTGCGGAACAACCCGTTTTCCTTCGCCTGCAGGAAAGATAGATAGAAGCTCTGTTTTGCTCCCGGTCGATCAGCTTCGAGCCTGTTGAGCAGTTCCTTATAATAAATGGTTTTCGATCCAACGGCATGCGGGCATTCGTCATAGATGTAGTCTATGCCGCGCACGAGGGCATAAGCTGCCATCTCTCGCTCGTAAAATCGGCACAAGGGTTTGGCTTTGCGCACCATGCCAGCCCTGGCATCCAGGACGGGACCCTGACGGAGCATATAGCCTGTGATCCAGTTCAGCGCATTGCCGAACAGGACCGCCGCTTCGTCATCCAGGTTGTGCCCGGTCACCAGCACATCATAGCCGCCCTGGACGGCTGCCTGGTTCATGATATGCCTCTTTGACAACCCACATACAGAGCAGGGTTTTCCTTTCCCCCGGTGTGTCTTCTGAGCCAGCTCCGGTACCGTTCTGCCGTATTCACCTTCGACATCCACAATATTCAGTCTCAGGTCTCGGTCATGCGCAAACTGCTCTGACAGGCGTTGAGACTCATCTGAGTAGCCGATCCCACCATCGATACCCAGACCGATATACAGACCGTCTACCTGGTAGCCCAGCTGCCAGAGGATATCCCACAGAGAAAGCGAATCCTTCCCGCCAGAAACTGCAACCAGCACCCGTTCCTGGGGGGTGAACATCAGATATTTCTCGACAAAGCGCTGGGTTTGATCGATGATCCACTGCGGGTAATGGGTCTTGCACAGCGCCAGCTTGTGCTGGCGCATATTGATCACAGCCTTCTCAGTGCATTTCCTGCACTTCATAGTTTGCCGCCAGATATTACCGGTACCAGCTTGATCACATCCCCCTCGTGCAGGATTTCATCATCGGTCAGCAGCTCACCCTGGCGCGTCGCAAGTACGGAGTGGCTGTCCAGGCCGACCTTTTCCAACGCATGCTGGACGGTCATGCCGGCTTTTACCTCGAATTCTTCTTTTCGTAGAATCAATTTCACCATCTGGTGCCTGATAGGAATACTCTAATGCTTTTTGTTAAGACCTGGTCGCCTGGGAGTCAGAAGACTCAAGCGCATCCAGGAACTCGAGTACCAACCTGCTGACGAGGGCAGGCTTGCCAATATGCGGTTGGTGCCCGCTGTGGGCGATAGGAATACCGCTTGCCCTTGGCAGTATATCGACCAAACTCGGGAATGAATCCGGGCGCAGGGTCATATCTCTGTCACCCCAGATCACGCAGGTGGGTTGTTGGATATCGGGGAGGGACGGAGTGAGATCGGAGATATCTTTTGTGATGTAAACGAAGTGGGGTGAGGCGCGCTTGTAATCGTTGGCGATCTGCTGGCGGGCCTGGGGCGAAAAATCCGCCGTGCTGGACTGGTCCCAACCGAGAACCGTATTGACCAACCATTCCGGCACCAGACGCATGGTTTTCGATCCCAGCGCCGGTCTGCGGCGGGCGACCTGCAGGACAGGTGAGAGCTGGTCTGGCGAATAGAGTGGGTTGATCAGCACCAGCCTTTCTACATTTTCGGGGTAGCGATTGGCATAAGCCAGGCTCAGGTAGCCGCCCAGTGAGTGACCGAGCAGTATGACGGGTCGCTCCAGGGGCAAAGAATCTAACCACCGAGTGATCTGCAACAGGATGACTTCGATGTGATACTGCTCTGGATCGTCCGGTTTGTCGCTCTCCCCATGCCCTGGAAGGTCAGGCGCATAAGCGCTGAACCCGGCGCTTGCTAATGCTGGGACCAGTCTGGTCCAGTCGTGAAGCGAGGCAGCTACTCCGTGTAACAAGATGACCGGAGGTCCCTCTCCATCAACGACGTAATGTATGCCATTTAATTGTTCAACTTCTGAAAAAGATCGTGTGGACATAAGAAATATATTACAGTCAATAAATTGTGTGTCACTTAGGATGCTTCTACCGGTTCTGTATTTTGCTCAGCCTTGCCTTCTGAATATTCGAAGCGACGGACAAGCTCCCGTCTTAGGACTTTGCCGATAAATGTGCGCGGGAACTCGTCCAGGAATATAACCAGCCTGGGAACCAGGTGGGGGGGCAGCCTGCGCTTACTGTAAGCAATGACCGACTCGGCGCTCGGGCGCTCGTTGCCGGAAATGATAAAGGCGATCGTCTGACCGGCGATATTCATGACAGCGGTCTCCTTTACCTGGGGTATCTCGTACAGCACCTCTTCCACATCGCGCGGGAAGGCCGGATCGGTCTTCTTCTCAGGATACCACATATCTGCCTTACGGGCGATGATCCGGAAGTAGCCATCTCCATCCATCTGCGCCACATCCCCGGTGAGCAACCAGCCGTCCGCCGAGAGGACGCGGTTCGTCTCTCCCGGCTGCTGCCAGTAGCCCATCATCACCTGTGGGCCGCGGATGGACAGCTCTCCGATCTGACCCTGGGGGACGCTGCGCGCTCCTTTTCGCAGGTCAACAATGCGAGCCTCGGTATTCGGGAATGGAACTCCGATGCTGCCGACTTTCCGTAAGCCGCTCAATGGGTTGGCATGCGTGACGGGAGATGCTTCGGTGAGACCATAGCCTTCTACCAATCGCCCACGAGTAAGTTTTTCGAATGCTTCTTGAACTTCAACAGGCAAGGGAGCCGAGCCGCTGATGCAGAATTTGATCGAGCCTACCCCGTATTTTCTGACCTCGGGGAAATCCTTGATCGCCATATACATGCGCGGCACACCCGGGAAAATCGTCGGGCGGGTACGCTTCATTGTTTTCAGCAGATCGAAAGCATCGAACCTTGCTTTCAATATCAGCGTTGCTCCCAGGGAGATCGGCACGTTGAGCGCAGTGGTCAACCCATAGCTGTGAGTGAAGGGCAGGACACAGAGAAACTGCTCGCTGCCTTCGACTGCATCCGGTATCCAGTGACGGGTCTGTAGTGCGTTGGCTACCAGGTTGTAATGGGATAACATAACCCCCTTAGGCAAATCAGTTGTGCCGCCGGTGTATATAATGCAGGCCAGATCCTTCGAAGAGATATCGATTTCGGGCGGTTCGGGACTGGAAACGCGTAAGAGAGGTTTGAACACGTGCATATCTGCCAGCATGGGGATATTCAGCAAATGCTGCCGGCGTTTCTGGGGTGATAACCCGAACAGGATGCGTTTGTAAAACGGCAGGTAATCTACCACATGTGTAAAGATTACATGTTTTAGGGGCGTATCCTCACGCTCACTCAGTTGGCTTTTCAACCGGTAGATCAGCTCGTCGAATTGGGTAAGGGTCACAAGGACAGTGGCACCCGATTCGTTTACCTGGCGGATTAGCTCGTCAACCTCGGTGGTTGGCAGCGTGA
>Ga0209536_100016157_pt1 | contig 10621 bp, 9 predicted proteins | sample DeeMarSeWOR28_12_FD_187461 | JGI IMG/M metagenome (GOLD analysis project Ga0209536, IMG submission 187461) | Marine sediment microbial communities from White Oak River estuary, North Carolina - WOR-2-8_12 (SPAdes) (version 2) | ecosystem: Environmental > Aquatic > Marine > Intertidal zone >...
TTTATGTGTTCAGGAATAACAGCCGAATAGGTTGGTACGGGACGAAAATCAGATGAACCCAGGGTACGCATGTGATGTGTTCCGATACTGGTTGGATACATGCCTGTAATCAATGCCGAGCGGCTCGGTGCGCATACGCCGGCTACCGAATAAACATTGGTGAACCGGACTCCTTCGCCGGCCAGCTTGTCCAGGTGAGGAGTCTGGGCAATAGGATCACCATAACATCCGAGTGTAGGCATCTGATCCTCACATGTGATCCATACAATATTTGGCTTTTCCGGTAAATCAACTTCCGTGAGTCTGGCATACGTGTCGGTGGCATCATTCTCCGAACTGATTTCTTGTGAACAGTGCATCCAAAGAAATGCCGGAAAAATTATAAATATGAATTTTTTCATACATTAAAAAATAAACGATGACCTAATCAAATTTAATTAAAATTAGAGTCAACCCGAAAAATTCAATCATTTTTCCCGGCGGGCTAATAGACGGGTCCGTATGCAAGGCCAGTTTCCTCACCGTATCTTCCTGCGGCCATCATCTGATCCAGGAGGATCTTGAACAGATCCGCAAAGGACTCAAATTAATACTCGATTAATTCAGATTGCGGATTTAATCCGAAAAACTAATAAATTTTTCCTGCGGCAGGCAGGCGCCCTACAGCCTCTCCCATCGGCCGCCATGCGCTTACTCGCCTCTGCGTAGCCCCGATTGATCGGCGCGAAGCAAGGCTTGCCTTCGCGTAACCCCGATTTATCGGGGTGAAGAAAGGAGGGCCGTACCGATAGAAAAGATTTCAAAATTGGATAATTTAATTACTTTTATCGGGACGATGAATCGGGACCATGATTTATCTAATTGAATATTAATAAGTTATATACTGCATGATTTCCAGTCTCTTGATAAGGCATGAATATTCGGGATTAAACCGGAACCTGCCATAAACCTGCATCAGCGAACTATTCGGGATATATTGTTGAGACGGATTGTTTCGTTTTATACCGGGACGATCCGGTGGTCTTTCCCATTTCTCAATAAAGATTGAAGGATACGCTGGATATCCTGATTGTCCGGATAATTTTTTATAAAATTTTTTAACTGGGACGAATGAAGGATCTCGGATTGATTGTCAAAGAAACCAAAACCCAGGTACTTTCCTTGTTCAATCCAAACAACGGATGATTCTTCCTGAGTCCTGCCTTTCCCAATTATTGCTGCCGTAAGATTATCCTGAGAAAAAGATTGCAGGGCCTTATTCATTTTTTTATTATACTTATCGGCCTTTTCCTCGCCCTGACAAGCCCCTGCGCATTTCTTTATCCTGTAATCAAAACAGGCTCCCGGCGATCTCTGTAAGCCTGTAAGTTTCGGGCAAAGATCAAATTCATCTGTTTTCAATTTCAAAAAACTTCTCGCCTCATGCTGTGATTTGAAATAACTGACAGGTCGACCTGATTTATTCGTGCGGCTGATTGAAAATCGTTTATATCCCTTCCGATCCTCATACAAATAGATCCCGTAGTTCCAGGTTATTCTTTTTTGCGCCCGGTTGTAAAGCGGCCACAATCTTTGTATTTCATGGTTTTCAAAAAGTAATGAAATGAGCTCGTTGCCACAAAGTTCATAACTAACGCCATGGATGTCCCTGAACATATGCTGTTTTTGAGTCGTTTCCGATCCCGCAGAAAAATGTCCTTTTACCCTCTTTTTAATATTTTTTGCTTTTCCGACATAGATCACCTTTCCTCTGATATCGAAAAAATAATATACTCCCGGATTTTCGGGAAGTTGATCAAACTGCTCCTTCGGGAGATTCGATGGAAGGGTAGCCTCGTATGAACTTTTTTTCAGAGAATCTTCGATATAATTCTCTTTATCGGATTGAAGCAGGATCTCAAAAATCTTAACGGTAGCCTCAGCATCTCCAAAAGCACGATGTCGTGAATTAATTTGCACATTCAAATGTCCGGCAAGATTGCCAAGGCCATAGGAAGGAAGGCCGGGAAGGATTTTTCTTGCCAACCGGACCGTGCATAATTTTCTGGCCTGGAAATCCCCACCCAGGTTTTTGAATTCCTGCCGGATAAAATTATAATCAAAATTTACATTGTGGGCTACAAATATTTTATTTTCAAGTAGCCTATATATTGTTTTTGCAATTTCATAAAATTTAGGCGCATTCTCTACCATTTGATCGGTAATGCCGGTCAGCGAACTGATATAAGGAGGAATACTGGATTCCGGATTGACAAGCGTATGGAATTTATCCGTTATTTTTTCACCGTCAAAAATAAAAACTGCGATCTCAGTAATCTTATTTCTTTGAGTGTAATTACCGGTAGTTTCTATATCAACTATCGCATACATGCTAATAAAAAATTTTAAAACTTACATTGAGTTATTCTTTATCTGTTTTTTTATTTTCGGGTACCATTTATCGATACACTCTTTTCAATGATAATATAAACTCCCTAAAATTTCTTTCTGAGGGAATTTCTGAACGGCATATAATTTAAGAGTTTTCCGGTGAAAATCCGGCTTACCTGGACTTTTCTTCATAAACAGCTCAGGAGATACCTCAATTCCATTAAAATCCAGATTAATTTCCCTCTGCAACAGATGGGTGATATCCATCATCGGTTTTTTCAGGTTTAAAAATTTCCTTCTGGAACCGCGTGAAATAATTACCGGCATCCTGGACGTAATTTTCGAGAATCGGGGAGAAGATGATTTTGTGAGCAATATGAACCGGATATCCGGGTGATCCAGCAGGGTAAGGGTTTCATTTTTCCTTCGGACTTGATCAAATTGATAAATACCTGCCAGCGTTATGACCGGCTCTTTGGGGAAGTAGATGAAAAAATATTTTTCCTCATGTTTCACAAAGAAGCCATTCGACGGGATCAGACATCGTTGATTCCGGATAGGAGCCCTTGTATTTCTGTTTTTAAGAATTCCTTCCTTCCTGACCCATATTATTGACGTTTTTTTTGCGTTGTTCATTCCTTCTTTGGTATTGTTTATTCCCCAATAGCCGTGGAAAATTTTATCAATTGATTCCGGCAGGATAATGGGGAGGTACATGTTTGGTTTGGAGATGTATGCCGGTTTGAAGTGCTGTTTAAATTCAGCAATAAGCTCTTTTTCGATTTTATCCGCTGAGGATCCAATTGAATAATAAGGCAATAACATAATCCAATAAAGTTGGAATTGCTAAATATAATCAATTTATAACTAAAAAAATTAGCACTTTTTAAAAAATTTATACTTCGTGAAGTATCCCGTGTGGGGCCGGTTTGCCATATTGATCTATATGGACATAAACGATTTTCTCAATCCGGATAATCTCCGCTTGCGATATTTTATTTCTTACTACGCAACGTGTTGTGATGCTTGTTCGTCCTATTTTTACCACCTCCAGTCCGATTTCCACAATATCGCCATTCTGGGCTGAACTGATGAAATTTATTTCGGACATATATTTAGTCACAATACTTTTTTTCTTCAATTTTTCCATTACAAAAATGGCCGCTTCCTCATCGATCCAGCTAAGTAACTTTCCTCCGAAAAGGGTACCTCTGGGATTAAGGTCCTGGGGTTTGACTATTTTTCTGCTGTAGAAATTCATTCGTTCGTTCCTCGGGTTAAGGTAAGCTATTTCTTTTATTTTTATGCAATGGTCACAGGAAAAATATGAATAGAGAGGATGGATCAAAACAGTCGTCAGGACACATGGGAGCTTATCTGTGATTATTTTGTGAAAGTCACTCCTGCCCTGGCCAGATGCAGCATCCCGCCATGAATGTTGTAACTATCAACAAAACCTTTATCTCGCATCCGTTTAACCACCGACCTGCTCCGGAGTCCGGAATGACAATAGACATAATACCTACCCGACCTGTCGAGTTCCATAAGTTTCATCCCTGCATCGGGCGCATACATATCGATCAGCATGGCGCCTGGCAGATGACCTCTTTCATATTCCTGCCGGGTACGGATATCCAGCAGTACCGCAGACTTGGAATCATATTGCCGGAGGAACTCTTCCACGGAGATCTCAATTGGATTGGACGAAATGCTATTGCAGGAATAAGCGGTGTAATATACAAATCCAACCATCATCACATACAATGATTTCCTTATTAATTTCGATGGATTATCCGTATTCATCTTTTTATACTTTCAGGGAAGTCTGGGAAAATCCCGGCCGGATATTCATTGATCGGTCCGGCCGGGTTATCTATTTAAAACCATAGCGGGATCTTCGGATACGTTATACCAGCGGTCCTTGCCAGCCCATCAACCCGAATTTCACATTATATAAATTTTTAATTCCGGCTTCTGCCATTACACGGCAGGCCGTCAGGCTCCTGCTGCCACTTCTGCAATAAACGTAATATGTTTTTTCGGGATCCAATAGACCGACCCTGTTCCTGAAAGAAGGATCCATCAGGTTTATAAGTTTTGCATTGGGGATATGTCCGGAATGAAATTCGCCTGGAGTCCGGACATCGATGATCTCATAATGGTTTTTACTTTCTTCTTTCAGAAGATCTTCCAGCTGATCGCAGAGAATATGTTCAAATTCTTCTGTAGTTTTTCCAAATATATTAAACATGTGTATTTGTATTTAGTGGTTTAATCAGTGACCTGCTTCCTCTCCCATTCAGCCTGATAACTTTTATCCGGTAGGGAAAAGGTTTTATCGTAATCCGGTCGTTTTCAGGAATTCACCTTTTCTGGTTTGAATTCTTTGATTGACTCACTCAGGTCATATACGGTGATTCCCGGCAATGCATTTTCCAGTATACTTGAGCCGGTAGCCGACCTGTATCCACCTTCGCAATGTACCACGATTTGTTTTCCGGTTGGGACTTCATGAATCCTTTCCCTTAATTCATGCAAGGGAATATTGATCGCATTTTCAAAATAAGTGCTGTTTTTTCGCTCTGATTCAACCCGTACATCCACGATGGTGAAATTTTGCGGAAAGGTTTTTAATCCTTCCACATTCAATTCAGGATGAATTTGTGTTCCGTAGAGAGGGTTGAGCAAGGCGCCTTTAATATTTTTTTCGTATCCTATTTTAGCGGATCGTCGGATTACACTTTCAATGCATTTTGAATTTTGGGCAATCAGATAAAATTTCTCTTCAGGCCCGACGATGGATCCAAGCCAGGTTTCGAATTTTCCATCCTCGATGATATTGATGGCGCCGGGAACATGCCCTGCATTATATTTTTTTCTGGATCTTGTGTCGATCACAAGGACACCCGCCTCCAGTTCGACATTTTCATCCAGGATAGGCACATTTTTTATGCTTTGCTCAAAATCATCCGCTCCTCGTTTGTTCACTCCTACGTCAAATCCAAAATATTTGGGAATGTAGGGTTGATCTTCGAGGAGTACCTTCACGAAATCATCTTCGTCCATTTCCTGAAGTGCATAGTTTTCCTCCAATTGTTTGCCGATGGTGCTGTAAAGTTCTTTACTAAGACTTTTTCCACATAATGATCCTGCTCCGTGAGCGGGGTAGACCACCACATCCTTTTCAAGTTGCATAAGGATGTTTCTGGTCGAATAGTACATGTCACGGGCCAATTGTTCTCTTTTTGCTCTCAGATTTCCTGCATTTTCCCGCAGATCGGGACGTCCCACATCTCCAATGAATAACGTATCCCCCGTAAAAACAGCCTTTTCCTTACCCGTTTCATCAATAGCCAAAATGCTGATGCTATCCGGTGAATGACCAGGCGTATTCAGGGCTCTTAGCTTACAAGATCCCAGTTTCAGTTCATCCCCATCGTCAAAGGGTTCATGGGGATAATCCGCCCCCAACAATTTACTTGCGTAAATTTTAGCTCCCGTTTTTTTATAGATCTCCAGATGAGAACTTATAAAATCCGCATGCGGATGGGTCTCAATAACAGATTTGATTCTCGCCCCTTTTTCCCGGGCAAAATCCAGATAGGGTTGTGGATCTCTTGCCGGATCCACCAACGCAACTTCCCCTTCACTGTATAGTGCATAAGAGGCATGCGCAAGTGTTTCATCATAAAATTGTTTGATCTCCATATTGATTATTGTTTATTTTTCAAATGAATAATTCGTTGATAAGAATGAATATGGCCATTACGAGTACGAACCAGCCAAATCCTTTTTTCAGTTTGTTCCCATCCACATGCTTAGATGTATATGTGCCCGCAAATATTCCGATCACGGCCAGTCCCGTAAAGGCCAGTAAAAACGTCCAGGTGATTTCCTGGTTTCCAATATCCCCAAGGAATCCCAGAAGGGATTTTACTGAGATAATCAGAAGGGAGGTCCCTACCGCCATTTTCATCGGCAGACCGACCAGTATTACGAGTGCAGGTATGATGAGAAATCCTCCTCCGGCACCCACCAGTCCGGTAATGGTTCCAACCACAGCTCCTTCCATAACGATCACCGGATAATTATAAATCAATCCTTTCGTCTCTGTTTCTTCCTCTGTTTCTTTCCTCCCCCTGATCATCGAAAATGAGGACAGGAACATAATCAGGGCAAAAAACACCATGATCCCGATATTTTTAGTCAATGTAAAGTCGCCCAGGACAATCAGATTTTCAGGAATCAATGGAATAATGAACTGCCGGACAATAAAAACCATGATTGCTGCAGGAGTTACCAATAAAAAGGCCCGTATATGTCTTTTGCTTCCCCGAAAGGTTTTATTCAAACTGAGGAGGGAGACCCCGAGCATCACCCCGATCAAGATCAGGATAAATAATAAATCCGTAGTAATGTCCAGATGCCCTAAAGTAAACAATTGATCGGGTATGGCCGGTACGAGGAATCTTCGGGTGAGAAATACGGCAATAAAGGAAGGTACTGCAAACACGATGGCCGTTTTATAGTTTAAAAGTCCTTTCTTCATATAATTCAGGGCCCCGACGGAAGAGGAAATGCCCACCACAAACAAAGAATAGGCCGTTGCAAGCACAGGCTCAATATGAAACATATAAACCAGTACGGGGACGGTCAGGATAGAACCTCCTCCTCCAATGAGGCCAAGAGTGAAACCGATGATAATCGCTGCAAGAAATCCCAGGGTCTCCATCATATGATTAATATTTCATATGTATATATAAAAAAATGGGGATTATAATATCTCACATTGATTCATACATTTGATTACCTCGACCACTTCGGGCATTTTAAGATAATAGTTGATGTTTTTTCCACTTCTTTCACTACCCAGTATACCTGCCAGTTTCATATTGGATAAATGGTGGGAGGTAAGTGATTGTTCGGAATTGAGCTGAGCGCAGATATCATTCACACACACCCGGTCATTCTCTACAAGCAATCCAATGATACCGATTCTTAATGGATGCGCAATGGTTTTAAGAATAAAAGATACCTTTTCTAGTTTTTCAATATCCGCTATTGCTTGTAAGTGAATTCCTTTTACTTTTTCAATTTCAGACATAATTAAATACCTTTTGATCCTTTATACGTAAACATATGAACATATGTTCAGATGTAAAAGGATTTTTTTAAAATTATTTTTAATCCTGATTGCAGATAAATTATTTATGGGAGGGATATCTGCCTGCAGGTTCCATATTTTTATTTAGATGAAATAATGATTGTCATATTCATTTCGTGTGGATTCAGGATAGCCCGTTTCTGATTTGCCGGATTTCTTCCATTTACACTTATTCTAGAGTCGGGCACGGCAGTATAAATACCAAAAAATGTTAAGTTAAAGGAGTCCTACTACAAAAAAAAGTCGTCCTGATAAAATCGGGGCGACTTTTCTACGAAAGGCGATGAATTAATTTTTTTCCTGTTTCTGTTCTGTTTCGGTATTCCCTTTTTTATCCTCAGGATTATCGCTTTTTTTGTTTTCCTCTTTTTTCTTGGCTTTTTTCGTGGAAAGAGAGAGTTGCTCATCTTTATCCTTGTAATCGGCGACGATGATATCTCCTTCTTTCACATCTCCTTTCAGGATTTCTTCCGCTACCTGATCTTCAAGGTATTTCTGAATTGCCCTGTTCAAAGGTCTGGCACCGTATTGCGGATCATATCCCTTATCGGCAAGAAAATCTTTGGCTTTTTCGGTAAGTTCCACGCGGTAACCGAGTCCATGGACCCGTTTGAAAAGCGTGTCCAGGGTAATATCAATAATCTGATAAATATGATCCTTATACAAGGAGTTAAAGATAATTACATCATCAAGCCGGTTAAGAAATTCCGGGCTGAAGGTTTTTTTCAACGCATTCTGTATGGTCGATTTCATCAGATCATCTACACTCGTTTCCTTGGATTTTGTTGAGAAACCAATACCGGCACCAAAATCTTTTAAATCACGTACTCCGATGTTGGAGGTCATAATAATGACCGTATTCCTGAAGTCGACGCGCCGTCCGAGACCATCCGTTAGGGTGCCGTCATCAAGCACCTGGAGAAGGATATTGAATACATCGGGATGTGCTTTTTCTATTTCATCCAGAAGAACCACACTGTAAGGTTTTCTTCTCACTTTTTCAGTCAGTTGTCCCCCTTCTTCATAACCTACATAACCTGGAGGCGCCCCTACCAGTCGTGAAACTGAAAATTTCTCCATGTATTCGCTCATATCGATACGGATCAGCGTATCTTCCTTATCGAACATATACGTAGCCAGTACTTTGGCCATTTCGGTTTTACCGACTCCCGTTGGTCCGAGGAAGACGAACGAGCCAATAGGTTTTCTGGGATCCTTTAATCCAACCCGGGTCCGCTGGATCGATTTCACCAGTTTGCTGATTGCTTCATCCTGACCGATTATCCGTTTTTTAAGTTCATCACCCATACCGAGCAGTTTGATACTTTCACTTTGGGCGACCCGGCTTGTAGGAATCCCGGTCATCATAGCCACCACTTCAGCTACATTGTCTTCATTAACCGTAAAACGTTTGGTTCGGGTATCTTCTTCCCATTTGGTTTTTTCACGTTCCAGTTCATCGATAAGCTTTTTCTCTTTATCCCTCAACTGAGCCGCTTCCTCATACTTCTGGCTTCTGACCACCCGGTTTTTTTCTTTTTTGATCTCTTCGATGGCTTCTTCCAGCCGTACGATTTCTTTCGGTACATGAATGTTGTTGATATGAACGCGGGCACCTGCCTCATCGAGCACATCGATGGCCTTATCGGGCAGAAAACGGTCACTTATATAACGATCGGAAAGTTTAACGCACGCGGCCACGGCTTCTTCGGTATAATTCACATGATGATGATCTTCGTATCTTTCCTTGATATTATTAAGGATCGTCATGGTTTCTTCAGGAGTAGTTGCATCGATCATCACCACCTGGAAACGTCTGGCCAGCGCGCCATCTTTTTCAATATACTGCCGGTATTCATCCAGGGTTGTGGCGCCAATACACTGAATTTCTCCTCTTGAGAGGGCAGGCTTGAACATATTGGATGCGTCGAGCGAACCGGAAGCCCCACCCGCACCGACTATGGTATGGAGTTCATCAATGAAGAGAATGACCTCCGGAGATTTTTCCAGCTCATTCATTACCGCCTTCATCCTTTCTTCAAACTGGCCCCGATATTTTGTTCCGGCAACCAGCGAGGCAAGGTCAAGGGTAACTACTCTTTTGCCAAAGAGAACCCTGGAGACCTTTTTCTGAACGATTCTAAGTGCCAGGCCTTCCGCTATGGCAGTTTTACCGACTCCGGGCTCACCAATCAGTACCGGATTATTCTTTTTACGTCTACTCAGGATTTGAGCTACCCGTTCAATCTCCTTATCCCGCCCGACGATAGGATCCATTTTATTATCTTCTGCCAGTCGGGTAAGATCCCTGCCAAAATTATCTAAAACGGGAGTTCTACTCTTTTCGGTACTTTTAGAACCCGACTCACCCCGGCTGGAGGAACTTGAGAAGATCCTTGAAGAATCTTCGTCACCTTCATCAGTGTCCGATGAGGCCATTGGATTTTCGGTTTGATATTCAAGCAATTCTTTTACCACATCATAATTCACATCGAACTTTTCAAGGATTTGAGTCGCAATATTATCCTCGTCACGGAGGATGGATAATAACAAGTGTTCGGTTCCTATCAATTGACTTTTAAATATTTTCGCTTCCAGGTAGGTTATCTTCAGTACTTTTTCGGATTGCCGGGTCAAAGGAATGTTGGCCAGGTTTTTCACATTGCTGATGGCGGTACCTTTAGTGGCCTGTTCAATGGCGTTTCGTAATTCTTCCAGGGAAACGCCCAGTTTTTTCAGAATACTGATCGCAACACCTTCCCCTTCCCGGATCATCCCAAGTAGCAGATGTTCTGTGCCAATATAATCATGGCCGAGCCTTAAGGCTTCTTCCCTGCTTAGAGAGATTACTTCTTTTACGCGATTTGAGAATTTAGCTTCCATTCAATACCTCTTAGGGTTATGGTTATGTAAAATTAAATCTTAAATTCTAAAGATACTAGGTTCTGATACAATATGAAAATAATTACTGTTTGTATCTTGAAATTAAACGTCATTCCATACCTAATTGTTTTATCTTTAAATCATTGCTTCACTTATTTTATTCAGTGCATTCGGACCTTCATTAAAAAGAAGATCAATCACGCT
>Ga0209536_100016158_pt1 | contig 10621 bp, 5 predicted proteins | sample DeeMarSeWOR28_12_FD_187461 | JGI IMG/M metagenome (GOLD analysis project Ga0209536, IMG submission 187461) | Marine sediment microbial communities from White Oak River estuary, North Carolina - WOR-2-8_12 (SPAdes) (version 2) | ecosystem: Environmental > Aquatic > Marine > Intertidal zone >...
GACGACATCTCCAACGCCGCCGCCGAGGGGGTCTCCTATCTGATTCGGGACGTGATGGCCCTGACCCACCCATACGGGCGGCTGCAATTTGGCGAAGACTTGGACCTGACCTTCGACACCTTGATCGGCACTGGGCGCAATCCCAACGTGGCGGCGGCAATTGTGATCGGCATTGAGCCCAAGTGGACCGATCAGATTGCGGACGGCATTGCCGAGACGGGCAAACCGGTCGCCGGTTTCAGCATCGAGCGCTACGGTGACTTGAAGACCATCGAGATGGCCTCGCGCAAGGCGATGGAGTTGGTGCAATGGGCTTCGGAACGGCCACGCGAGCCGATAGAGCTGGGGGAATTGATGGTCAGCGCCAAGTGTGGCGAGTCTGACACCACGCTTGGCCTGGCCACCAACCCCACCGTGGGGCGGGTGTTGGAGCGCATGATCGCCGAGGGGGCCACGGCCATTTTTGGTGAAACCACCGAGGTCACCGGCGGCGAGGATCTGATTGCGGCTCAAGCGGCCACGCCGGAGGTGGCCCAGGCTTTTATGAAGACCTTCCAGGACTATCAGGACTTCGTGATCAGCACCGGCGCAGACCTGATGGGCTCCCAGCCCACCCAGGGCAACATCCGGGGCGGTCTCACCACCATCGAAGAGAAGGCTATGGGCAACATTCAGAAGATGGGCCGCAACAAGGTAGTGTCCGTGCTAAAGCCAGCCGAAGCGCCTAAGGAGCCAGGCTTGCACTTCATGGACTCTTCAAGTGCTGCGGCCGAGATGGTCACCCTGTGTGCGGCGGGCGGCTCGGTGCTGCACTTCTTCACCACCGGCCAGGGGAACATTATCGGCAATCCCATTATCCCGGTCATGAAGCTGTGTGCTAACCCGCTCACTGTGGAAACCATGGCCGAGCACATTGATGTGGATCTCACCGGCATCCTGCGCCTGGAGATCAACCTGGACCAGGCGGCGGACAAAGTGATGGAGGTCATGGCCCACACAGTCAACGGTCGCCTGACCGCTGCCGAGGCGTTGCGACACAACGAGTTTGTGCTTACCAAGCTTTACCGCAGTGCGTAGTATCCGACCGACGACCACGGACCGCTGACCGCCCTTTGACCCAAGTGACGGCAGTCAGCGGTCCGTCGTCCATGGTCGGGTGGAGGATATCACATTGGCCGAATTCAGTCTGCCTTATGGGCGGGGCGAGCTGAGCGTCAGCCTGCGCGACGACTGGCAAGTTGAACTGCTCGCCCCCAGGCAAGCCCCTGTCCTTTCCGACCCATCGGCGGCGGTCACCCATGCGCTCGACAAGCCAATCGGGCAGAGACACATATCGGACTTTGCCGGGGTACGATCGGCTGCCATTGCCATAAGCGACAAGACCCGGCCTGTCCCGCATACCATCTTGCTGCCCCCCCTTCTGGGACAATTGAGGGCACTGGGACTGTCGCCAGAAGCTATCACCCTCTTAATTGCCACCGGAAGCCATCCCCTAATGCAGCCAGACGAATTGGACAAAGTACTCCCAGCCGAAATCGTAAAACGCTATCGGGTGTTGTGTCATGACGCCGACGATCACGACAACCTGGTGTATGTGGGCAAGACCGAGCGGGACACACCTGTGTGGATCAACCGACACTTCGCCCGAGCCGACCTGCGGATTGTGACGGGCAACATCGAACCCCACCAGTTCATGGGGTTCTCCGGCGGGGTCAAGAGCGCTGCTATTGGCTTGGCAGGGCCAGAGACCATCAACCACAACCACGCTATGATGAGCGACAGCCGGGCCCGGTTGGGGCACTTTGACGACAACCCTGTCCGACAAGACGTGGAGGAGATAGGTCGCCTGGTTGGAGTGCATTTTGCCCTGAACGCCATTTTGAACGAAGCCAAGGAAATCCTAGACGTTGTGGCCGGGGAGCCGGAGGCTGTCATGAAGAAGGGTATTTCCCTAGTTCAGAAACTGTATGAGGTTGAAGTCTCTGCACCCTTTGATCTTATGATTGCTTCTCCTGGTGGACATCCCAAGGATATCAATCTGTATCAGACACAGAAAGGCCTCGCCCACGCCGCCTTAGTCACCAAGGATGGCGGTACCATTGTTCTGATTGCCGCTTGTCCCGAAGGCACGGGGAGCCAAAGCTATGAGCGATGGATGGAAGGGGTGACTTCCTACCAGGCGATATTCGAGCGGTTTCAGCGCGAGGGCTTTCGAATAGGTCCCCACAAGGCATATCAGATTGCGCGAGACGCAGCACGAGTACGTGTCTTGCTTGTATCGCAAATGCCCTCTGATCTCGTGAAGCGGTTGCTGCTAACACCGATCGGCAGCCCCAATGAGGCAGTAGCCGTGGCATTGGACGGTCTTGCGCTGAAGGGACCGGTCCCTAACAGGGACCTACGAGTTGGCCTGATGGCGTGGGCCAATGCTACCATACCCGTTCTGAAAAACAGCTGATAACCTCCCAAGGCTGTGCATGTTCGCCGCTGCAGCCCGGAAGGTAAGCCATTCTTTGTCCCTGCCGAGGATACCAGAGCGGCCCTCGGCATTGCCCTAACCGAGGTGGGGTCTTTGGAAGCGCTACAGCCGGTTTGTCTCAGGTAAAGGGATATGTGTGATTTAGCATATATTAGATCTTTTTAATAACATTTTATCAATAGAGCGTCCAGTCTGGTCGGAAAATCAAGGGATCGTTGTAAAAAGGGTTGACATTATCCTGTTTCTACGATATACTGATGCCACAATTGAATAGGCCTCGCCTCCGCAATCACGATTCTGACTTCGACCAAGGTTATGATTAGTACCCCATCACACGGACTATGCCTCCAGGTCCCTATGCGAGGCAGGCCCCTGTGAGGAAATATGAAAAGGATCATGCCCATGAGGGCCGAATGCAGCTTATCAAAATCACTGTGATGGGGCATTAGGTCTTCTAACCTGATCTGTATCTCTGTTCCTACATCGATTTCCTTATCTTGACTTGTTATTTCTGCGTCTTGGTATCGGACGACTTCTTTCGTCTAAATACTGCATCCATCACCTAGCCACTTCGACCTGTACAGGTAGTTCGCTGACTTTCTAAACGCTTGTTGAGGGAGGAAAACATGACTGGTCGCACGTCTCGACGACCAGGGCCGGCCTTTTATCCCTCTGTACGCCAGAGGCCGCTGGCGCGGCTGGTTACAGGCATCGAGCGCCGCGTGAAAAGAGTGCTCTTTGGCTGTCGGATGTGCGGCAATTGCCTTCTGTTTGAGACGGATTTCACTTGCCCCATGGCCTGCCCAAATGGCATGCGCAATGGCCCTTGCAGGGGCGCTTCCCCCGATCGCTGCTTTGTTGACCCCACCTGTGACTGTGTCTGGATGTGCATATTCCAACAAGTTGAGCGACACGACAACCTGGATAGGCTGCTCGAGATCAACGCGCCCCTGGACAGCCGCCGTATGGGATGCGAGACCATTCTGACCGCCTATACGCTCTGGCGCAATCGGAACCAGCGCCCGCGATTGCGCGAACTGATAACCAATCGGGCAAGTTTCAATGTGGAATGGGAGGCGTTTCGTTATGAGCTTCGGCAGCCGGAATGGTGGCGCGGCGACAGTAAATATCACGCGCCGACCTACGCCGAGCCGGCATCGGGGCTTGAAGCAGCGCTGCGCAGTGGCCGGTTCGCCATCTCGGCCGAGCTAGCCCCGCCTATGGAGCCCGCCGGCGACCGAATCGCCTGGTTGGCTGCGCGCCTTAAGCCATGTGTTGATACCGCCAACTTTACTGACAACCCCTTGGGTGTGCCCCGCATGAGTGGTCTGGCCTGTGCGCTCCACAGTCTTGAGAACAACTTAGAACCTGTCCTACAAATACAAACGCGGTATCGAAACCGTGACGATCTCCAGGCTGAAGCGGTGGGGGCAACCGCGGTGGGTGTACGCAATATCCTGTGCCTGGCGGATGACATCGGGCGACTTGGGCCGGGGCCAGGTCCCCGCCCTAAGCGCCACGACATCGATGCCGTGCAAGCACTGTGGATACTTCGTCGCCTACGCGATGAAGGGGTGGATGTGGCAGGCCAAACCGTTGACCATCGCCCTCGATATTTCTTGGGTGCCGCTGCTGCGCCCTACGCTGCGCTGCCCCGCTACGAGGCTATCATCACCGAGAAAAAGATCAACGCTGGCGCCCAATTTCTTCAGACTTTGCCCATATTCGATTTGGCTCGTTTTGTCGAATGGCTGGAGGCGCTCGACAAGCGCAATTTACTGGGAAAAGTTTATCTCATGCCCACGGTCGTGCCCCTTAGGAGCCCACGGCACGCGCGCTTCATGGCGAATGATGTCCCTGGGATCTACGTCCCATCCAGCATCATGGCTCGTATCGAGGACGCTGCTGATCCACAGGAAGAGGGTATTCAGATTGTCCTCGACCTCATCTCCGACCTAAAGGGCTTGCAGGGAATTCACGGATTGCACATTCTGGCTCCTGGTCAGGAAGACGTGGTGCCGCGTTTGATCAAAGAGGCGGGCCTCAGAGAGTCTGGGCGGCGTGCCAGGCCTTTCTCTGGGAACGGTCGGGGCAAGGCGCACAATGGTCCGACCAACGACTTTGATCTCCCTAAGTTCATGAATTGGCATATCTTTGACTCCAATAGCCTTTCGGGGACAGCGCACAGCGGAAACCTGGATATCTGAGGAGGAATAGAGTGCTCGTCAAAGACCGAATGACTCCCCAGCCCCTGGTTGTCGTCACACCCGAGACTCCCATAATTGAGGCCCAGCAATTGATGCAGGAGCACAGCATTCGGCACATTCCGGTGGTCACCGAAAATCAGAATCTGGTCGGTCTGTTGACGCGTGAGACGATGCTTCAGGCTATCCCCTGGTCAGCTAGTTCCTTGAGCGCTCTCGAGACCCAATACGTCCTGTCTAGGATCACCGTCAGCAAGGTTATGATCCGCGACGTGATTACTCTCAACGAAGATGTAGCGGTGGAAGAGGCGGCCCGCATCATGGTTGACCACAAAATCGGTTGCTTGCCGGTGTTGCGCTCGGGGGCACTGGTCGGAATAATCACTGACATTGACTTGCTTTCCACAACCATGGAGATGCTGGGCGCACGAGAGCCAGGGGTGCGTCTTTCGGTGACCGTCCCCAACCGCGTGGGGGAAATGGCCCGGCTTTCCGCCGCCATTGCCGCCATCGGTGGCAACCTGAACTCTGTTGGCGGTTGGGAGGTGAAAAATAACCTGGAACGATGGGGCGTTGTTTTGAAGGTGAGCAGGGTCTCCAAAGAGCAATTGGTAAGTACTGTGAGTAAGTTGGCAGGGGTAGAAATCCTGGATGTGCGCGCCGTGTGACGCGTTGAGTCCTATTCCCGAGGAAATACATTATGCTCCGACCACACAGCACAGGTGTATCCAGTAGCAGCGATCCAAATGGTGTCAGCGGTCGAGTCATGGTCGTCGGCGGCGGAGTGGGTGGTATGCGGGCTGCCATTGACCTGGCCGAGGCTGGCTTGCGCGTCATCCTAGTCGAGGCGACACCTGCTTTGGGTGGACGGGTGGCCCAATTGGGCTTTATGTTTCCGACTCACGACTGCGTCCTATGCCGAGGCACCTCGGACCACGGCTATGGTTGCACCCGTCCGGCTATCTCGCCCACCTTTTTGGACCACAACTTGCATCCCAATGTGGAGGTGCTGACCAATACCCAAATCATCACTGCCGAGGGGCAGGCAGGCGATTTCACGATTCAACTGCGCCAGAATCCCCGCCATGTCAAAGTTGACCGCTGCATCAACTGTGGTTTATGTGCGGTGGCCTGTCCGGTTGAACTGCCTAGCGGTTTTCAGATGGGTATGGCGCAGCGCAAAGCCATCTACAAGTCAGCCCCCCGTGCCATCCCTGATGCGTATGTGGTAGACAAGGGGCCTTACTGTGACGACTGTGGCCTGTGTGTAGATGTTTGTCCCACTCGGGCAATTGATCTGAATGAAGAACCCATCAACCAGACGGTCCGGGTAGGTGCAGTCATATTGGCCATTGGCTACAGCCTGACCGACCTCGCCAACTACGAGGAATTTGGCTGGGGACGTTATGCAAATGTTTTGCACAGCATGCAGTATGAGCGCCTGGCCAGTCGGTCCGGACCGACTGAGGGTGTAGTGGTGCGTCCCTCCGATAGCCATATGCCCAAGCGCATTGCTTGGCTACAGTGCGTTGGCTCGCGCGACCAAACTTATCCCTATTGCTCGTCCATTTGTTGCATGTACGCTACGAAAGAGGCGATGCTCGCCAAACAACGCATACCCGGCGTCGAATGTCGTATTTTCATGATGGATGAGCGCGCCTTCAATAAAGAGTTCAACGCCTACTATGACCGGTCGAAAGAAGAGTTTGGCGTGGAGTACGTGCGCTGCCGGGTTTCGTCTGTCAGGGAGGATCCTGAGACCAAAGACCTCATAGTGCGCAGCATGCAGCCCAATGGAGAGGTCGCTGACGAGCGCTTTAACATGGTTGTGCTGTCGGTGGGCACGCAACCACCGGCCTTAGCCAAAGCTACCGCTGAGGCCTTGGGCATTAACCTCAATCCCTATGGCTTCTGCGAGACGGACAAATTCACACCTCTTCAAACCAGCCAACCGGGGGTCTATGTCTGCGGGACTTTCCAGTCACCGAAAGAGATCGCTGAGACGATCATCGACGCCGCAGGCGCTGCTGGCGACGTGATGCGGCTGATGAGAGCTGATCTGGGCAATTGGGAGTCAAGCCGTGAATATCCGTTTATTTCGGATAACAGGTTTTGTGAGGAACAATCCGTCTCAGGTGAGTCCCCCCGAGTGGGTGTTTTCGTCTGCGATTGTCACCCCAGCATTGACAGCGTGGTGGATACAGCTGCGCTTGTACACTATGCGCACCGACTGTCCGATGTAGTCTACGCTGCCCAGATTGGCTACGGCTGCTTCGACGAAGGGCAGATCCAGATCAAAGAGGCCATCGAAGAGTACCGGTTGAATCGTGTCGTGATCGCCGGGTGCAGCCATCGCACCCATGAGTCGCTATTTCAGCGCACGGTCCGCCAGGCCGGCTTGAACCCCTATCTGATGGAGATGGTTAACATTCGTGAACATTGTGCCTGGGTCCATAGCGCCTATCCCCAGGCGGCAACCAGGAAAGCGGTGGAGCTCCTGCGCATCGGGATTGAGCGCGCTCGCGTGATGACCCCCCTTCACAAAGAAGTGCTCAACCCGGCCCGCCGAGCCCTGGTAATCGGTGGTGGTGTGGCAGGTATGACGGCTGCCCTATCCATCGCAGACAGCGGCTACGACGTAGCCCTGGTCGAAAGGCGCCCCGAGTTGGGTGGTAACCTGCGTCACATCTACTACGTGGCCGAAGGGCAAAACCCTCAACGGCTGCTGCGCGATCTGGTCAATCGGGTACGGGGCCACGAGCGCATCAACGTCTTTTCCCGGAGCCAGGTGATTGAGCACAAGGGGTCAGTGGGTCGATTCAGGTCGGTCGTCCGCACTCTTCCCACAGGAGAGGGCCAGCCCCTCGATTCCCAAGTGGAGCATAGCGTAACCATCGTTGCTACCGGGGGGGAAGAGTGGCAGGGAGGCATCTATCTTTTTGGGAGGAATGAGCGAGTCATCACTGAGATTGAGCTGGAAGACCGCATAGCCCACCGGCCCGAGACCATTGCAGAGTTGAGTCACGTGGTTATGATCCAGTGCGTCCACGCACCGGATGCGTCCGACTACTGCAGCCGCATCTGCTGCACCAACTCGATGAAGAATGCAATCCGCATCAAACTGCTTAATCCCAACTGCCAGGTTACCGTCCTTTATAAGAACATCATCACCTACGGCTTCCGTGAGCAGTATTATACCGAGGCACGGCGGCGGGGTGTGGTCTTGGTCCGGTATGACGACGCTACCCAACCGGCAGTCGCAGAAGTGGATGGGCGACTGCGGATCAGTGTGCAAGAGCCGATTCTGAGCCAGACATTGACCTTCGAGCCCGACCTGCTGACCTTGAATATGGCCATCGTGCCCTCGGCAGGCACGCAGGAACTGGCTCGAATGTTGGGCGTGCCGCTGTCGAGCGAAGGCTTCTTCATGGAAGCGCACCTCAAAATGCGGCCTATGGATTTCATGGAAGAGGGCATTTTTGTGGCTGGTATGGCCCACTATCCCAAGTTCATTGAGGAGGCTATCGCGCATGCCCAGGCCACAGCTGGTCGGGCAATCACTATACTGTCCAAGCAGCCGCTGTACATCGGTGGCAGCGTGGCAGTGGTGGATCAGGCGAAGTGTGTGGCGTGCCTCACCTGTACGCGAACATGCCCCTTCGGCATCCCTGCCATCCAGTCAGAACAAGTCGGTGTGGGTGGTATCGTGGGGGCAGCTTACATTGACCCGGCGCTATGCCAGGGTTGCGGTTCCTGCACCGGCGAGTGTCCGGCCAAAGCCATCCAGCTATTGAACTACACCGATGAGCAGATACTTGTCCAGGGCCTAGGCGCGTGGGAGCCGGCGCTGATGTAAGCGAAGTAGCCGTTGTATCCAAGGCAGCATGCAATACCCAAGAGGAATGCTATGAGTGACAACGGACGCGATGAAGCTTTTGAACCTCAAATCACCGTATTCACTTGCATCTACTGTGGCTATATGAGCGCTGATACCGCTGGTGTGTTGCGCCTGCAATACCCACCCAACATCAAGCTGATTCGTCTACCCTGTACCGGCAAAACTGATGTGGGTTATATTCTGAAAGCCTTCGAAGAGGGCGCCGATGGCGTGTACGTGGTGGGGTGCCCCATGGGCAATTGCCACCACGTGCGAGGTAATGAGCGGGGCAAGGCACGGGTGGAGCGGGCTAAGAGGCTTTTAGACGATATCGGGCTGGGCGGCGAGCGGCTGGACATGTTCTTCGTCTCCGGTGGCATGGGGGCCACCTTCGTTCACTATGCCGAGGAGATGACAGAACGGATTCGATCGCTGGGGCCCAATCCGCTGAGAGAGCTCAACAAAGAGCGGTTAGCCTGAAGCCAAGGGGAGGCAATTGCACGGCATCGAATCCGTGCCTGCTGTCATCACATTGAAGGCATGACAAGGCTCCGGGGGGAAGTGGAATGGCTGGCAACGGTCGCGGAGAAAGTGGACAGGGTAGTACACTGCATGCGCAGGGAAGTCCACTGCACGAGAACTTAGTTGGCGCTGTCATGGTCGTCGGGGGCGGCATAGCCGGGATGCAGGCATCGCTTGACCTGGCAGAGGCTGGCTACAAAGTCTACCTGGTCGAGAAGAAATCGGCCATCGGCGGACACATGGCGCAATTGGACAAGACCTTTCCCACCAACGACTGCGCCATGTGCACCATCTCGCCTAAGCTGGTGGAGACAGGGCGCCACCTCAACATTGAGATCCTGACTGAAAGCGAGGTAAGCGCCCTCAAGGGGACGGCAGGGGACTTTGACGTCACCGTGCGCACCCATCCCCGCTACATTGATGTGGACAAATGCACCGGCTGTGGCGAGTGTGCCGACGTATGCCCAGTGGTCATCCCTGGTCGCTTTGACGAGGGGCTGGTATACCAGCGTGCGGCCCACAAACTTTATCCGCAGGCCATCCCCAATGCCTACGCCATAGAAAAGCGCGGCATCGCGCCCTGCCGCGATGCCTGCCCCGCACACCAGCGAGCGCAGGGCTACATCGCCCTCATCCGCGAGGGTCGCTTTGAGGATGCGTTGCGTGTAATCAAAGAAGACAACCCCTTCCCCGGTATCTGTGGTCGCATCTGTAACCACCGCTGCGAGGACGCCTGCAACCGGGGCAAGGTGGACGACCCCATCAATATCCACGCCCTCAAGCGTTTCGTCACGGATACAGTGTACGCCCAGCCACGTGTGCCGCCCGAGCCTGTCCCACGTGAGTACGACGACCGCGTGGCCATCATTGGAGCTGGTCCATGTGGTCTCACCGCAGCTCAGGATTTGTGTAAGCTGGGGTACCCGGTAACCATCTTCGAGGCACTGCCAGTGGCTGGCGGAATGTTGAGAGTAGGGGTGCCCGAATATCGCTTGCCGGGTTGGATTGTGGATCGCGAGGTACAGGACATCGTTGATCTGGGCGTCGAGATACGCTTGAACACCACCGTCGAGAACCTGGACGACATTTTCGACCAGGGTTTCAAAGCAGTGCTCATCGCGGTGGGAGCACACGAGGGCATTCGACTGCCCATCCCCGGCAACGATCTCGAGGGGGTGTTGATCAACACCCAGTTTCTGCGCGATGTGCGGTTGGCGGAACTGGGAGAGATATCGATGGGTCAAGGGGGCAATGGGACCGCAAGCGTGGCCGGTGCCCCGAATCCCGTTAACCCCTCAACCGGTGAGTCTCCGTTAACTTCCAATCCACACTCGCTGGTCGAGGGCAAGCAGGTGTTGGTGCTGGGTGGCGGCAACGTGGCCATTGACGTGGCGCGTACGGTGGTCCGTCTGGGGGCGAGCGAGGTTCACATGGCCTGCCTGGAGGGCCGTCACAATATGCCGTCGCACGAGTGGGAGATCCAGGAGGCGCTGGACGAAGGAATCGTCATCCACAATGACCGCACCTTCCTGCGCGTCT
>Ga0209536_100016159_pt1 | contig 10618 bp, 10 predicted proteins | sample DeeMarSeWOR28_12_FD_187461 | JGI IMG/M metagenome (GOLD analysis project Ga0209536, IMG submission 187461) | Marine sediment microbial communities from White Oak River estuary, North Carolina - WOR-2-8_12 (SPAdes) (version 2) | ecosystem: Environmental > Aquatic > Marine > Intertidal zone >...
TCGCTCACCCCCGGCGGAGCATACTCCTGCTCGATGTCGGTGACGAAGCCGGCTTCGTAGCCCTTCTTGAGAATGTCGTCGATTTGTTCGGTTGCTGCTGACATGAGTTACTCCAGCTCAGTGAACGTCGTTGCTCGGCGTGTGGCTGCCGCGCATCCGCTCGGCATCTTTGCTCGAGAGCGCGATCGACACGAGGTCCGCAGCTCCAGGGAACGCCATGTCGGCCAGGCTGATCTCGGACAAGGCGCGGTGAACCGCTAGATTGATGCGCTGCCAGTTGGCCCGCACCCCGCAATTGGTTTCATACTCACAAAACGAATCTGTGCTTTCATCCGAGCACTCCGTCACGGCAATGGGGCCTTCGATTGCTTCGATGACCTCGTGGATGCCGATCTGCTCGGGACGACGAGCGAGCGCATAGCCGCCTTTTGCGCCACGCTGCGAAATCACGACCCCCGCCCGCGCCAGCTTCTTGAGGACCTTGCTCGCAGTCGGTTCGGGGATTTGGGTCTGCAGGGCCAGGTCGCGGGCAGCATGCGCCCCATCCGCGGCGGCCAAATGGGTGGCCAGCACGACCGCATAGTCGGTCATTTTCGAAATTCGCAGCATTTTCAGAGAGTTATATACCGGACCGTTCCAGTCCCATATGCGGATCTAGAGTACGGCGGCCTGGGTGTCAAGGTTGGCCCATGGCCAAGACCTTCGATGCATTGGACCAGAAGCTCCGGAGCTTCATCGACCGGCAGAAAATGTTTTTCGTCGCCACCGCACCGTCGAGTTCCGACGGGCACGTCAACGTCTCCCCGAAAGGCCTGGCGGGAACCTTTGCGGTGCTCGACGATCGCACGATCGCGTACCTCGATTTCACCGGGAGCGGAGTCGAAACGATCGCACATCTTCGAGAGAACGGCCGCATCTGTGTGATGTTCTGCGCGTTTGAAGGGCCTCCGAGAATCGTTCGCGTGCACGGTGTCGGCGACGTGGTGGAGCCAAGCAACGGCGAGTTTGAGCGCTTGCGCGAACGGTTCGAGGACTACCCGGGCGTGCGCTCGATCATCCGGATTCGCGCAAGCCGCATCAGCGACTCCTGCGGCTACGGCGTGCCGCTCTACGACTACCAAGGCGAGCGCGATCAACTTCCACGCTGGGCCACGAAGAAAGGCGAGGACAGTCTTGCCAAATACCAGCAGGATTACAACGCCGAGAGCCTCGACGGACTACCGAGCCTGCTCGGGGACCAGTAACATCGGCATAGGCGCAACGCGCAGGCAGCGCGAGGCCGTACTGCCAACCAGCAATCGGCCCAGGACACCCTGCCTGTGCGTGCCTACGACCATAATGTCGGCCCGCACCGCCTCCGCCGCCTTGCACATGGCATGCGAGGCATAATCGGCTGAAACTACTTGGTGAAGCTCTGCCCCGGGTGCGTGCTCGTCGATGTACGCCGCGAGCTTATTGCCCGCTTCGAGCTTGCTTTGGTCGCGTAGGACCTGGCGCCAGGTGCGCTCCTCGTCGGGCTTATCCTCGCCGCCCGCAGGGATCACGACATTGGCAATGTGTAGCGCACCGTGCACCCGGGCGGCCGCGCGCTTTGCCCAGGTGACAGCCGCCAAGGACGATTCGGAGAAGTCGGTCCCGACGAACCAGGTCGTGCCTTGGAGCGCCTCGGGGATCGGAGCGTCGCCGGTCGCAACGAAGACTGGGCGGTCTGACGCGCGGATCACGCGCTCGACAGTCGAACCAAGAACGAGCTCGTCGGTTCCTCGCGCTCCGACCGATCGAGATCCGCTCGACCCATACGCGCCGATGGTGATCAGGAACGCGCCTCGCTCGCCGGCCAGCTCTGGAATGACCCTCCATGGCCTGCCGCGAACGACCAATGCTTCGCACTCGACACCTGCGGCAACGCAGCGGTCTCGCTCCTTTTCCAGCTCAGCTTTGAGCACGGCTTCGTACTGCGACGCGTCTGCCCTTGCGGCCTCGGCCGCCGCCTGGAACTCGGGGGCCTCGGGCCACCAGGAATCCGTGTCATCGAGAACGTGAACCAGGTCGATTCGCACCCCAAAGGCTTTAGCCGCCGCGATTGCAAGATCGACGGTTCGGGGCCCCGCAGAGGTCAGATCGGTTGCACAAAGGATACTCGCTCCTGCCATGAGCAAAGCATAGATCAACCCGTTGGAGGCGCACATGGTCGGCGCTACGCTTGGGCAGACCAATGAGGGAAGCGCCGATTTACATGGACCATCACGCGACGACCCCCGTCGACGAGCGGGTTCTGGCGCAGATGCTCCCTTACTTCGTCGACCGGTTTGGCAATGCCTCGAGTCGGGCGCACTCCCACGGCCGTGCCGCCCGGGATGCCGTCGAGCTCGCACGGACCGAAGTCGCAGGCCTGGTGGGGGCCAAGCCCAACGAGCTGATCTTCACCTCGGGCGCGACCGAAAGCGACAACTTGGCGATCCGCGGCGTCGCCGAAGCGCGCAGGGCCGATGGCAAGCACCTCGTCACGGTCCGCACCGAACACAGGGCCGTGCTCGATACCTACGCCGCTCTCGAGCACGAAGGCTGGCAGGTGACCCGAGTCGAGGTCGACGAAGAGGGTCTCGTCTCGCCGGATGCGATCGCAGAGGCGCTGACCGACCAAACGGTGTTGCTCAGCGTCATGCTTGCCAACAACGAGGTGGGGGTCGTCCAGCGCCTCTCGGAGATCGGAGCGCTTGCTCGGGCGCGCGGCGTCCTGTTTCATTGCGACGCAGCCCAGGGCGTCGGTTACTTGCCGTTTTCGGTCGCAGATCTGCAAATCGACTTGGCAAGCTTCTCTGCGCACAAGATGTATGGCCCCAAAGGCATAGGCGCGCTCTACGTACGCCAGCTCGTGCAGACCCGTGGGATGCTCGCGGCGCAGATGCATGGCGGTGGACATGAGAATGGGCTGCGCTCCGGCACGCTCAACGTGCCTGGCATCGTGGGTTTTGGCGCCGCTTCGAACATCATGGAGAAGGAGGGCAAAACCGAGGCGGCGCGGCTGACGTCGCTTCGAGACGCCTTGCGGGATCGGCTCCTCGGCGAGCTCGAAGAAGTCCGATTGAACGGCGCGGCTGATCCGAGGCATCCAGGAAATCTCAACGTGTCGTTCGGCTACGTCGACGGCCCACAACTGCTTCTTGAGCTCAGCAAGGTCGTATCGGTCTCGAGCGGAGCCGCGTGTAGCAGCACGGCCGAAGGCCCCAGCTACGTGCTCGAAGCCATGGGCGTGCCGAAGGCCTGGAGCGCCGCCTCGGTTCGCTTCGGGCTCGGGCGGCACACGACCGAAGACGAGATCGACTCCGTTGGCGACGCCGTCGTCGAAACCGTCGTCCGGCTCAGAGAGCGATCACCTCTTTGGGCCCGAAGGGCCAGCGGAACGCCCGTCGACTGGTAGCGGAGCCCGGAACCTGGCGAAACGCGGCCTCCCGCCTTACATAGGGAGAGATGAGCGAAGCCAAGAGCATCACGCTAACCCCGAAAGCCGTGCAGATGGCAAAGGCGAAGCTCGCCGACGCCGGCGAGCCTGTCGAAGGACTGCGGCTTGGCGTCAAGGGCGGTGGCTGCTCGGGTTACTATTACGTCTACGATTTCGCCAAAAAGATCCGGCCCAACAAAGACCTGGTGTTCGACTTCGACGGCCTGAAGGTCGTCGTCGACAATCGGAGCATCGAGTTTCTCGCGGGCGCGGTGCTCGATTGGGAGCAAAGCCTGATGAGCTACGGGTTCAAATGGAAGAACCCAAATGCGACAGGCGACTGCGGTTGCGGCGAGTCCTTCCACGCCGGCTAGAAGCCTTCTTCGAGGGGCACGGGGCGCCGCGACCAGAATGCAGCCAGCGCGCTTCCAAGGATGCAATGGGTAATCGCCGAGATCGCGCTCGGAATGGCGGTGAGCGGGCTGGCGAAGTGGGCTTGTGCGAGGACAGCACCCAGGCCGGAGTTCTGCATCCCGACTTCGATCGAGGTCGTACGGGCGACCGCGCCAAAGCCTCCGCTGAGACCGCCCAACAAGTAGCCGAGAAAGAAGCCCAGTGAATGAGCGGTGACCACGGCGCCGAGCAACTGAAGACCGGATTCGAGGACGGCATCTTTGCGCGCCCCCAGGATCGCCGAGACGATCAGGACGATCATGAGCACCGCGGCGGCGGGCGCAGCGGGGAGTAGCTTCTGGGTGAGCTCGGGCAAGTAGCGTCGCATGAAAAGCCCTAGGGCCACCGGAAGAAGGACTACCTTGGTCGTGCTGAGGAACAGGGCCCAGCCATCGACGTCGACTCGGCTGCCGACGATCCAAGTCGTCAGTAGCGGAGTGCACGCAGCAGCAAGCATCGTCGACAGGGCGGTCATCGATACGGAAAGCGCAACGTCCGCCTTGGCGAGGTAGGCGATCACATTGGAAGCCGTTCCGCCTGGACAGCAGCAGACCAAGACCAAGCCGACTGCGAACGCGGTGGGGAGTTGAAACAGGTAGCCCACGCCCCAGCCGAGCAGTGGCATGACCGTGTACTGCAGGAGCACCCCCCAGAGGATGGGCGCAGGAGTGCGAAAAACACGCGAAAAATCGGAAAGCTCGAGTGTGAGCCCCATGCCGAGCATGATGATCTGCAGCCCCGGCGTGATCAGCCCGTACTCGAGGAACCAGTCGAACGCCGGAGGGTAGAGGAGCGCCATGACCGCACCGAGGGTGACCCAAAGGGGGAACAGCCGAGCGAAAGCAGCCACGAGCTTGCCATGTAGCACAGCATCGGTCGGTATGGGCCGAGCGAGACGGCGCCACGCTTCCATGCTAGAAGCCCGAGTCTCATGTTTCGCCCGCCTACCGACGACGTCCGGATTCAGGGCCTCCGCCCACTGATCCCACCCGCGATTTTGATGGAGGAGATCCATCCCGGCGAAGAGGCCATTGCTCGCATCGCGACCGCGCGCAGCGAGATCAGCGACATCGTTCATGGCAAGGATGACCGGCTGCTGGTCGTCGCCGGGCCGTGCTCCATTCACGACGCGGACGCAGCGCTCGACTACGCCAAACGGCTCAAAGCGCTGCGGGATGAGCATGCCGAGGATCTGTTCATCGTCATGCGCACCTATTTCGAGAAGCCGCGCACCACCGTCGGCTGGAAGGGCTTGATCAACGATCCCAACCTCGACGGAAGCTTCGACATCAACCACGGGCTACGCGTGGCGCGCGGATTGCTGAGCTCCCTAGCGGAGATGGGCATGCCGACCGGAACGGAGTTCCTCGATCCAATTTCGCCACAGTTCGTCGCGGACCTCGTGTCCTGGGGAGCGATTGGCGCACGAACGACCGAGAGCCAGGTTCATCGCGAGCTGGCCAGCGGCCTTTCGATGCCGGTGGGCTTCAAGAACGGCACCCGGGGTACGGTGCTCATCGCCGTCGAAGCGGTGAAGGCGGCCCGGAACCCCCATCATTTCCTTTCGGTCACCAAACAAGGTCTGACGGCCATCGTGGCGACGAAGGGCAATCTGGATTGCCACGTCATCCTGCGCGGCGGCGGCGGCAGGCCGAACTATGAGCCTGAGCACGTCGCCTCGACGGTGAAGATGCTCGAGGCGGCCGGGCTCGAAGGTCGCATCATGGTCGACTGCAGTCACGCCAACAGTCAAAAGGACCACGAGAAGCAGGCAGGCGTCGCCATGGCGATCGGGCAACAGCTCGCCGAAGGCAGCACCGAGGTTTTCGGCGTGATGCTCGAGAGCTTTCTGGTCGCTGGGCGCCAAGACAACAAGCCGGGCACCGAGCTCCAGTACGGGCAGAGCATCACGGACGCTTGTATGAGTTGGGACGCCACCGTGCCCGTGCTCGAAGGCTTGGCCGACGCGACTCGAAAGCGCCGAACGGCAGGCACCTGAGCGAGCTACAGGCTCTAGTACAGGGCTGGCCGCGCACGCGAAGAAACGCTAAGCCGAAGGCGCCATCGTGCGAATGAACAGCTCGACCATCTCCCAGGGCAGATTCGACGGTAGATTGAGGATCGGGAGGTCGATTCCGTACTCGCGTCGGCGCTTCAGCTCCGAAATGCAGTACGCAGGCTCGCCCGCAATGCTGAGCGCTTCGATCATTTCCTCGGAGACCGCATCGGCCGCCTGCGCCCGGGTCTTCTTGTCGCGGTAGAGCTCGTCGACTCGTTTGCACTCGTCTGCGTATCCAAACTCGCTGAGAAGCTCCTTGTAGTAGTCGCCCATGCCACCGATGTAGAAGGAGATGATCTGGCGGGCCTCACGGACGCCCGCCTCGCCCAACGGGATGACCGTCGTGAAGGGCGCCGTGGTGATCTCGCTCGGGTCGCGCCGCGACTTGGCCGCACCTTCTGCGATCCAAGCATGGCCCTGGTCGAGCTTCGCATACGGCCAGAACGTCGGAATCCAGCCGTCGGCGAGCTCGCCGATCGAAGTGATCGATTTCTGTTTCAGCGCCGCGATGTAGATGGGCACATCGGCACGAAGCGGCTTCATCGCAAGCTCGAATGGCCGGTAGTCGTGGAGCTTTGCGCCGCTTTCCGTGAGCCGGTTTCCGGCCAGTAAGGTCTTGGTCACCCGGATCACATCGCGGAGCTGAGTCAGGGGCTTGTCGAACTGCCGCGCGTGAAAGCCTTCGATGACCCGCTTGCCGCTCGTACCCATCCCGAGGATGAGACGACCTTCACTGATCTCGTCGACCGTCGCCGCGTTCATCGCGATGAGGCCGGGCGAGCGGCTGAAGCAGTTGACGATGCCGGTGCCGATCTTGATTTGCTTGGTGTGGACCGCGATCTCGGTCAGGAGCGAGAAGATCTCGTAGCCCCAGGCCTCGGGAATCCAGAAGGAATCGTAACCAAGCTCGTCCGCGAGAATTGCGGCTTTGAGATAGAGCTTACGGTCGTAGTTTTTCCAGAATGGAAGAAGCCCGGTTCGTTCAGTCATCGATTGCCTCCAGAGCTGGAACTAGACCGTTTGGCAAGGGGTTTCAAGAGCCTGCTCGCCTTGACAGCGTCCGGCGATTCATGCGACGAGCCTGACTCCTCAGGAGCCCAAACGAATGAAGATCGACGCGGGATTGCTGGTCACCGACATGAAGCAGGTCGCCGCTCGGGTTCGCGAGCTCGAGGAGGCCGGCTTCGACGGCTGCTTCACGTTCGAAGGGCCGCACGAGCCGTTCATGCCGCTGCTGCTGGCGGCCGAGCACTCCAAGCTCGAGGTCGGCACCGGGCTCGCAATCGCTTTCGCACGTACCCCGATGACGGTCGCCAACCTGGCGCACGACCTGCAGCAGTTTTCCGATGGCCGCTTCTGGCTCGGGCTCGGCTCGCAGATCAAGCCGCACATCGAAGCGCGATACAGCATGCCCTGGAGCAAACCGGTTTCGCGCATGAAGGAGTTCGTACGGGCACTCCGGGCGATCCTCGCGAGTTGGAACGACAACGAAAAGCTCGACTTTCGGGGAGACTTTTACACGCACACGCTGATGCCGCCGATCTTCAATCCGGGTCCGGCCAAGGGCGGGGCGCCGCCGATCTATCTCGGTGGCGTGGGCCCGAAGATGACTGAGGCGGCAGGTGAAGTCGCCGACGGCATGCTCGTGCACCCCTTCCACACCGAGCGCTCACTCGAAGAAGTGATGCTGCCGAACCTGAAGAGAGGTTTGGCCGCATCGGGGCGCGAGCTCTCTGAGTTCACCCTCTGCGCGCAGGTGCTGCTGGTGACCGGCAAAGACGAGGCCGGCTTCGAGAGTGCGCGGGCCATGACGCGCAATCAGATCGCCTTTTACGCGTCGACGCCTGCCTATCGCAGCGTGCTCGAAGCCGAGGGCTGCGCTGAGCTCCAGCCGGAGCTTCGCAGGCTCACCAAGGAGGGCCGCTGGCACGAGATGGCCGCGCTGATCGACGATGAGCTCCTGGGCCGCATCGCGGCGGTGGGCACGCCCCAGGAAGTCGCCGCGACTTTGCACCGGCGCTACGGCTCCCTCGCAGGAAGGCTCGGCTTTGCATCGCCCTTCCCGCTCCCACGGGACTGCGCGTCGGAGGTCATCGGCGAGCTACGAAGCCGGTCGAAGAAGGCATGACCGAACCGCGCTGTATTCCGCTCGAAGCGATTTCCGATGAAGCCGTGGGCGGTAAGGCCGAAGGGCTGGCACGTCTGCTGGAGTTGGGGTTCGATGTACCGTCGGGCTTCGTCGTGGTGGGCGCCCACTGCGGCCGCCTGCCAGACGATCTCGACGCGCACTACAACCGAATCGGCGCAGGCAAGGTTGCAGTGCGGTCCTCGGCCGTCGGAGAGGACTCCCGAGACGTATCCTTTGCAGGGCAGTACGAGACGGTTCTAAACGTCGAAGGGACTGAGCCTCTCCGCACGGCGATCGAGGACTGTATTCGCTCCTTGGAGAACGCGCACGCCATCGCATACCGCGACGAGCAGATGGGCCGGGGTGAAGCCCAGATGAATATCGTGGTCCAGCAGATGGTCGATGCGCGGGCGGCCGGAGTGCTGTTCACGGCACACCCGGTGAATGCTCGGCGCGACCGAATCGTGGTCGACGCGGTGACCGGCCTCGGCGAAGCGCTAGTCAGCGGGCGGGCTACGCCGGACCATTGGCTGGTGGCGCGAGACGGCTCGGTGCTCGACTGCGATCTGCAGGGTGACGAGCCGATCTTGAGCGACGCCGAGCTCACTCTGCTAGTCGATGGGGCCGTCCGCGCCGAAGAACGGTACGGCGCCCCTCTCGACATGGAGTGGGCGATCGACCAGGCCGGCGAGCTTCGATGGCTGCAGGCCCGGCCCATCACGCAGCTCCCAGCCGATCCGAACGAGCTCGATACCACGCCGAGGCCGGACGACGTCTACACGTGGTGCAACATCGGAGAGATGATGCCGGGGGCGGTCACCCCGCTGACCTTTTCGGTGACTGCGCGCGGCATCGATCTCGGCATGCAGTGGGCCTACCGACGAATGGGAGCCAAGGTGCCACACAACGGTGCTCTTCGTTACGTCGGCATGTACTTCGGGCATCTGTTTCTCAACCTGTCGAACTTGTCTGAGCTCGCATCGGCCGTGGCCGGGTCTAGTAAGAGCCAGATGTGTATTGCGCTTTGTGGCAGAGACATCGAGGAGCTTGCGGAACCGGAGCCCGAGCCCACTTGGCGGCGGGCGCTCAACGGAGCCCGGTACTTTTCACTCCTCGCCTCGGCGGCCAGGCATCGTAACGACCTCGACGCGCTTGTCGCAGGCTTGGACCTGCCCAAGCTCGGCACCGCGAGGCAGCTGTACCGTGCAATCGAAGAGAACCTGCCGCAGATCTGGCGAGCGTACGAGCTTCACCTGCTCGCTTCGTCGTCGGCAGGCGCCCTGAGCCCCATCTTACTTGGCATCCTGGCGAAGGGAGGGGAGCCGACTCAGGAGCATCACGCGGAAGTTGCGGACATGCTGGCGGGCGCGAAAAACGTCGAGAGTGCGGACATTGCCGAGGGGGTCGAGCGGCTGATCGATCTGCTGCTCGTGCAAAAGGACGCCGAAGAAGCCTTCGCTACAGCCGATCCGGAGGCCGGTCTTGCCTGGCTGTGCTCGAGCGAAGCGGGCGAGGCGAGCCAGGAATTCGCGCAGTACCTCGATCGGCACGGTCACCGAGCGGTCCGGGAGCTCGAGCTGCGGCAAAAGGAATGGGCTGTCGATCCGACGCCGCTGATCCACTCGTTGCAATCTGGCCTGCGAGCCCGGCGGACACCCCGCGTACGTCAGCGACCCGCGACCCGGCCGCAGGCTGCTGCACAAGACCATCCAATTCTTCGGCGACTACTCCCCTTGGCGCACGGCGCCATTCGGACACGAGAGCACACCAAGTCCGCGCTGGTCGCGGTGACGACGGTGTTCAAGCACGCGTACCGGGCCCTCGGCTCGCGAATGACGGTCGAAGGCTGGCTGCCCGACCAGGACGCGGTTTTTTTCCTGACTCATCAAGAGCTCGGGGATCTGCTTCGCGGGCGGCGGGAACTCTCCGACCTCGCGGTATCGAGGCGAAGCGTCATCGACTACCAGATGCCGCTTCACTTCCCCGAAGTGTTCCGCGGTCGGCCTGAGCCCCTGAATCCCGAGCCGATCACGGACGGCGATGGGGCGCTCGTTGGCAAACCGGTGAGCCGTGGCAAGGTCACAGGGCGTGCTCGTGTCGTCGAGACCCTCGAACAGGCAGCCGCGCTAGAGGCCGGCGAAATCCTGATCGCGCCCATCACCGATGTGGGCTGGACACCTTACTTCAGCCTGATCGCCGGGCTCGCGACGGACGTCGGGAGCGCGGTGTCACACGGCGCGGTCGTCGCCCGGGAATACGGCCTTCCGGCGGTCGTGAACCTCCGAGTTGCGACGACCAGCATTCAAACCGGCGACTGGGTCACACTCGACGGCGATCGTGGAACGCTGACGCGCGCCTAGGGACTGCGAGCCTCTCGGGGCTCTTGACTTCCAGGGGCGATATGCGATCGGCAAGGCCCTAAGGAGCTATCATGGTCGCCACGATCGGACTCACCGGCTTGCGCCCGGACCCGTCGCACGTGTCTCGAATCGCGTCCCCCCCCTACGACGTGATCAAACCAGGAACCCCACTCGAG
>Ga0209536_100016160_pt1 | contig 10618 bp, 5 predicted proteins | sample DeeMarSeWOR28_12_FD_187461 | JGI IMG/M metagenome (GOLD analysis project Ga0209536, IMG submission 187461) | Marine sediment microbial communities from White Oak River estuary, North Carolina - WOR-2-8_12 (SPAdes) (version 2) | ecosystem: Environmental > Aquatic > Marine > Intertidal zone >...
GTGGGCCGAGGAGCAGATGTACGGCGGGGTGGTGACTGTCGGGGACGTCGGGCAGAACTACCTAGAGTACGGTATTCGGGGGATGGACTACCTGGACCCGATGGGGGCACCCAGTGGTATTGGCGGTGGGGATATCTTTGGGAGGGGTGGTGCTAGGGGTTACGGTGTACGTGAGATGGGCGGGGTCAAGCCATACAGCTACTATGCTCCGGTTCCAAACAAGATTACTCCTCGGACGGCTTGGGGTGGCCCGAATTGGGCGCCTCTGACGATGCCTCTGCAGAGCGGGCTGGAGTCGGCCAGAATGGTCCCCAGTACAGGGGCCGCAATTTTGGGCCAGATAGGGGAAGGGCTCTTCGGTCCCGACATTAGGGAGATGGAAGACCCAAACCTGCGACGATATCTTGAGAGTGTCGGTGGTATCCAGTTTATGGGGCAGATGCCACGATGGCAGGCGGCACAAGATTACTCGGGTTCTCAGTATTTCACAGACACTGTGAAGGAGGCCCCAACTTTCAGGGAAAGGTACAAAGGGAATCCAAATGCTATGTTGTACTACGATCTGTTCATCGACAACTCCGTTTGGGACATCTCTGGGGCTGAAGGGGCTTATACAGAGTTCCTTGGTTGGGGGCAGCAAAGAATACAGGATCTTACTGCATGGGGAGCAAGCCCGGCTGTTGCCATGGTGGCCGGCTTATTACAGGGCGACGAGCGTGGATCTGGTGGCTTTTGGGATACTTCCGGCGGCTTCTGGGACACCTCTGGCGGTTTGAGGACGGCCAGTTTTGGGCGGAGAGCAGACGTAGTCGATGTGTATCTGAAACACAGTCGGGGACAGTGGTGGATGGCAGAGCTGGAGACCCGGATGCGGACGATGCACAATGACATGGCAGAGATCATGGACTCTGTGCCAGTGGCTTCCAGAAGCATGTATACCGATATTCACAACGCCGCTAGGTGGGGCGACATTCCTCTTGACCGAAAAGCCATGGAGGGCGCGAGCCCGCCCCAACAGTTTAATATGCTGATTACGGCAATGCGGGAAGGCCAGATGGGAATTGAGGCCGACCGCCTCGAGAAGTACGCTGGGGACGACAGGGCCCGGCAGGCTGCTGTGATTAGTCATGTATCCACTGCGCAAGGTCCCGGTCTCGCGTCTCTGGGCTGGGAGGTAGCTGGGTCTGCCGTCGAGAGGCCGGAATACTACATAGGTCAGCTTAGAGAGCAGAGGGATTTTGCGGACTCCACCTTTCGGGATGTCAGAAAGAAAGCCGAGGGGAACAGGCTATACCTGAAGAAGTTCACTGGTGACCTGTCGGAGTTGGTGGGATTAGAGGAGTACGCCACGCTCATGTCAAAGGGGGATGATTTGACTCTAGCACAGCGAGAACATGCAGAGGAGTTGGAGCAGGACATTGATAAGCAGTTGGCCTGGTATGGACTTTCCGGGGCCGAGAGAAGAAAGTTTCGTGCGGAGGCTCTCGGTAGTGCGGGTAAATACCTTCGCAAGGCTGGGAGGCTTGCCCCTGCCTTGGAGGCCACAAAGGCCCTGGAGGTCTACCACGAAATGTTCAAGCAGATGGAGGGCGCTCCCGGAATGACCTCACTGCGCTACGTCCCGGGGGGAACAGAGATCGCTGAGTCCATCTCTGCGATAGCCGGGAAACCTCTGGAGGACCTCACGAGGGAGGACTTCGAGGGCTTCCGTGAAACGGTCTCGAGATACGCCTTCGATCCTGACATGCCCGACGAGGAGCGGAGGGAGCTGTCCCGCGTTCTCGGCAGAATGGGTCCGCAGGGCGCAATGGCTGAGCAGCTCGTCTCCAGGGGGCGGAGTGAGTACGAGCGCATCAAGAAGCTACGCGACAAAGGTGGCGACCAGGAGAAGATGGTCGCCGCAATTCTGAAGGGCTACAACCTCAATGAGGAGCAGAAGGCGATCGTGAACACAGCCCTCCGCTCAAGGGCAGACCTGGCCAGTCAGGCAGTTCTTGGTGATCTAATCCTAGCCTCCACGGATCAGCAGAGCGAGGCCCTTATCGAGAAGCTCAGTGAGGGGCTCGAAGCTGATGGTCTCGACGACGCAGAAATTCGGGCAATGGTAAAGGAGGGGCTCACTACCCTTCCGAGTGCGAGGGGGAGGTATCGCGGTGGACCAATGGGCGCCTTCGCCGACTTTCTGACCGAGCTGAACCCGGTGCTCGAGACATTGAAAGACGTGCAGGCCACCCAGATCAAGCACCTCGACTATCTGCGGGGCTTGGACGAGGACGAGAAGAAAGAATGACCACAGGGACAGCGAGGCTAAAGGTCAGGGCGAGGATTGAGGGCGTTCTCATTGAGGACATCGCTCAGGTCTCTGTCCGGGCGTCCGCTGGGGCACTGGCTACGGCGTCAGTCATGATTCCGGCGGTCGATGAGGCCACAAGACTACTTCCCAGGACGCTGATCCAGATCTCGTTTTCCCAAGACGGAGTCAACTTCTACCACCTGTTCGCCGGCGAGCTGGCCGCTATTCAGCACGCCGAGGAGCACTCCTCCGATCACCTGGTCCTTCAGTTCGTGGACATGACGACATACTGGGACGCAGCCAAGCAATACTACGCGAGGGAGGACGAGCTCCTTCCTTCCGAGGTAACCAAGGTTGCCGCCTATATGGGCACGGATAAGCGGGAGTACATGCCGATCCTCTCATCCCCAGGCTGGGACATCGTCTCGGCGCTCCGCAAAGAGCCAGCCTGTATGCCCGGGGTCAAGGGACTCCTGGGTGGAATTCTGCATCTCCTCGAGAGGATTGGTGGAGTTTACAAGGGACCAAAGAAGTTTGGAGGTCTGAACGGCTTCTTCAATCAAGCAGAGCTGCGCCTTAAGCTGACTCAACGCCTGTGGGCTTCTCCACTGGACGACACCAGTGTCAAGATGTTCAAGCACCACTCGTTCAAGAAGTGGATCAAGCGCATCGTTCAGCAGAAGCAGGGAATTGCCTCGTTCAGGGCGATCATCAATGCCGTGCTGCAGTTGATCTACCACGACTACGTTCCGGTGGTGGCACCATATCTGTCGAAGGGAGGGCGCACCATCCACATCCCCGGCTCTGGGGCGAAGCGTCCGAAGCGCAGCAAGCTCCCAGCAGAGGTGGAGGCTTTTATCCGCCGTAGGCTGAAGGCCATCGACAACTACATGAGCGTTGTCGAGGTCATCAATACCAGCAGCCGAAGGGGCGTGGAGGAGTCTGAGCTCACTGCAGCCGCCAACGCTCAGCTGGCCTACAAACGCGACCTCAATCAGGAGGGTGGAAGTACTAGGGTAGCCGAGCTGTCGAAGCTAGTCCCGGCCGACATCGGCTCGTTCCTGTTCGACCCCGGTGGGGCGGGAGGTGCGTACTACTATGAGCAGATGGCCAGAGATGGGTACAACAAAGCAATCACCAGAAAGGTTGTCGGCGGTGTCCAGACCTTGGACTACAGCGGTGCTAAGATCTCTGGGCTGCTGGGTACACTCAGGGAAGCACATACACGCTACACGCAGATTCTGAACCAGCCAGGTGGGGGAGGGGGGAGGGCCCCCCGGGACGTCAAGACCGTCGACCGGCTCATCGAGACCATCTTCATGCCGGACCTGTACTTCGTTGCGCCTCCGACATGCAATGTAATCTTCCCGGATCACAGGTTTAACCAGACCGGCTCTCGCAACTTCCTTCAGGAGGTGACCAGGCTGCGCCTGTCAACAAAGGAGTCGTGGGGGTCAATCGACGACTTCCTTGCTGCTGACCCTCTGGGTTCGAGGAAGAAGGTGGCCGTGGCTCCAAACCTGGAGGACGTGCACGGGGGAAAGATCCTGGCCGACGCCAAGCGGGGTTCGCGGATCATTTTGCCCCACGAGAAGTTTACGGGGATCGTCCCTGCGACCAAGCAGCTCCCCTACCTGAACATTTTTGTCGAGAGTGGAGACAGCGAGATCGGCTACCTTCAGAGGACAGCTGAGTACCTGTATATCAAGGAGCGCATGAAATCGCGGCCCACTCAGGTCGTCTCGAAGACGTTCATGCCAGAGCTGGTATGTGGGCTGCCTGCGGTCATTGTCGGGAAGAGCGGTGTGAACAGACACAAGATCGCCCAGGTCAAGTCTGTTGTGCACAGCATAAACGCCAAAGGAGACGCCGGGACATCCATCGTCCTCTCCGACGCCAGGTATCACGACGAGACCTACGACGGGCCCACCATAAAGAAAGAGACCATCTCGAAGAAGCCGGCGAGCCACGGAGTTGTCGGCTGGATCACGGAGCGTGCCCGAGAATTCATTGCCCGTATCCAAGCGGAGTACGACTACTTCAAAAACTTGAGTACGAGGGCAGAGGAGATCCCACACATGCACGGTGCGGATGTCCATGCCATATATATCGAGACCATCAAGAGCGAGATGTCGAGGATGGTCGACGAGGGCGGAAAGAAGGTCCAGGACGCAGGCAGCGAGAAGGGGCGTGCTACCACTGCCCTTGCGAAGGTGCGCTCTGCGAAGGATAAGGTGTCGCGGGCCTGGGATAGGGCCAGGAACTCTGCTGCGACTTTGCGCAAACGTCTGGAGGGGTTCACTCCGGAGACGATCGACCGCGCAATGAAGAGCGAGATAAACGCCGCAGCATCCCCGGTCTGTGCGCTGCTCCAGAGCGCAATGACGGACCTGGACGCGCTGGTTGGAACAACGAGGTCTGTCAAACGTACTTTGATTCCGAGCTCCGGCCCGCTCGAGGATTTTCTGAAACCGTCGTGGGTGTCCGGCATTTACGACAGGGACCGTGTCGGTGACGACTTCTACCAGCACTGCCTCGGTACAGAATCGATCATTGACGCCTTTGGCGGCGAGAGTATTCAGGAGGCAGTGGAGGCTCTGGTCGAAGACTACCGGGGTTCTGTGGAGGCTGGGACACCGTGGGACTTCATTGATGGTCTTGTAGCTAGACCAATTGCTACAGAGGAAGAAGTCGACAAGTTCCACGAGAGGTCCTACTGGGATCCAAACAAGCCCGGTGCTTTCAATATGCCGGCGGGCAACTATGACACGTCGCCGTATGATCCAGAGCTGGATCCAAGGGAAGAGCGGTACGAGAGGGCAGTTGCCTTAGCGGAGGCCCTGGCAAAGGGTGTAGGTCAATGAGCGGACCAGTTATCAGAGAGGAAGAAATTTCTGGGGTCAACGCCGACCTTCTGATGGAGGCCTCTTCAGACCATGAAGGCCTGAACCAGAGGTTCGGCACAGACACGAGCTCCAACCGCATGACATATGCGGATTATTCGCAGAGCGTCCGCAGTAACGCTCTTGGAAACGTGGCAGTAGCCTCAGCGCCCATGTTCTACAGGATACGGCCCTCCAGGCAGGTATCGAGCGAAGAGTGGGCAGAGTACAACATAGTTGCCCGGGAGCACACCGCTGGCGAGCTCCACTCGTTCTATCGTGCCAAGTTTCTTCGAGAGGGGCCGAAGTCAACACTGGATAGCCAGGCTCTAAACGTCAGAAGGCCCTACTACAGTGGTGTTATCCCTCGGATGGGGACTGTGGCCTCGATCTGTGTAATGACGTCGGAGGGCGAGCTTCTCTCGTTGATGAAGGCTCCTGGGGGAGAATCGAAGCACTTTACGGACTTCACGCTCGTTTCGTGGCAGCACTCCCCTGCTGAGCGTCATCAGGTCACGGAATCCTTTGGGACCGACTACCTCAAGGTATTTGGTCGCCGGGCCCAGTACATCACCTTCGCTGGTATTCTCATCGACTCAACCGACTTCAACTGGAAGTCTGTGTTTCTCTATAACTGGGACCAGACACTCAGAGCAACTAGGTTGGTTGAGCTGGATGCTCGGGCAATGCTGACAACCGAGGACCTGGTCTTCGAGGGGTACTTCTTGAAGATGAATGTGTCCAAGCGGGGGTCCAACAACAGGATGGTCCCATTTCAGGCCGTGTTCTACGCCAGGGAAGTTCACATAACGGACCCCAACATCGTAGCGGTTACTGACGCTGCCAGCCTTGGGTCAATTATCAAGTCCTCGTCGAAGCAGCACAGGGAAATGGCACTCGAAGGAACCAAGGACGGAGCCCGGGCAATTATGGAACGTCTTGGGAGCCAGCGGCTGTCTGCCATAAAGAAACCCAAGGAGGGCAGGAGGTGGAAGAAGGGCGACCCTGCGTACGCCGAAATGGGCCGCGGAATGGAGAACGCCTCGGTTGCGTATTGGACACTTAGGGAACCAGGCACTGCAGGAGCACATACCGGACAGGAGGTCGCCTTTCTTATGGGGGGCGGCGATGAGATGGAGCGGGTACCGGACGCGGACCAGGGAGAGGAGTACACCGCAACCACAGGTCTCGGTAGTAGAATGGAGGGGCACACCATTGGTGCCAATACCGGTTCTACGGCTGCGATAGGGGCGACGAACGCACAAGGGAGAATAGACCTGTTCAGGGACGCAGCAACGGAGGTGGGGGATGTGGCTCACGACGAGCCGTCGGGCGAGGTTGTTCCCCCTCCCCCTGATCCTGTTCATGATGGCATCTGGGACCAAGCCACGGCACTTGCGGAGTCTAGCTGATGACTGTCAAGTTCCCATTCTCAGAAGATCCTGACGAGAAGCTCCTCGACCTCTTCGAGCTCCTCTGTGTGACGTCACCAGACTCCCTGTTGTCGCTGATCCTCTACGCAATGAAGCACTACAAGGAGCACCTGGTCTCGTTGGACACGGAGGTCTCCTCGTTGTTGTACCCGGAGACGGCATATCAAGGCGTGGTGGACTTCAACACGGAGGGCTACCACAAGGAGCAGGTCAGGTTCAGGGGGACACTGCCGAAGGCGCGCAGGATCTACGATGGGATCAAGGCCATCCCCGGCAACCTCCAAGGGCTTCGCCTTCTTCCAGTGATGCGCGAAGCGCGGGACTCCCTCATCGATCGTCTGAAGGCCCGAGGCAAGACACATGATGACGAGCTGGCGGTGCTGGCCACCATCAAAGCCCTTCGTGCCAAGACCTTGAGCGAGCCCGTGCTCCCCTACTTCGAGGGGGACCCCTCAGGGATCACTCGAGGAAGTGTGACAATCTACAGCGACCCGGAGCCCTTTTTCATTGAGGACGGGGAGAAACTCGTTGCTCTGATCGACGGGGGGTTTCCGACCACCATAACGTTTGACGGTTACGACACTGCTTCCATTATGTCAGAGGAGGGTCCTTGGGATCTCAGCACTCCCAATCCTATCTCGGAGGTCGCGGTCACCAGTAACGAGCCCTTCCTAATCGGGGCTGGCAGTGCGGCTCAGGTTCTCCATCTCTTGACCTGGAACGGTCTCGTCACCTATGCCTTTAGGACTGTCTATGCGTTTGTGACAGAGCCGTTCTACAATGTCGAAGCTGGCAACATCCTTATAATGAATAATGGGTCCGACGATCTGTACCTCCGGGTTGTCTCGGTTACTTTGGTTGAGCAGATAAGGAATGTTAAAAGGAATATTCAGGCGTATGTGGCACCGCTTGGGTCGCAGGGGGATTACGGGTTCCCGTCCACTTGGCCAGACGACGCCACATGGGCCAACTCCACCTACAAGCTATACGAGAGCAATCAACTTTCCTATGTCCATACCGACGGGGTTGGTAACGAGGTGACCTTCTACGGAGAGCTCGACCCGGTGAACAGGTCGGGGATCTCCCCGCACCTCTTCTATAAAGGACAGGCAGGTCCTATTGCCTTTCCCCGCGCGCCCTACTACCTACGTCTGGAGGACACCAACAGGCTTTTGGTGGAAACTCCGAACCCGCTCGATTTTCCAGCAGTAGACGCAGATAAGGACGACCAGCCTGATAGGGACTTCGCCTTCCGGACAGCGTTAGGGGCTTTCTCCGACACGTATGCAAAAGATGCCTCCACCTCGTCTTCCAAGGTCGTAGACGTCCTGGACAACCATACCCCGAGAGATTTCACGCCTGCCGTACAGGGGGACGCCTTTTCCGTTGCTCTGGATTCCTCTGGTCCGGGGTTCATTCAGGTAACCACACCCAACTTCGGGATCAGCAACTCGACTGTGTGGGGAAGCTACACGGAAATTCCGGCAGATAGCTTTCTAACACTCTACATTGATAGGACATACGTCGGCACCGTCAACTATTCGTCCGCGGGGGTCTACACCTTCTCGTCAGAGGCCACTGACGCCTTAGAGGATGGGGACGTCGTTTTCGTTCCAGGTGCCGGGTACAGAACATACGATGAGACCACTCCGGGGTTCGACTTTCCGTTGGCGATCCCGCCAGAGCCCGGCTCTGGGCAGCTCACCTTCAGCCTGTACCAGGCGAACGACAGGTGGGCCATTACCGGTCAGGAGATCACTATCTCTGATGCTGAGATGGGTTTTGTTGCGGACACCTACCTCGGGGACATCCTGACAACGGACGACGACCCCCCAGACTTCTACGTCTGTGTACGCAGCGGAACGATCCACGTCTACTCGCCGGACGGCTGGACACCTCCCATCCCCGACCCGAGCGGAGAGGATCTGATATTCCAGCACTACGTCGTGTATTTGCTGCGCGACGCAGCCGACCTCGAGGACAAGGATTACGGGGCCATCCTGGACGCCTACCAGAGGGGAGAGAAGCGCGAGCTTCCGGACATCTCCTGGTGGGAGAACTGGGATCCTGACGAGGTTGACTTTCATGACACGGCCGGCACGGCTCTTCTGGAGTCCCTCAGGGATTCTGGGAAGACAGCTGTAATGACTGCGCTCCAGCAAGGAGATATTGAGGAGGCTTACTACCTATTAAAGCAGAAGCAGTCAACCAACCGCCAAAGATTCAAAGATCTGATTGCGCGGAGGTTTTCCCAAGATGTACCAGACGACAACATTATGATAGACTCGGGCTCGGTAATACCGGACGAACCGGACGAGTATCCAGAGGCGTCCGGAGACCACGACCCAGACTTCGACGAGGTTTACTGATGCTATTCAGTTTTGGAGACAGAGCGGCTATCTCCAGTTTCATCAACCTGGTGGATACTGCGTCGGAGCGAGCCGAGGTCGATTTTGGTCCGTGGCGTCGTCTGGTCGATGCATACAACGAGGCCGACGCGAAGCTGACCAAAATCGAGCTACTCGCAGACCGCTGCGAGTACTACTTCAATCGTACTGCTGACGACATCGCTGCATCGATGGAGCTGCTGTCGGAATCCGATATGCTCGTCCATAATACCTATGGCCGAACGGAGTCTACCGTACGAGGAGCGGGGAGAGCCAGAGCGGAGGGAGTCTCTGATGCATCGTCCTCACTCGACCAGCGCGCACGTTCGACACCAATATACTAGAGAAGTGCTGTGGATCTCAGATTCCTCCGTCTGGAACGCGTACTCAGGGCCTTGGAGACAGAGGCCACAGGGGTGAATGAAACGACCGTCCGGGTGATCACGGACGGAGTACACAAGGTGTACCTTGACGGAGTTGAGTCGGAGTTCGCAGTCGCTGGCCCTCAGACGCTGACGGTGCCCTCCACCTCGTTCGATGTGATCTCCATCACGCGCAGCTCCTACGAGCCTGGTTACCCAGCCAGGGCTCTGCTTCGCTGGCAGGGCGGCTTCATGGAGGGCGTTGAGCAGCTCCTGTTCGACCTGTTTCGGGCAATGATGGGGGAGGGTGGCCTTGGCTCTTACATGCAGATGGCTGACGCTTCGGAGGACCCGAAGGATATCCTGGCTAGGATCCAGGTGGCCACGACTACAGCACTGAAGGCCGTGATCGCCAGACAGGCCAAACGGCGCGTTCCGCCCTCTAGGCAACCAGTCGCGTTTACGCTTACCGGCATCGAGGTCGATGGGTACAACCTGATCATCTCCCACGACCTCAAGACGAAGGTCTCGAGAACGGAGTTCTCCCTATGGCTCTAAATGTCATCCAATACATGCAGTGGCTATTGTACCAGTACGACCCGTCGATCGATGTCACGGAAGGAAGCAAGGCCTACACCGAGATCATTGCCCCTCTGGCCAGTAGGTTGTATCCGCAGCTCACCCAGACGACAGCAGCCAAGTTCCTGAAGACCAGGCTAACTGAGGAGTTTCCCGAGCTCGACGGCTACGGTTTCGATGACACGACCTTCAAACCGGCCCAGGTACTAGCTACATCAGTGCAGCGAGCAATTGCACGAGTTGAGCAGGTCAACGCCAGCCCGCGCTTTGAGAACCTGACAATCGAGGAGGCCAGAGCCAGGGCCGCCATGTTCTTTGTCTATGGCACTGACGGCACTCGAACACAGGTCACGATGAGAGTGTACTTCGCCACACTGCAGGACAGGCTCATTCCCTACGACTCCGTGTTCCATGCCTCCAGCGCCATTCGGTTCTACCCCATCGAGCCGAGAACGGTCTACAGCGAGGAGCAGAGCCAGGACGCCGAGACGGGGGAGTACTACATCGATGTCCTCTGTTTCGCGGAGGAGGCTGGGCAGCGCTTCAATGTTCCTGCCAACTCGGTGAAGTCCTTCTCTGGCATCCCTGGGGCGGTTCGCTGTACCAACCCCTCGCGGCCTTCCGTCGACGGCGTCGATATGGACGACCAGGAGGATCTCTACAACCTGGTCAAGAACCACGC
>Ga0209536_100016161_pt1 | contig 10618 bp, 9 predicted proteins | sample DeeMarSeWOR28_12_FD_187461 | JGI IMG/M metagenome (GOLD analysis project Ga0209536, IMG submission 187461) | Marine sediment microbial communities from White Oak River estuary, North Carolina - WOR-2-8_12 (SPAdes) (version 2) | ecosystem: Environmental > Aquatic > Marine > Intertidal zone >...
CGGGTCTGTCTGGCCGCGAACGCGATCAGTTTCGCCAGGTCGAGGCCGGAACCGCCGCCCACGGCAACGACGCCGTCGAAGTCGCCGTCCAGGAACACCCGAACACCGGCGTCCAGGTTGTCATCCCGGGGATTCGGATCCACGTCGCTGAAAACCGCCCGCCCGAGTCCCGCTCGTTCCATGAGACCCAGTATCCTGTCGGTGATTTCCAGCCGTGCAAGGCCCCGGTCGGTGACCAGGAGCGGGTTGCTGATTCCGGACTCCCTGCAGGCGTCGGCGAGCTCCTCGATGCGGTCGTTGCCGAATCGAATCTTCGTGGGGTAATTCCAGTTGCCGACCAGGTTCATGAGAGTGCCTTCCTGAAGTGGTAGGACTTGGGCCGCGTCAGGTTCTGATAGCCGATGACGGACAGTGATCCGCCGCGGCCGGTGTCCTTGCAGCCCGTCCAGCAGAGCGCCGGGTCGAGGTAGTCGGCCCGATTCATGAAAACCGTTCCGGTTTCGATGCGGGCGCCTATGGATGCGGCTCGTTTGGCATCCGATGTCCACAGCGAGGCTGTCAGCCCGAACTCGCTGTCGTTCATCAGGTCGACGGCCTCGTCGTCGTTGTCGACCCTCATGACTCCAACAATGGGGCCGAAGGACTCGTCGCGCATCACCCGCATGCCGTGGTTGACGTTCGTCAGTATCTGCGGCGCCAGGTAGGTGCCGCCGTCGTCCTCCGGGAACAGACCGGGGTCCACCATGGGGACGGCGCCCGCGGCGATTGCCTCGTCCCGCTGGGCACGCACCTCGTCAGCGAAGCGCTTGTGCGCCATGGGACCCAGCGTGGTTTCCGGGTCCAGCGGATTGCCGAGCTTGTAGTCCGAAACGATCGCCACGGCCTTTTCGACGAAATCATCGAACAGACCGGAAGTGACATAAATCCGCTCGATGCCGCAGCAGCACTGGCCGGAGTTGTACATGGCCCCGTCCACCAGGGTCGCGACCGCCGCGTCCAGGTCGGCGTCCTCCATCACGTAACCAGGGTCCTTGCCCCCCAGCTCGAGTCCCAGGTTGGTGAAGGTGCCTGCCGCGGCCCGCTCCATCGCCTTGCCGCCGCCGACAGAGCCCGTAAAGTTCACGAAGCCGAAGCTCCTGGCTGCGATCAGGGCAGAGGTGGTGTCGTGATCGAGAAACACGTTCTGGAAAACGTCATTCGGAACGCCTGCCTGATGGAAGGCGTTCGCCATTCGTTCGCCAACCAACAGCGTCTGGGTCGCGTGTTTCAGCACAACGGCGTTGCCGGCGATGAGCGCGGGCACGATGGTGTTGATCGCTGTCAGGTACGGGTAATTCCAGGGCGCCACGACCAGCACGACGCCGTGTGGCTCCCTGAGGATTCGCCGCTCGAAAGCCGGGCTGTCCTCGAACACCAACGGCCCGAGGGCATCGTGGGCGATCTCGGCCATGTACAGCGTGCGTTCCTTGACGCCGCCGAATTCCCCTCCGTACCGGACGGGGCGGCCCATCATCCTCGCCAGCTCGGTCACCACCTCGTCGTTCATGGCGCCGAGGGTGGCGACGCCGGCCTTCACCAGCTCGATCCGCTCGGACAGCGGTCTGGCCGCCCAGTCCTTCTGGGCACCCCGGGCCCGGGCCACCGCATCGTGGGCCTTTTGCCGGTCAAGTACCGGCCGCTCTGCAAAGACCGAGTTGTCTATCGGAGAAATGCAACGAATCACACTGCTCATGGTTTATGCCCTTTCAAAGCCGCGCGCCACTTCCCAATCCGTGACGTGCCGATCGTATTCTTCCTGTTCCCACATCGCTGCGCGATGGTAATGGTCGATCACCTCGTCCCCGAACGCCGCTCGCAGCATCTTTGATCGCTTCATTGCGGTAGCCGCATCCCTGAGCGTCTCGGGGATGACTCTCACCCGCCGTGCCCCGTAGGCGTCACCCACGAACGGCGCCTCCAGTGCCAGTTCGCGCTCGATGCCGTCCATTCCCGCCGCGAGCAGGGCGGCCAGCGCAAGGTAAGGATTCAGGTCCGAACCGCCGACCCGGCATTCGATTCGGACCGATTTCGTCCCATCTGCGCAGATACGGTATCCGGCTGTCCGGTTGTCCAGGCTCCATACAGCCTTGGTCGGCGCGAAGGTGCCCGCCTTGAAGCGCTTGTACGAGTTCACGTAGGGGGCGAGGAAATAGGTGATCTCGCTGGCGTTGGCCAGCAATCCGGCCAGATAATGTTCCATGATCCGCGACATGCCGTACTGACCCTCGGGGTCGTAGAACAGCGGCGTCTTGCCGTCCGCACTCCACAAGGACTGGTGTATGTGAGAGGAGCTTCCAGCGGCATTATCGTCCCACTTGGCAAGAAAGGTGACGGCTCGTCCCTTGGACCAGGCGATTTCCTTGCAAGCGTTTTTGATGATGGCGTGGCTGTCAGCCATGGTCAGGGCATCCGCATACACAACGTTTATTTCTTCCTGTCCGGCTGACGCCTCGCCCTTGGAGTTCTCGACCGGGATGCCTGCGCCCTGCAGTCCGTTACGGATGGCGCGCATGACATCCTCTTCCTTCGTGGTCTGGAAGATGTGGTAGTCCTCGTTGTAGGGGCTGATCGTCTCCATGTTCCGGTAGCCGGCGGCATGAAGTGTTTCGAAGCTGTCCCTGAACAGGAAAAATTCAAGTTCCGTGGCCATCGCGGCCTTCATGCCGGCTTTCTCCAGCCGAGCGATCTGCTTCTTCAGGACAGCCCTCGGCGAATGGGGTACTTCCTCGTGGTGGTGATGGTCTAGGACGTCACACAGCACCAGCGCCGTCCCCTCGAGCCACGGGATACGTCGCAGCGTCGCCAGGTCAGGCTTCATGATGTAGTCGCCGTATCCCGCCGCCCAACTTGTCGCCTTGTACCCCTCGACCGTGTGCATTTCCATGTCGGTCGCCAGCAGATAGTTGCAGCTGTGCGTCTCCTTGGAGGCGCTGTCGAGGAAGTACTCGGCCTGAAACCGCTTGCCCATCAGTCGGCCCTGCATGTCCACCTGGACCGCCAGGACCGTATCGATCTCTCCGGCGCCAACGGCCTTTCTGAGTTCGTCTAAAGTCAACATCCCAGCCATCGTACTGACCCTGTTGCCCGTGGGTTCCTGGAATTCAGCCCTCCTGGTACGGGCGTTCCGGGAGGAGCTGCGATGGAAAGGTCCGAGCCGCCGAACCCCCGAAAAACGGGGAACGGCGGCTCGTGCCTGTCAGTGTCGGCCATTCAGTCGTAACGGTATGGCCGGCCGGCCTTCGCCATATCGGCGTTATATTTCTTGAAAATATCGACGACTTTCTTGGCTCGCGGGCTCGTGGCGGCGATTTCATCCCAGAATTTCTGTGCCTCCGCTTCGACCGTCGCCCATTCCTTGTCGGGGATGGTCGTGAGCTTCAGCTTGTCGCCGTGCACGCGCAGATTCGCTTCACCGCCCCAGTACCAGTACTGGCGATAATAGTGTGAGCTGTCCATGCACACCTTGAACAGCTCCTTGAGGTGATCGGGCAGCTCGTTCCAACGATCCGAGTTGGCGAAGTAGGAGCCGATCCAGGCGCCCGAGATGTTGTTGGTCAGGAAGTAGTTCGTCACGTCCGCCCAACCGACCGTGTAATCCTCGGTGATGCCGGACCAGGCGATCCCGTCGAGTTCACCGGTCTGGACCGCGACTTCCACGTCTTCCCAGGGCAGGGTCACCGGTACGACGCCGAATCGGGACAGGAATTTGCCCGCCGTCGGGAACGTGAAGACGCGTAGTCCCTTCAGGTCCTCCAGGCTGGTGATCGGATTGACGGTGTTGAAGTGGCAGGGATCCCACGCGCCGGCGCTCAGCCAGGTGACGCCCTCGACCTCGCTGTAGGCTTCCTGCCAGATTTCTTTCAGACCGTACTGGTTGAAAAGCGTCGGGACATCCAGGCTGTACCGGCAGGCGAAGGGGAAGTACCCTCCAAAGACCGAGACATCGACCGGGGCGGCGATGGAATCATCGTCGCTCTGGACGGCGTCTATGGTGCCTTTCTGCATGGCGCGGAACAGTTCGCTGGTTGGCACGAGCTGATCCGCAAAGTACAGCTCGATCTCCATCTCGCCGTTGGCGATTTTGTTGAAAGCATCGATGGAGGGCTTGATTACATGCTCGGCCAGAGCGGGCCCCGCATAGGTCTGTAGTCGCCACTTGATCGGTGCCTTGGCCGCATGCACGTACGGCGCCCCGAGCACCGTGGTACCGACGGCCGCAGCACCCGCTTTCTTGAGAAAATCGCGTCTTGTTGTCATCTGTATCGCTCCTGGACTTTTCGTTTTTAAACACGGGGCATTTACGCCGGTGATACCCCGACACGGTTATAGCGAACAACCGGCCTTCCTGTTCGCGTCTCACTCCTCCCCGTGGTTGACGAGACCGGATACACCGGGGATCTGCGTTCCGGCCGCCAATTACTTAGCGTAGTACATGTTGGGAAGCCACATGGCGATCTGGGGAAAAATCATCACCAGGACAAGCCCGAGGATCATCACCAGCACGAAGGGGGTGATAGAACGATAGATGTCGGCGAGGGTGATCTCCGGCGGCGCCATGGCTCGCATCAGAAACAGGTTGTAGCCGAACGGTGGCGTCATGTAGGCGACCTGGCAGGTAATGGTGTAAAGCACGCCATACCACACCAGGTCGAAGCCCAGGTGGTCCACCAGCGGCACGTAAAGGGGCGCCACGATGACCAGCATCGCCGTGTCGTCGAGAAACATGCCCATAACGAGATATGAAAGCTGCATGAGAATAAGGATCTCCCACGGGCCCAGGTCCAATTTCTCGACGAAAAAATACTCGATGGCCTTGACGGCCCCGAGACCGTCGAATACAGCCCCGAAACAGAGGGCGGCGAGGATGATCCACATGAACATGCAGCTGACCGCCAGGGTCTTGCGGATGACCTCTTCCATCACCTGCCGGTTGAGCCGCTTCTTCACGAGGGCGGCGACGGTCGCCGCCACGGCGCCGACGGCGGAGCTCTCCACGAGGCTGGTGACGCCCATCAGGAACAGGCCGGTCATGCTGAAGAAGATCAGCAGGGGCAGGATTCCCGCCCGCAGCAGCCGGATCTTCTCCCCCCAGCTCACCTGGCGTTCCTCCCTGGGCAGGACGGGGCCGAGCCGGGGCTGAAGCCTGCAACGAATCAGGATGTAAACTGTGAACAAGCCGGCCATCAGGAGACCCGGGATGACGCCGGCCAGCCAGAGCTGCCCGACGGGCTGCCGCGCGATCATGCCGTAGAGCACCAGGACGACGCTCGGCGGAACCAGGATTCCCAGCGAACTACCTGCCTGGATGACGCCCGTCACCATGACCTTGTCGTACCCGCGGCGCAGGAGCTCCGGGAGTGCAATCGTGGCCCCGATGGCCATGCCGGCCACGCTCAACCCGTTCATCGCCGAGATGACGACCATGAGTCCGATGGTGCCGATTGCCAGCCCACCGTGGAGCGGCCCCATCCAGACGTGGAACATGTGGTAAAGATCGTCCGCAATCTTCGATTCTGACAGCATGTAGCCCATGTAGATGAACATGGGCAGGGTCAGCAGCGGATACCACTTCATGAGTTTCATCGCCGCGCTGAACGCCATCTCGGAGCCGCCTTCCCCCCAGAGGAAGAGGGCGGCCATGGCGGCGACGAAGCCGATCGCGCCGAATACCCGCTGACCCGTCAGCAGCATCAGCATCATCGACGAGAACATCAGCAGCGCGATCATTTCGTAGCTCACGACTGCACCTCGTCGCTGAGCTCGTATTCGGGCAGCGGGCGCCCTTCGACCGTCAGTCCCCGCACCGCTGCCAGGTCCTTGAAAAAGAACGCGATCGCCTGCAGCAGCATCAGGAAGATGCCGAAGCACATCAAAAGCTTGATCGGCGCCATGTACGGCGCCCATGAGGAATAACTTCTCTCGCCGTACTCGAGCGCATAGTCCGTGCTGGAGATTCCGCCCATCAGCAGCAGGACGAGATAGGCGATCAGGCAGACCGACGTGAGGGTATCGGAGAAGGCCATCCCTTTCCGTGACCAGCGGCCGTATAGCAGATCCATCCTGACGTGCGCATGCAGCTGCATGGAATAACCGCCGCCCAGGATGTAGTACGCGGCCATCAGGAACTGGGCGACCTCCAGGGTCCAGATGGCGGGAAGAAAGAAGGCCTTCGAAATCGACGAGTAGAGAAGGACGGCGAGCATCAGGAAGATCATGTACATCGCCAGCCGGCCGACGATCCGGTTGAACCGGTCAACGTACTTCACGTACGCGACGATGGCTCTAGGCATGGGACACCGTTTTGTCCGCCGTGCCGATGCTAGCCAGCGCCTCCTGCAGATAGTCCGCCAGGCGTCTCGCCATCCCGACCTGCTCGGACCGGTCGCTAATCAGATCATTCCTGATCTCGATCATCACGTTGAGCAGGCCTAAAGGCAGCGCATGAAAGCGAAGAGTGTGAGTCACCCCGTCTTCCGGGCCGTACGGCTGGTTTCGACCCACAATCAGTCCAGCCTCTTTCTCGACAATTTCGAGTACGGCATCGGCCAGACGGGAATCCGCGTCGTGCAGGATGCCCAGCTGTATGTCTCTGGCCTTACCTTTAAATATCGGCGTAAACGAATGAATAGTAACGAGAATGGCTGCGCCACAGGATTGCAGGCGATGGCGGAGTGTACGGTCGACGGCCTCCCGGAAAGGCTCGTAGAATCGGCGGGCCCGGGCCTCCCTCTGCTCGAGCGTCAGGTCGCGATTGCCCGGAATCTCGTAGATCTCGCTCCTGGCCGGCGTGGCGTCGGCTGATCCGTGGGGCCGGTTGCAGTCGCAGACCAGCCTGGACACCTGCGGCATGATCAATGGGGCATCGAGCAAGCGGGCGAGGGCCTCCGCCACCGGTCGTGCCCCCGGATCCCATGCGATGTGTGTCTCCAGCAGCGCGTCGTCCAGCCCGAGATTCCCGAACTCCTCGGGTACCTCGTTGGTGGCGTGCTCGCAGGTCAGCACAAAAGGGCCCTCACCGCCCTGGTTGAAGACCTCGATACCTGCCTGCTCCGATGCCAAGCTTTCCCCCTCCTGGAAATGCCGCCCGCTTGACCCGCGGACTTATTTTTTTAACAGGGTTCTTCAGTGTCGCCCCGGAGTCAATAACTTTCGGCAAAAAAGCCGCAGCTGGTGAATTTCTGTGCAACTTTGGTGTGGAACCGCCCGGGCGCACCAGAATGACTCAGAGGTGCGCCATGGGTCCCGCCTCCGCCGAAGATGAAAGAGAAAGTCGAGCAAGAGCCAATCGTCAATGAACTTTCTGAGAAACCGAGCGACTTAGGGGAACAGCAAACAGACCACACACGCAGCGACTCGGAAAAGAATCAGGCATTAATCGTTGTGGAGGAAAAGCCCGCCGAGGCGAAGCTACGATCTCACGCCCTCTGCGAGCTACGAACAACCGACGGTCACAATTGAGTCAGTGCCTGCAATGGCAAGTCCACAAAAGGTCCTGCCAATCAGCGTGGCATCCGTATCACCGCATACAATGCCTGTTTCCTGCGTATTGCGGTCAACACTACGGGTAACAGCCAGGCTGACTGCCCTAAACGATCTTATTTTCAGCAGGTGGCCGGCTAACTCGGAGGCCGTCCGAGCCTCCAGCTTCCGAGTCGACGTTGACTCGATCCCTAATTTCCGCCGCCCGGCATCTGGTGAGGCATGGCCGGCATGGGGCGACACTCCATTCCGGATTCAAACAGCTCGTCCGCCTGCGGACCCGTTTCCAGCTCCTCGAGCGTGATGAGCACCTTGCCTGTGCCTTCACCGGCCGCCGGCTCTACCTCCATGCGAACGGGAATGTTTTCCTCTGTCACCCAGAACAAGGCCCTGTTGTCCCCCATGTCGGTTTTCGACACGACCTCGTATTGGGTCACGGGACGCCCGTCGATGGTGTCGGTGCCGATTTCCCGGAAATCCATATCCTCCGGTTCATAGGCCTCTGCCCCCGGCGCCAGCGACATGGCGTCGCTTTCGGCGAGGGTCTGCTCGAGGCACATGCCTCCGCCCTGGGGAAGAATCCACATCAGTCCGAGATCTTCACGGACGATATTGACGACTGCCATGCCGGGCATATCGGTCTCGGTGCGGACCTTGTCAGGTGTCCAGAAGACTCGTTGACGGAATTCGCCTTCCGGAGACTGGATGACCCGGAGGCCGGTGTAGGAAACCGTAGGCTTGAGGAACGGAAGTTCTTCGGCGAAGGCACCGAGGCTCAGAAAGAATAGGCAAAGCAGGGCCGGGCGAATCATTCGCATGTCGAGAACTCCGCTGTTGACACCCGCGTCATCTTACCCCGAGAAGCCGCCTCGAAGAATGGCAGTTCGCCAGGACTCTGGGCCCGATGCGCGTCGTCGTTGCTACATGGGGCCGTGACGGCAGTGGATGCCGTCAAGTAAGCTTTGCAGGCTTCAGGGCCCGGGTGGCGGAACTGGTAGACGCAGCGGACTTAAAATCCGCTATCCGAAAGGATGTGTGGGTTCGACTCCCGCCCCGGGCACCATCGCCTCTCAGGCACAGGCCATCAGGCCTGCCGGGTCTGACGGATCTTGCTGATCGAGGAGGAAAGATTCTTGATCCGTGATGGGCGGCAGGGAGGGTCACTCAGGTCCTCGAATACATAAGCCTCGCCGTCACGCTGGACAGTGATTTCCCGGAAGCCGAATTCCGGCATGTCCAGAACGGTGTCGTGGCCCACCACATCCGCGGCATAGATGATCTTGCCGACATGCTGGTCGATGTATTCTGCGATTATCGCAGTATCCTGCATGCCCCTGCGCAGGGCATGGTGAACGACACGCGTTCCCGCGGCCAGTCTTGTCGGGGTCAGCTCGACCCCGGTTACGACAGGACTCGCCGAGACCCGAATTCTCCACAGCAAGTTTGCGATATCGAAGCCAATCTCGATGACGCGCTGGGGATCCGGTGCCGCCTCCTGCTCGATCACCGATTTCGCAAGATCTGCTGCAAAGATAAGTCGGATCGCCAGTTCCGGAACCGCATCCTGGTTCCGGATGGCCCAGCCTCGAATAGTGTCCAGATTGTCGACCGACATCCTCATGGGCAGCTGCTACCTCTCTACATCAACGCAGTTTTGCCGTGGAACCGTGGATCCGATAACAGTAGCGCAATCCTTGTTTTCCGGCGAGGCTCGGCCGTGTGGGCGCCGCAATTATCCCGAAACTGGACAATTCCGGGAGGCTCGCCGCCATCATGGTCGCGCTCCGTGCAACCGTCCTTTCGGGGCAGCTATGACCTGTGTCGTGAGCTAGCCCCGGTTTTTGGCAGATTCCTTAGGTGTTACGGTGAACGGGGATCAGCCTGATCGGGAACGGGAGAGCCATGTCCGTACGTTGCGAGGATTGCAGGTCTCAGGCCTTGCGCCGGACTGATCTGCCGCCGGGTCTGCCGACAGGCCTGATCATGGCCCGCACAACGGCCGGCCACGCGAGATGCTGAGTCTCTCGCAGGTCGCCAAGTCCTACGGCGACTCGCCAGCCCTTCACCCGACGGATCTGACCCTCGAACCGGGCAGCACCACGATCCTGATCGGGCCCAGCGGGTGCGGAAAATCGACCATCCTGCGGCTCGTGGCCGGCCTGACGTCCCCCGACGCCGGGTCTGTTTTTTTTGAGGGCACCCGCCTCACACGGGAGAATCTGCAGATGGCCCGTCTGAGGATGGGTTATGTCATTCAGGAAGGGGGGCTGTTTCCGCACCTGTCGATACGGGACAACGTGACTGTGATGGCCCGGTATCTCCGCCGGGAATCCGCGTGGATCGATGAACGACTGGCGGAACTCGCCGAACTCGTGCATCTCCCCGACGGGCTGATGGACCGTTTCCCGGCGGAGCTCTCGGGCGGGCAGCGCCAGAGAGTCAGCCTGATGCGCGCGCTGATGCTCGATCCGGATCTGCTGCTGCTGGACGAGCCCCTCGGCGCCCTGGATCCCATGATCCGGTTCCGGCTGCAAAATGATCTCAGATCTATTTTCGGACAGCTGGGCAAAACGGTGCTGATGGTCACCCACGACATTGCCGAAGCCGTGCATTTCGGAGGTGTCCTGGTTCTCATGAAGCAGGGGAGGGTGGTGCAAAGAGGTTCCTTCGCCGAACTGGTGCGGGATCCGGCGGAGCCCTTCGTGGAAGAGTTCATCACCGCCCAGAAGGAGCCGTTGAACACGCTCATGGAGGCATTCGCGTGATCCGGCGACGCCATCTGCTCACCCTGTCCACACTCCTCCTGTTGACCGGTGCCACGGCTTCCGTTGGGGCTGCGGACGACCCGGAGGTCGTGGTTGGCTCGAAAAGCTTCACGGAGTCGGTCATTCTTGGAGAAATGCTCGTTCAGCTGGCCGAAGACGTGGGCGGGGCAGCGCGCCATCGGCGGCAGCTCGGCGGTACCCGCGTGCTCTGGAGCGCGCTCCTCGAGGGGGAGATTGACGCCTATCCCGAATACACCGGCACCCTCCTGAGAGAGACGCTGGCCGAAGTCGGACTGGCGGATGCGGCCGAACTGGAGCGGTATCTGTCATCGCTG
>Ga0209536_100016162_pt1 | contig 10618 bp, 10 predicted proteins | sample DeeMarSeWOR28_12_FD_187461 | JGI IMG/M metagenome (GOLD analysis project Ga0209536, IMG submission 187461) | Marine sediment microbial communities from White Oak River estuary, North Carolina - WOR-2-8_12 (SPAdes) (version 2) | ecosystem: Environmental > Aquatic > Marine > Intertidal zone >...
TCAGGTGACATACTTCCAGTAAAGCAATTGTGGGACCCAAATAAGAAAGGCAATTGAAACAATTACAAAAATGTGTTTGTAAGCCTGAAGGAATACGGTCATCCGGTTCTTGAGATCATTCAGGTTCTGGACGTTCCATAAAATAAAAAAGAGAAGAATCAGAATATTGGTTGGCCTGATCAAAGTGATCAACCCGGTTAGTATCCCAATAAAAAGAGATTTGATGACAGTTGGTTTTTCATGCCAGGCTAGCGACAGGTAAATAAAAACATTAAAAAGGGCAAAATTAAACACATGGGGCATCGGAGCTTCTGTACTTGAATAGTAAAATAGGTGCGTGCCAAAGAAAACAGTAATCAGGGTAAGGGAGGTGATCCCTTGATTAAAATACCGAAGGAGTATTTTCCTGAGGAATAATAAACCGATTATCATGTAAATGATGCCTCCCATTATGAGGGCATATTTGTATGGAGTCGAAAAACCATCTGAATCATGCTGGTTTATAGATGTACTGGCATGGGCAATAAGAAAAAATGGGGCATACATATATGAAAGTCCCATACTCATCTTAATTACATATTGTCCATCGGGTGTTACATTTGGCCAGAATTTATCACTGAAATATTCAGGATCTTCATCAATGAATTTCAGTTTAAGGTCTTTATAAATTACTGATGATGGCAGGTACGAATAATAGGAAATGACATCCCAGATGATTACCCTGTTTGGTAAGTTCCAGTAATGAATATTATAGACATGCCAGATGGCACAAATGACGCAAATAAGGACTGTTAGCCTGGAAAGATCAATCCGATTCTTGATCCTCCGATTCAGTGATTGTAAACGCGAATGTTTATTGCCAGTCATTATTTGGAGATGGGCTGTGCATAAGATATTACATCCTTTTCTGTAATCTCTTTATCACATAGAATGATCAACCGTTCAAGAACGTTTCTGAATTCCCTTATATTACCTGTCCAGTTAATCTTTTTCAGCTGATCAATGGCACCTTTGGTGATGGTCTTTTTGGCCATTCCGTATTCGCTACAGATTTGCTCAGTAAAATAATCTGCCAGCAATGGAATATCTTCTTTTCTCTCGTTCAGGGCGGGTACATTTATCAGGATCACACTCAATCTGTGGTACAGATCTTCCCGGAACTTGTTCTCACTGATTTCTTCTTTTAAGTTTTTATTGGTAGCTGCAATGATCCTGACATTCACTTCAATTTCCTTATCGCTGCCAACCGGAGTTATCCTGTTTTCCTGAAGTGCCCGTAGTACCTTTGATTGAGCAGACAGGCTCATATCTCCGATTTCATCCAGGAACAGTGTTCCACCATTAGCCTGTTCAAACTTTCCTTTGCGTTGTTTATGTGCTGAGGTAAAAGCACCCTTCTCATGTCCAAAAAGCTCACTCTCAATAAGTTCTGATGGAATAGCAGCACAATTTACCTCAACGAAAGGGTTTTCAGCCCGTTCACTTTTCTCATGCAACCACCTGGCAACCAGTTCTTTTCCCGTTCCATTCTCACCTGTGATGAGTACACGGGCATCCGTTGATGCTACCCTGTCAATCATTTCTTTAACCTCAACCATTGCTTTTGATTCACCAATCATTTCATATGTTTTACTCACCTTTCTTTTCAACACCCTGGTTTCCGTAATCAGGTCAGTCCTTTCCATAGCATTTCGGATGGTAACCAATAGCCTGTTTAGGTCAGGAGGTTTTTCCACAAAATCAAAAGCTCCTTTCTTCAATGCCTCTACAGCCGTATCGATCGTCCCATGTCCCGATATCATAATTACGGGTACATCAGCAAAAAATTCCTGTATTTTTTCGAGGACTTCGATACCATCCATTTCAGGCATCTTAATGTCACAAAGCACAACATCATATCTACTCTTTTCCATCATCTCAAGACCCATTGGACCATTTGAGGCCAGGTCGATAGTCAGACCTTCATGTTCGAGGATTTCCTTTAATGTGCTCCGGATGCTTTTTTCATCGTCTATGACCAGAATATTTGCCATTCGTAATAATGTAATGATAGTATCTTTAAAGATAGGAATTATTGGAATATTGGAATAGTGGAATACTGGTTTTCCATAATGCCTCAAAATACAAATGCCTTAAAACCAAAATACCAATAACATTTATTCTAATTTGAGGCATATGAGCACATTTAAGGCATTTAAAATTTCCATCATCCCATTCTTCCAACATTCCATTCTTTCATTATTCCATTTTTTTCTCTGCCAATAACATAGTCCAGGGAAGGGGTGACTTGACTTCAAGAATAATGAAATATTGTTCAACAAATGTTATAAATGCCGGCCTGCTCCAGTGATTCAGATGTCCCGGAGTATTACCAAGGTGGTTCCAATACTTGAACCTGGCCATATTCATTATTCTCCATATCGGTTCACGTGGGACAGATAATATGGCATACTTTATACAAATCCTGTGTAATTCCTTCAATCCTTTTTCAGGCTCTACGAGGTGTTCAAGGACTTCACTGCAAATCACAAGATCAAATTGATTGTTTTCGAATGGGATATCATACAAACTGCCCTGCTTTACATCGCAAAAGGGAAGATTCCTGGATGCATCCTCGACTTCTATTCTATCCAGGTCGATTGCACCACAGGTTTTTATTGGCCGCACCTGGTTTAAAGTGTGCAAAACAAAACCTTCACCGCATCCACCATCAAACACACTTTCAACTTCAATACTGCTATACAATTCTGAAATCCTCTTAAAGAAGTTTTTTACCAAGGTTGCGCTTATGGGATTTCCAGTATAATATTTAGCATGTTTACTTTGAAATGTTTGCATATGCTTATTCTATTTCTTTAGATTTCATTAATGAATCTTTAACTTGCTCAATTTGAAATAGTTTTCCATACTGAGTCGAATCAATCAGAGTAGTCTGATAAGTTGAAATTAAAAGTTCCTGGTTTTCCAGATCTGTAATAAAAACTTTTTTATTCACTAAATTATGATTTAACACTTCAATAATATCCACAACTGTTCCATCTTCATAATTATATTTTTTTGCATAAAATTTCAATTGTTTTGGAATCCTTTGCGTAAATGCCACAAGGTATTTTATTTCAGGGTATGTCGTTTTAATATGCCGAAGGTAATGGCCTAACCTTTCTGGCTCATAAATGTAATCTCCTTCTTTTCTGTAATTATTCCTGTAGATATCGATATACCTGTCCATCCCGGTAAAAACCGGTAAGAATACAAGTATAAGGATCAGTGCAATTTTAGCACTAATAGGTATTATATGTTTTGATATCAGGTGAAAGATTTCATAGAATGACATTGCCAGCACTATCCACAATAAGGGATAAACCGGTGCAATATACCATTCGTTTTTAGTGACAGACAGTGAATATCCCAGGATAAGTGTAAAAGCTGAAATAAGAGTATACAATAAAAGTCTTTTATGTTTTCTGTTTTTACTGAAAATCAGGGGAATAACACAAATTGGAATATAAAAAATCCAGGGTTTGAACCCGGCTTCAATAAGATAATCGATATAGAAGATAAACTCGGGATGCTTTATTTTATCAGGATACTCTCCAAATAATCCCAGTTCCATTTGCAATACCGATTTTAGATATCCGGGATCCAGAAGTTCCCGGCCCAGATAATAGGCTAAAATCATAAATATAACTGCAGCAATTGCAATATAGAGATTAGGTTGTCTCAGCAATTTCCTGCCAGCAGGAATCAATAGGGTATACAAAAATATCCCAGCAAGTGGAGCAATACCAGAAATGCTTTTTGTATATACTGCCCCAACAATGAATACTCCAATTAAGATTAAATATTTAACATGTTTTTCCGGTCTACTTTCAAGGATGATAAAAAAGCATAAGATGTATCCTGTCACGAAGAATGTTAACATGGCATCCGGGTCACCATGACGTGCCACATGATAGCCCATATATCCCCATGTTGAGGCCATGATTAATAATAGAAACCAGGCAATTTCTGGAATATTTAACCAACGTACAGCAAAGATAACCAGCAAAAGCATGGTTAGCCAGACCGAAACAATAGTCGGGAATCGGACTGCAAATTCACTTATCCCGAATATCTTATAACTGATTATCTTGAACCATAATGACAATGGTGGTTTGACATCCCAGTGATCAGGCTCTCCATCATAATGGACCACAATATATTTTTTATTATCCATCATCTCAATAGCATTCTGTGCACCACTTGCTTCATCCCAGATCTTAATTTGTTCAAATCCTATCCTGTAACTCTGCTGAAATGCTGCCAGGGCGAAAAAGATCACTATTAAAATGATGTTTATGATGGTTACAGCCTTTTGCATTAGAGGGAAAAATTAACCACCAAAATTACAGTTTTAAAATGGGTTGTGCTATTGATTTTTTGGATACTGTACTTTGTGAACCTTCGTGTTATAATTTATTAAGATTATTCAAAGTAGCACAAAGCCCACCGTCTCCGCCTCAGGCGGATATGGTGGGTGAAATATACATAAAGGGCCACAAAGTCCAATTTAATGCAAGGGCTTTACCCCTATATCTCCACTGGGGCTATCCGCCCTTTACCCTGTGAAATAGCCCTTTGGGCTTTTCTTTATGCGAAAATTTCACAGGACAAGCCCCGACTTACTTTTTTCCTTGATGGAAAAAGTAGGCGGGGGTATGGGGGCAGAGCCCCCATAAATCAAAAAATATTATTCGTGGTCCCCTTTTTTTGGTTCATTTCTTTTGGTGAAGCAATAGATATGAACATTTTATACCTGTGTGGCAAACGAAAAAAGTGAGGGTTAAAGGGAAGAACTTCAATGAAGGACTGGTATCAATAAATAAGGTATTAAACCTTATTTTAATATTACAGTCAATAGATTTTTCTAATCTTCTTCGTTTTTGTTATATTCAGCATCAAATTAAGAAATTGCTATATGCTTAACGATAAAACTATTGCCTGTGTCATTCCCGCCTATAATGAAGAAGATCAGATTGGGTATGTTCTGAATAACCTGCCGGATTATATCGACAAGGTCATAGTTGTAAACGATGGCTCGAAGGATAATACTGAAAAGATTGTAAAAGAGATCATAGGAAAGGATAAAACAGAAGTTATCAGAATTGAGAAACCACAACCCATAATTCCGAATCACTACAATTATGCCGATATATTATTACAGGAAGAACAGATTCAGGAAGTAAATTATCTGCCTAAATTCGATATTTTTAATGAGAAGCCGGAGGAAGACAGGATAATCCTGATTAATCTTCTGTCCAATTCTGGTGTCGGATCGGCTGTTGCATGTGGATATAAATGGGGTAAGGATTACAATATCGACTGCATTGTGAAAATTGATGGTGACGGACAAATGGATCCTGCTGAGATAATGAGTATTTGTAGTCCAATAGTCAATGGTGAAGCAGATTATGTGAAAGGGAACAGGTTGATTCACCAGACTTCACGACTTGTTATACCACGGGTAAGGTATTTTGGAAATTCAATATTAAGCATCCTAACAAAGATAGCATCAGGTTACTGGTATATTTCTGATACCCAGACAGCTTTCACAGCCATTTCACTCGATGCATTGAAGTCAATAAACTTGGTTAAGCTGTATAAAAAATATGGTTATCCGAATGATATTCTTGTCAAATTAAATATTGCGGGACGTTCGATCAAGGAGGTTGGAATAAAACCAATCTATAATGTGGGGGAAGTATCCAGCATGAGGATTTTAAAATTAATACCCCGGATTTCCTGGTTATTGTTCAAATCATTCTTTTACAGGATTTGGATTAAGTATTTCCTGCGCAATTTCCACCCGTTATTTATCCTGTACCACCTGAGTTTCATATTGATTGTGATTTCTATACCCTATGCCGTTAAAATCATTCGAATTGCAATTGAAGGAGGTCAGGTTAATCCACTTACTGCATTAGCTTTTGCATTTTTGGTGATAAGTGGATTTCAGTTTCTGCTTTTTGCTATGTGGATGGACATTCAGGATAACAGCGGGTTATATAAATCATAGTCAGGGCACTACGTTTTATATCTTATCCATTTCCAGAGCTCCTTATAATTCACTTTCTTTCCATACATAAGAATTCCTGTCCGGTATATCTTCCCTGCTAACCAGACTGTTCCTATAAAAAATGCGACAAGCAATACCATGGATAGAATGACCTGTTCCATGGGTACTCCGAAAGGGATACGGGCCATCATTATGATGGGTGAAGTGAATGGAATGATAGAGAACCAGAAGGCAATGGGACTTCCGGGTGTATTGATTATACTGAATAGGATGATAATAGACAGAATGAGTGGAATCAGGATTGGGAATATGAACTGTTGGGTATCTGTATCATTATCTACTGCTGCACCAACTGCGGCAAACAGTGAGGCATAGAGAAAGAATCCTCCCAGGAAATAAAACAGGAATGATCCAATCATAACGGCAAAATTAATGTTTCCCAGTGTAGCAAACGCCATACGCAATTCTTCCATCTCCGGACTGCTGCTTTCTGCTGGCGTTTGAACCGGATTTGCCGACATAACATCTTGAGTCACTACCTGTTCTGTAGGTGTAAGGCCAAGTTCCGGAAAAAAAATGGCCTGAGCGATCATCACCAGGATTACCGTTGAAATAGACCAGATCAAAAGTTGTGTTAAACCTACAAGTGCAATTCCCACTATCTTTCCGAGCATCAGTTGAAAGGGTTTCACAGATGATATAATGATTTCTACGATCCTGTTTGTTTTTTCCTCCAAAACCCCACGCATCACCTGCGTTCCAAGGAACAATAAAAACATATACATAAGGAATCCACTTATATATCCGAGGGCCATTGCAATACCTGTATTGCTTTCTTTTTCTCCTCCTCCTTCACTCAATTTTATTGTTCGGATATTGATGTTGGTTTCCACTGCTCTCAATATGGCATCCAGATCATCAATCTCATACGTCTGCAATTTCTGATCCTTAATATAGTTTTCAAGTGCTCGGCTGATATGAAGTTTAGTTCCAAGGTTTGGTTGTTTATCGGAGTAGAGAATGACAGAATTTGGATCGTAGGATACGATATGTGATATATATAGTATACCGTAATAACCTGTTTGGCTGAAATTGTCTTTCAGATCTGTAAGTGAAGTATTTTCAAGGTAGTCAAATTTCAAGTACTCCCCATCTTGGATCACATTCCTGAAAATATGAGAACTGTCTATTATCGCAATTCTTTTGATATCCGTATCCTCCATCTGAGTTACCCAGATAGGTATGATCATGAGAGAGGCAAACAAAATTGGCCCCAGGATCGACATGATTATGAAGGATCTTTTACGGACTCTTGTTATATATTCCCGGGAAAGAATTAAGGCGATTTTTTTCATGCTTTTCAGGTGAAATATTAATGTTCTTTGTTCCTGGTCACAATATCATCATCAATGAATCAGGAATTATTTTTTCTTCCTTCCGTAACAACCCTGATAAAGATATCATTCATACTTGGTGTCTCTTCATTGAATGAAATGATCTTTACTTCAGGTATTAGAAGGGAGAGCAACGTATTATCAGTTATATTTTTGAGACTTTTAATCCTTGCCGTCACAACATCCTCTTCTGTTGTATGATCAAGTAAATCGAAATGTTGGTTTAAAACCTTTTGAACCGACGCAATATCTCCGGCAAAGCTGACTTTGAAAATATTGGAACGATATTCTTTTCGAATCTTATGGATATCTCCTTCGATCAGTTTTTTACCATTATCGATCAGGGTAATGTAGTCGCAAAGTTCTTCTACTGATCCCATATCGTGAGTAGAAAAAATTATGGTAGAGCCTTCCCCTTTCAGTGTAATGATTTCATTTTTAAGCATATCTGCATTTATTGGATCAAATCCACTGAATGGCTCATCAAATATCAGAAGGCTGGGTTTATGCAGGATAGTTACAATAAATTGTACCTTTTGCTGCATACCTTTTGAAAGTTCCTGGACTTTTTTATTCCACCAGGGCATTATCTCGAACTTATTAAACCAGAATTTCAATCTTGCAGTGGCTTCTTTATTGGATAGCCCTTTGAGTCGGGCAAGGTAGATAGCCTGTTCTCCTACTTTCATTTTCTTATACAAACCACGTTCTTCGGGGAGATAGCCAATTTTAAAAACATCTGATGGTACGATTTTTTTCCCGCTAAAGAGCAATTCTCCTGAGTCGGGTGCAGTAATCTGGTTGATGATGCGGATCAGGGTTGTTTTTCCTGCTCCATTTGGTCCAAGAAGTCCATAGATACTCCCTTCCGGGACTGAAATTGATACATTATCAAGTGCAGTTTGATTTACAAACCGTTTTACAACATTCTTGGTGTTGAAGATATCCATTACTGAAAATATAAAATAAAGATTGGCAAAGTTATTTAAAATAACCTTTCATACGTTCGAAGAAATTTCTTTCTGAGCTGTCAGGTTTAGGTTCGAAATGAGATGAGTCGGTAAATTTTTCCAATATTTTCTTTTCTTCTTTAGATAATTCTTTCGGGATCCAAACATTAATACTAACAAGCAGGTCTCCTTTACCATAGCCGTTTACATTCGGTAATCCTTTGTTTCTTAATCGAAGGATCTTTCCTGGTTGGGTGCCAGGTTCTATACGGATTTTGACCTTTCCATCAACTGTAGGAATCTCAACTGTTGCACCAAGGGCAGCATCTGGTATACTGATATAAAGATTATACAACAGGTCATTGCCATCACGTATTAATTCAGGATGTGGTTCTTCGTGAATCAATACCAGTAAGTCGCCGTTTATCCCTCCCCGCCTGGCTGCATTTCCTTTCCCGCTTATCGTCATTTGCATCCCTTCAGCCACTCCGGCGGGGATACTTATTGGTAAAACCTCTTCTCCCTTGGTTATTCCTTCACCATGACAATCCAGGCATCTTTCTTTAATGGTTTTTCCGTCGCCATTGCATGCAGGGCAGGTAGTGGTTGTCTGCATCTGCCCCAGGAAAGTATTTGAAATCCGGGTGACATGCCCTGAGCCGTTACAGGTTGAGCAGGTCGCATATCCTGATCCTTGTCTCGCACCGGTGCCATTACAGCTCTTGCATGATACATATTTACTAACCTTTATCTTTTTATCAACACCATTTGCAATCTCTTCCAGTGTGAGCTTTACTTTAACGCGGATATTTGATCCTTTATTTTTAACCCTGGTGGTTCTTGTGCTCCCCCCAAAACCGCCAAAGGAACCAAATACATCACCAAAGATATCTCCGAAATTGGCAAAAATATCATCTATCGTCATGCCACCGCCAAATCCTCCACCAGCGGGTCCGTTCAAGCCAGCATGACCAAATTGATCGTACCTCGACCTCTTGGAATCGTCACTGAGAACTTCATAGGCCTCCGCAGCCTCCTTGAATTTCTCCTCTGCGTTTTTATCACCAGGATTTTTATCGGGATGATATTCAAGAGCCTTCTTCCGGTATGCTTTTTTGATCTCCTCTTTTCCCGCATTACGCGAAACCTCTAAAACTTCATAATAATCTCTTTTTGCCATATCAGGCTTCCTTGTGTTTTTTCAGCCAGGTTAATCTCCAACAACCACCTTTGAGTAACGAATTACCTTTCCATCCAATTCATATCCTTTTTCAATCACATCAACCACCATTCCCTTCCGGTCCTTTTCAGTTACCGGAATCTTGGTTACAGCTTCATGATAATCTGTATTGAATTCCTGGTCCAGTGCTTCGATTTCCTTTACTCCCTGTTGGTTTAAAAATTCTTTGAACTTACTATATATTAAATCAACGCCCTCTCTGACAGCACTGATGTCCTCTGTTTCATTCATGGATGAAACAGCCCTTTCGAAATCATCCAATACCGGCAACAATTGAGTAAGAACTTCTCCTCCAGCATATTTAGCCAGGTCCATTTTTTCTTTCATGGTCCTCTTCCTATAATTGTCAAAATCTGCGGAAAGTCGAAGGTACTTGTCCTGCTGCTCTTTTAATTTTGCTGCAAGTTCCTTCTCCTTGGTTGATTTTGCCTGTCTGGATTTAGGGGAAGTCTTTTTAGGAGTTCTAACTTCACCTTTAACTGTACTTTCAGTCTGTGTTGCCTTATTTTCAGTTGGTTTATCCGTTTGTTTTGTACTTGGTTCTTTCTTTACCATTTTCTGCAAATTTTAATACTACAATGTCCCAGTTTGACAGCTTCCCATTCAAAACAAATGTTTTGCCATTTTGAAAATCAGGACAATTTGGCATGAATGGGAGAAATGAGTAAATGGAAGACTGTCAAAAATACTTCGTAACTCTTTGTATAATTTGTATGGGAATTATTACATAACGTAAAACAAAGAAATAAACGGAAAAATGAAATCATTTCAAGTATTCTTCCAATTTCCTGTACAAATCTTCACCGCGTAAATCTTTAGCGAGGATAATTCCATTCTTATCGACAAGAAAGTTTGCAGGAATGGAATTGACTGCATATAATTTAGCGGCAGAATTATTCCAGTATTGAAGGTCTGAGACATGAGACCATGTAAGTTTGTCATCACTGATTGCCTTAATCCAGTCCTCCTTTCTCTGATC
>Ga0209536_100016163_pt1 | contig 10618 bp, 8 predicted proteins | sample DeeMarSeWOR28_12_FD_187461 | JGI IMG/M metagenome (GOLD analysis project Ga0209536, IMG submission 187461) | Marine sediment microbial communities from White Oak River estuary, North Carolina - WOR-2-8_12 (SPAdes) (version 2) | ecosystem: Environmental > Aquatic > Marine > Intertidal zone >...
TGTTCAGCAAAGATCTTTAAGGCGCGCTCAGATGGGAAATGTACGCCAACTGATTGCAAGACTTGCAGCGTTGCCTCCCGGATCTCGGTTACCTGATCTACGGTGAGCACATCTAACTGTAACTTAGATTTTATAGGTTGGATATTTACCATTTTTCTCACCAACTTTCCTATATACTCGGTGATTGCAGGAATGCACAGATCTATTCACAGACAGAAAATAGGGGACGAGATCATTCCATTTGGGGTGCTTGCATAGCCTCTAAAATTTCATTTCGGTGTTCTACGTCATATTCGATCATATGTTCAACCAACTGGGAGATACTAAAGCGTTCATCTCCCTAAGGGTATAGTAAATCACCAGGAAATCGATCCTCCGCAATATTGCTGAGTCCAGATTTGATGTCCTCTCGAGCCTGTTTCCATTCTTCGATGATCTGTTGTGTCGAGAATACGCGTTGCTCTATGACCGCCTGTTCGTTAAAATCAGTTTCATCTCCCTCCATATTAGAAATAGCGTATTCACTTCCAACAAAAAAGTACTAAGAGACTTCGCTACCTCACGATCCCAGGTGGCGATGTGCCCGAGAATGTCTCTGGTCCGCCAGTCTGTATCTGAGTAAACGTGCAGCTCGAGATCGATTCCTTCGATGATCCTCTCGGTGGCAGAATGCGATTCAGCCAACCTATCCAGAAGACCATCCTTAATACCACTTTTCATAACAGAAGTTCCTTTTTCTATCGATAACTTCGTTATACAAAGATTTGTCACTATCCAATGGATTATAGCATATGCATTTCGTTTTGCTACGCATTTTTTCGAGATAATGACTGTTTCGGTAATGCTAATAGCAAACTATTGACATTTCGGAAGCAATACGTTATCCTCATATCAGTAATAGGGACCTGAAAGTGAACTTTGCTGGGAAGAATTAGGGCTTATGTTTAAACCAGATCAAACAGATTGGAAAATAATTGCCTTACTCAACCAGGATGGGCGTATGTCGAGTGCTGAAATATCCCGGCACCTGGGGGATGTGTCTGCGCGCACGGTCACCAACCGCAGCGATGTCTTGATTGAGCAAGGCATCATCAATATCCGTTCCATTGTTAACCCAGAAATGGTCGGGTATGGAGTTCTCGCGGATGTATTCATCGAAGTTGAACCGGGAACTCTGCGTACGGTAGCAGATCACCTTGCCAAGCTACCACAGATCAGCTACCTGGCCTGCGCCAACGGAGACACAGATATCATCATCTCGTTACGAGCGTCTAGCATCGAAGAATTGTATAATTTTGTGATCGAGGTGGATAGTAAGGTTTCTGGCTTTCGCCGTACACAAACCCATCTACTCCCCATATAAATCAAAGCTCTCGACATCTGGTTGCCCCCATGATTTCGAAAAAGAAAACAAAAAATCTGAAGACCCACGTGACACTCGAGGAGAATGAAGTGAGCAAAGACCAACAACCGGAAAGCAGCAACGCACCTTTACCTACTCATGCTCAAGTTGTCATTATTGGCGGTGGAGTGATTGGATGCAGTGTAGCCTATCATCTGACCAAACTTGGCTGGCGGGATGTGGTCTTGTTAGAACGCAGCCAGCTAACTGCCGGAACCACATGGCACGCGGCTGGCCTGGTTGTAACGCCCAGTGGAGATGAATTAAGCGTCGAAATGGCAACCTACACAATTGAATTAATGAAAACTCTAGAAGCGGAAACCGGTCAATCCACGGGTTTTAATCCAATTGGCTATCTCCAACTGGCATGCACTCCAGAATGGCTAGAAGAGAGACGCAGGATGGCTGTGGCAGCTCGAAGGTTGGGGGTCAATTATCTGGAAATCTCCCCTGCTGAAGTAAAGGAATTGTGGCCGCTGGCAGACACCAGCGATATTTTAGCCGGATTTTTCACCCCCGAAGATGGACGAGCTAATCCTGTTGATTTTACGATGGCCCTGGCCAAAGGTGCTCGGATGGGTGGAGCGCAGATCTTCGAAGAGACTGCGGTTACAGGTGTCAACCAAAAAAACGGACGAGTAACCGGTGTAGTCACCGAAAAAGGAGATATTGAAACTGAGTATGTAGTAAATTGTGCCGGATTGTGGGGTCGTGAGTTGGGCAAATTTGCTGGCGTCAACGTGCCTTTGCAAGCAGCTGAGCATTACTATTTACTCAGCGAACCCATCGAAGAAGTTCATCCGGATTTACCCATCATTGAAGATTTTGAACGGTACTCCTATTTCAGAGAAGAGGTAGGCGGTCTATTGGTTGGTTTTTTTGAACCTGTTGCTGCTCCTTGGGGTATGGACGGCATTCCAAAAGATTTCTCTTTTGGCGAGTTAAAACCAGATTGGGATCGCATGATGCCCTATATTGATATTGCCATGGAGCGCGTTCCCATCCTTAAGAATACTGGCATACATAAGTTTTTCTGCGGCCCGGAAAGCTTTACACCTGATGGGGGTCCACTCCTTGGTGAGGCACCCGAGCTGGAAAATTTCTACGTCGCCGCCGGGCTGAATTCCTTAGGGATTCTACAGGGTGGCGGGGTTGGAAAAATCATGGCCCGATGGATTGTTGATGGATATTGCCCAGTTGAATCTATGGAAATCGACATTGCACGTTGCTTTCCCTTCCAGGGGGCTCAGAAATACTTGACGGATCGCACAGTGGAAACCCTGGGTTTGCAATACCAGCTCATATTTCCCAACACGACGATGCAGACTGCCCGGAACATCCGAAAGACTGCCATCCACGAGCAATTGGCGGAGGCTGGAGCGTTCTTTGTCGAGGGGATGGGCTGGGAAATCCCAGATTGGTACGCCCCTCCTGGTGTCGAAGCCAAAATCGAAAAATACACCTGGGGACGCCAAAACTGGTTCGAATTCTTAGCCGCCGAACATAAAGCCTGCCGGGAAGATGTGATCCTTATGGATGTCACTTCAATGTCGAAATTCCTGGTACAGGGACGGGATTCGGAAAGGGTGTTAAATCGAATATGCGCCAACGATGTTGCTGTTCCTGTTGGTAAAGTTGTTTACACCCAATGGTTGAACGAGCGCGGTGGAATGGAGGCGGACTTAACCGTCACCAGGCTGGCGGAAGACAAATACTTCATCGTCAGCGCAGGTGATTTCTATACCCATGATCTTATGTGGTTGAAGAAGTATATCCCCTATGATGCTCATGCCTTTGTCACCGATGTGACTTCTGGATACACTCTCTTGAACATCCAGGGACCCAAATCCCGCCACCTTATGCAGCGGATTACCACAGCTGACGTATCCAAAGAAGCATTTCCGTATATGACGGCACAAGAAATCGATATTAATTACGCGCTCGTCCAAGTCATGCGGGTCACCTATGAGGGCGAATTAGGTTTCGAACTTTATGTCCCAACCGAGTTTTCTGCCCACGTTTATGAGGCGGTGGTTGAAGCTGGGCGCGACCTCGGGCTGAGGCATGCTGGCTTTCAGGCCCTAAACACCCTGCGGATTGAAAAGGCTTATCGCGAATATGGTCACGATATGGATAATTTGGATACACCCCTCGAAGCCGGTCTTGGCTGGGCTGTAAAGTTCGACAAACCAGATGGCTTTATTGGCAGAGAGGCACTCCTTCGTCACAAAGAAAATGGTCCCCTCAAATATCGCATGGTGCAATTCTTGCTAGAAGATCCAGAACCTCTTCTCTATGGTAATGAGATAATCTATCGGGATCGGGAAATTGTTGGTTACTTACAAACTGGCGCATATGGATTCACTTTAGGCGGCGCCATGGGAATGGGCTTTGTGGAGAACGAAGATGGCGCGACCGCGGATTTCATCAACAGCGGGACCTACGAGATTGACATTGCCGGTGAGCGCTATCCTGCAAAGGCATCCCTGCGCCCGATGTATGACCCCGAAGGAATCAGGGTTCGTTCTTAAAACTTTGTTTACCAGAATGAGGTATATTAAATACATCCTTTTCGGAAGAAATGGCTAAAATTTTGAGAACCAATCATAAAGCATTGCCTCTCCAATACCGGGAAGTGGGATAATAAACAACACTGATAAAAAAATCTATCCGACCGTTTATAAGAAACCTGGAATAGTTGAGGAAAAGTTGGAAGTTCATCTGCAGCTCTATTCAATCTTGCGGGAAAAGTTGCCTCCAGAAGCAAAGGGGCGCGCGGTGATGCAGCTGGATGAGAACGCCAGCCTTGCCGACCTCCTGGAAGAACTAAACATCACCCGCCGTGTTGTGATCAGCGTGAATGGTGAACATGAAACGGATAGATCACGCCAGCTGCAGGACGGCGACGAAATCAAAATATTTTCATCGATCAGCGGTGGCTAGTTTGTTTCACCGCTCACAAGACCATACATGAGGAGAGAGCATAATGTCACACGGCTATAATGGGAAGATCTTGCATGTAGACCTCACCAGTCGCCAACTAAGCGTCGAAGAACCGGAGGAGGCTTTCTATCGCAAATACATGGGCGGCAGCGCATTGGCAATGTACTATCTGCTCAGGGACATGCCTCCTGGTGTAGATCCTCTTGGACCGGATAACATGTTGGTGCTGGCGCTCAGTGTGCTCACCGGGACAGCCATCTCCGGGCAGAGCCGGATGACTGCAGCTGCCAAATCACCGTTAACAGGTGCCATTGGTGACTCGCAGAGCGGAGGATTTTTTCCTGCTGAGCTCAAATTTGCAGGATTCGACGCAATCGTGATCAAGGGCAAAGCGGATAAACCGATCTACCTTTGGATCAACGAGGGCGAATACGAGTTGCGCGACGCCTCCCATCTGTGGGGGAAGATCACTGGTGAAGCGGAGGCGGCTATTAAAGGTGAGCTTGGCGATGATAAGATCGAAGTTCTCCAGATTGGCCCTGCAGGAGAAAACGCAGTACGCTTCGCCGGCATCTTCAGCATGTCCAACCGCGCCAATGGGCGTACGGGAATGGGCGCCGTGATGGGTTCCAAGAATCTTAAAGCGATTGCTGTACGCGGAAAAAAACGCCCGAGTGTTGCCGACAAGGCTAGACTCAACGATCTCGCAAAATGGGGTGCGGCTAATCTAGAAGACTCTGATATCGCCGGGTTGGCGAAGTACGGCACAGCTGAGACTACTGGCTCGAACCAAACATCTGGTACGCTACCTAGTTACAATTACAACAGTGGCGTGTTCGATGGGTGGGAGGCGATTGACGGCACGACAATGTATGATACTGTCCTCAGAGGCGCAGATCAGGGAAAGCAGGACCGTTTAGGGCGTGATACATGCTATGCCTGCACCGTGCGCTGCAAGCGCGTGGTGGAGATTACCGAGGGGCCTTATCAGGTTGACCCACATTACGGCGGGCCGGAATACGAGACAACCTCAACTTTTGGTAACTATTGTGCCATCGATGATTTACCAGCTATTAGTAAAGCCAATGAGATATGCAACAAATACGGCATGGATTCAATCTCATGCGGGGCGACAATAAGCTGGGCATATGAAGCCTTCAACGAGGGGAAACTAACTCTGGAGGACACAGACGGGCTCGATCTAACCTGGGGAAATGCCGAGTCGATGGTAGCGCTGACAGAGAAAATCGCCAGGCGTGAGGGTTTCGGGGATATCCTAGCCGAGGGCTCAGCACGAGCTGCCGAGGTGATCGGGCGCGGCACGGAAGCATTCCTGATCACCTGCAAAGGTCAGGAAGCGCCGGCGCACATGCCGCGCGTCAAGCGTTCTCTGGCGATCATCTACGCCACGAATCCCTTCGGTGCAGACCACCAATCCCACGAGCATGATCCCGCCATCGAAGAAGATTTTGAGTTCTACGCCGAACGCCTGGCCGTGTTAGGTTTCAACGAGGAACAGGAGACACGATCGTTGAGTGATGAGAAGATTCGTTTCGCCATGGCCTCCCAACACATGTACAGCGCCATGGATAGCCTGAACCTGTGCCAGTTTGTATTTGGTCCAGCATGGCAGCTTTATGGTCCTGAAGATATGGTCGAGTTGGTCCGAGCAGTCACTGGTTGGGAAGATGTGACCTTTGATGAACTGCAGAAAGTGGGAGAGCGGCGCGTCAATATGATGCGAGCTTTCAACGCCCGCGAGGGGTTTGATCGTGGGAATGATATCCTGCCAGGTAAACTCTTTAAACCATTAAAAGGCGGGGTGAGTGATGGCTGGGTACTCGACCGCGATGAGATTAAATCCGCGACGGATAAGTATTTCGAACTTTGTGGCTGGGATGTAAAAACAGGTAATCCTACCCGAACCAAGCTGGATGAATTGGAATTGGGGTGGGTAGCTGACCGGTTAGAAATTTAGTTTACTCTTGGCCGAAAAATATTACAGCTTGATTCTCTTTACACCAACACCTCTCCCATGGGAGAGGTGTTGGTGTTGAAATCTATTCTGTTTGGTCCACGTAAATAAGGTCAGCAACGCACTCTTTTCAGTTGGGGATCATACATCGGTCGCAGCGATACTTTGGCGGGATAGCGCACGCCCGCAATGTCGATTTCATAAGATCCACTCTTGATATATTCAGCTGACACGGTTCCCCCTTCGTTCTCAACCGGACCGACCCCCACCGATGCACCTAAAGTATGGCCATAACCACCCGCCATTATATATCCAACGGGTACCCCATTCCGGTAGATGATTTCACCGTAATACAGCATCGGTTCGGGATCTTCGAGCAGGAACTGCGGCATTCGATAGCGATAACCGGATTCTTTCAGGCGCAGCAGCGCATCCCGGCCAATGAATCCGCCTGGCTTATCGAATTTCACAAAGTAGCCCAAACCGACCTCCAGTGGGGTATCGGTATTGTCGATATCGCCACCATAATCACGATAAGCCTTCTCTAAACGTAGCGTATTCAACGCTTGTAATCCAAAGTTTTTCAACTCAAAATCGGCACCTGCTTCTACGAGGGTATCGAAGACGTGCAGAGAAAACTCCGTGGGGATATACAGCTCCCAGCCCAATTCGCCAACATACGTAATGCGGAGGGCTTTGACTAGAGCATAGCCAACATCAATCTCCTGCATGGTGAGAAATGGGAATGCTTCATTGGACATGTCGGCATGGGTTACGCTGCTTAAAAATTCACGCGATCTCGGCCCCTGTACGTTCAGAACGCTGTACGCCGAGGTGATATTGGTCACAAATGCATGCGCATCCACGGGGATATGGCGTCTCAGCCAGGCCAGAACGGCGGGGATCGTGCCATCCGCGGTTAGGATCAGAAATTGATCTTCTGCCAGGCGGGTGATGGTTAAATCTGCCTCGATGGTGCCGGTCTCGTTCAACCATTGCGTATAGACGATGCGGCCAACAGGTACAGCCACGTTATTGGCACAGATGCGATTGAGATATTTTTCAGCATCGCGTCCCTGCACCAATACTTTTCCCATCACTGAGTAATCCAGCATAGCAACATTTTCACGGACAGCCCGGTGTTCGGCGGCGCTGTACTCAAACCAGTTCTGCCGCTCCCAGGAATACTCGACTTTTGGTTCAATGCCTTCGGGAGCGAACCAATCAGGATATTCCCACCCAGCATACACACCAAAGTAAGCCCCCGCATCTGCCAGCCGGTCGTAGAACGCCGATCTGCGCGCATTGCGGGCGGTTTTGTACTGCTTATTGGGATATCCATCTTCGAACATAAAGCCAAGCATTTCAACTGCGCGGTCTTTGAGATATTTTGGTGTATTCTCGAAAGGCAGCATGCGGGCGATGTCGATTTCAGTGATATCGACATCCGGAACGCCGTCCGTAATCCATTGAGCCATTATTTTTCCAGCCCCGCCACCCATGAGAATACCCAGTGAGTTGAAACCTGCAGCTACATAAAAATTGTCCAATTCTGGTGCAAGCCCCATCATGGGACCTAAATCAGGGGTAAAACTCTCCGGGCCGCAGAAAAACTTGTGTATCCCCGCATTTTCCAGAGCTGGGATTCGTTTCATGGCTTCTTCCACGTACGGCATCATGCGGTCCCAATCCGGGTTGATCTCACCGAACGAGAAATCTTTAGGGATACCATCCAATGCCCAGGGAGCTGAAACAGGTTCGAACAAACCAAACAAAATGCCCCCAACCTCTTCGCGATAGTAAGCGTACTTATCGAGATCTACCAAAACGGGCAAATCGGCGTGAACCCCCTCCATCTCTTCCGTAATCAAATAGTAATGTTCGACGGGCTGTAAGGGGACATTCACCCCGGCTAATTTTCCGAGATCGCGGGCCCACATCCCCGCGCAATTAACCACGTACTCAGCTTGTATATTGCCCTTATCAGTGATGACCCCGGTCACTCGCTGACCTTCTGTAACGATGTCTTTGACGGCAGTTTCTTCGAAGATTTTCACGCCACCCATACGAGCCCCTTTGGCTAACGCCATTGTCACGTCGGTGGGGTTGACACGGCCATCATTCGGCGCGTAGAAACCGGCCAGAATATCACCCGTATAAGCTAACGGCCAGAGTTCCTTGACTCGTTCAGGGGAGAGTTCTTCCGTCTCAACCCCAAATTGGCGATCAAAAGCAGCAACCCGGCGTAATTCCTCCAACCGATCAGGAGTGCAAGCGAGAGAAATCATCCCCACGTTTTTATTTCCGGTTGCGAGGCCGGTCTCAGCTTCCAGAGATTTATACAGATCGAGGGTATATTTGGTCATCTCAACCGAAGTCGCGGTGAAAAATCCACCCGCTTCAATCAATCCGGCTGCGTGCCAGGTTGTACCCGCGGTAAGCTGTGCGCGTTCTAGCAGAACCACATCCTTCCAACCTAGTTTGGCCAGGTGATAGGCAGTACTGCAGCCTATTACACCACCCCCAATGATTACGACTTTGGCATGGGTTGGGAGTGCAGTTACTGAAGTCTCCGAGGTCCTATTATCACTCATGTTAATTCCCTAATTCTTCAGCAGTTCGATCGGCCGCAGCCAGGATTTGATCCAATTCTTTTTGAACCTCAGCTGGTAGGGGCGCAGGTTGGTGAGTAGCATAGATCGCTTTGAACTCTTCCAAAGCAACATCCCGGGGTGGGAGTGCATTCCCCTGTTCGTCCGTCTTCCGGAAGAGAGGAGAATAGCGGAAATCCCGCATGTGCTCGCGGGTGTGTTTTTCTCGCAAATAATGCCCCCCAGGGCCAACCTTTGCGATCACATCTAGCGCCATCTCGAGTTCATCGAATTCATACGTCTCGAACGTCTCATAGGCATACTGGCAAATCTCGTATTCCAGGATAATCTGCTCTGGATAAAGGATCATGGATGACCCCAACATACCCAAGTAGCCGCAGACTTCTCCTCCTGCTAATGCGATTTCGGCTGCTCCGAAACCGCCGTCGAAACCTGACCACCATCCGACATCCTTTGCATCGCTGGAGGTTGAACCGCCTCCCAGGCTGGGCACATTCCAGGCGTGAGCCAGCTGCACATTGATGATAGAAAACGGCGTGGATGTTCCACCGATATAACCACCAGTTCGCGGATCCATGAGGGAAGGTATGATCGAATGGTATACGGGCGCGCCAGGGTGAGCCAATTGCAGTAAAACCATGGCACTGATCACTTCGGCATCGCCGACTACAATAGCGCCAAGGGGAGTAGCGGGGGCAGTCGAGCCCATCGTCGTCATGGCCATAAAGCTGGTGGGGATCCCCGCACTGGCATAAACCAATGCGGTTTCGATGCCGTCCTTATCGTGGGCTAAGGGTGCAATGGTACAAATATTTGCATTAATAGGGGGTCTGCGTCGTCTCTCATCTTCACTGCCTGCCACCACGGTGGCCATCTCGACCAGATACTGTGCCAGCTGGGGATGAACAGTTGTCCCCCCGCGCACATGCTTCAAGGTGTTCGTCAGTCCGGCGTGGCATTCGTGTACTGCAGCCGTTTTACCATGGTCTTGGGCGCTGACCAGGGGCCAGAAGAAGCTGATCAATGGCAAGGCGTCGCTGACACGTGCCATCATGGCGACATCGGCTTTGCGTGAGGGGCGTTGCTGGCGTGTCTCTAGGTCGATGACGTGGACGCCGCAACCATCTGTAGCCAAGTATGTTGAATTGCCATCAAGCGTCAAATCGAAGCGTTCCTCCCGTCCACCCAAAACAAAACTGCGTGGAGCTGTAGACATTGCCTTCTTTACCAAATCGGGAGGAATACGCACGATTTTCTTTTCCCAATCTACATTCGCGCTGTGATCGGCAAAGATAGCCAAGGCTTTATCGCTGGGAAAATAAACGCCTACAGTGGAAAGAATATGGTACGTGCCATTCTTAATCGTTTCCAATTCCAATGAACTTAACACCTCCATCTTATTCTTTGATGAAAATGCGATGATGTCAGGGGTTTCTGAAAACATGGGGTCTCCTAGAATTTTCGCGACCAATCTTTCAGCCAACGCTCAACCACTACCTTCGTCTGTGTAAAGAACTCCACGGCATGCTGACTTTGCCCGTGAAGTGTTCCGAAGAAGCTGTCCTTCCACCCACTGAAAGGGAAGAAAGCCATTGGGGCTGCAACACCGATATTGATGCCAATATTTCCCGCCTGGGCAGAATGCCGGAAACGGCGCGCAGCGCCTCCGCTGCTGGTGAAGATACA
>Ga0209536_100016164_pt1 | contig 10618 bp, 8 predicted proteins | sample DeeMarSeWOR28_12_FD_187461 | JGI IMG/M metagenome (GOLD analysis project Ga0209536, IMG submission 187461) | Marine sediment microbial communities from White Oak River estuary, North Carolina - WOR-2-8_12 (SPAdes) (version 2) | ecosystem: Environmental > Aquatic > Marine > Intertidal zone >...
CAGGTGCAATAGTTCCTTGTATAAGATATTCAACGTTTTCTTGTTCTGCAATTTTTTCAAAAATGCGGATAAATTTTTCACCAATGATTTTACGTTTTTTTTCTGGTTCTTCGACATCTTTCAAAGCTTCATAGAATACTTCACTTGCATTAACAAAACGAAAGTTAAGATTCATTCTCTGCATTAATTTCTTGACATTTTTACTTTCGTTTTTTCGCATGTATCCAGTATCAACGTGTGCCGCCACAAGGTTTTTTCCAACAGCTTTATTAACTAATGCTGCACAAACAGTACTGTCGACACCACCTGAAAACGCAATTAATGCTTTACCTTTGATATCATTTTTTAATTTTTCAATAATTTCTTTTATAAATTTATTAGCGTTAAACATTATCCGTTGAGCACCTTATCCTTCATTTTTTTTCTATACATCTGCATCTCTTTTTTTAATTTTTCATCCTTTACAGAGCAAATCTGGATTGCTAGTAATGCAGCATTATCCCCTCGGTCTAAACCTACCGCTCCAACTGGAATGCCTGGTGGCATCTGAACAATACTTAATATTGAATCCAAATTAACTTTACCTGATACAGGTACACCAATTACAGGTTTTGTTGTATGTGCTGCAATGCTACCCGGAAGTGCTGCGGAAAGTCCTGCGATACCGATGAATACATCGGCGTCACTTTTTTCAACAAGTTCTTTTAGATGTTCAGGTATTCTGTGAGCAGATGCAACTTTAATGTCATAATCTACGCTAAATTCTTTCATAATTTTTTCGGCTTTTTCAGCAACAGATATATCTGATTTGCTTCCAAGTATAATTTGAATTTTCATTCTTATCAAATCTGGGTATAATAAAAAGGTTGTTAATATTTTCGACAAACATAAAAAAATTCATTTTTTAATAAAAATCCTTACAAATTTATTTGGTTTTTGTCATATATGTATATCAGCGAATATTATACTATTACAAAAATAATTGTAAACAAAAAAGGGGATAAAGTAATTATATAGGTTTTATATGTTGTCTGCAAAAAAATGTATGAGATAAAATGAAACTTGTAATATGTGAAAAAAATATATCTGCAAGAAGAATTGCTTATATTTTATCAGAAGGGAAATCAAAAAGTAGTCGAGTTGGAAAAATTCCAGTTTATGATTTTTCTAAAGATGGCGAGTCTTGGAGGATAATAGGTCTTAAAGGCCATATTATAAACCTAGATTTTCCAGCAGGTTATAATAAATGGAATAAAGTCATCCCTGCTGATCTTATCCATGTTAATCCAGTTAAAAAAGTAAGTGAAAAAGGTATTGCCGCAGCACTTAAATCATTGGTTGATGCAAACCCTTATTTAATTGTCGCAACCGATTTTGACCGTGAAGGAGAACTTATCGGAGTTGAAGTAATAGATCTTTTAAAGGAATATAATAAAGAAATTAATCATATAAAAAGAGCAAAATTTAGTGCAATTACAAATTATGAAATTAAGAATGCATTTGATAGTTTAACGGAAGTTGATTATAATCTTTCTAGTGCTGGTGAAACTCGTCAAGTAATTGATTTAGTGTGGGGAGCGGTTCTTACACGTTTTATTAGTATTGCTTCTGATCGTTTTGGTAAAGATTTTTTGTCTATAGGTCGCGTTCAATCGCCTACTCTCGCTTTGCTTGTTGATCGTGAAAAAGAAATTAAAAATTTCGTTTCAAAACCTTTTTGGAAAATTATTGCTAATTTAAAAAAGGGAGAATCTTTTAACGCAATACATGTTGAAGGTCAGTTTTGGGATGAAAAAAAGGTACAAGGAATTTTTAATAAAATCAAAAATAGCAAATTTGCTATTGTTAAGAAATTTGAAAAGAAACTTATGAGAGAACTCCCTCCCCCCCCTTTTAGTACTACAACTTTTCTTGAATCTGCATCATACCTGAGAATCTCTGCGTCTAGGGCAATGAGTATTGCTGAAGAATTGTATATGTCTGGTTTGATTTCTTATCCTCGAACTGATAATACTGTTTATCCCCGCTCTTTGAACCTTAAAGGTATTTTAGAAAAACTTAAGAATTCTAACTTTTCAAAGGAAGTACAGGAAGTTATAAGTAATGGACGCAGTCATCCTATGCGTGGCAAAAAAGAAACAACTGATCATCCTCCAATACATCCCGTAGGTGTTCCAGTTGGTAAGAAGCTTACAGGTGACTCTGCAATAGTTTATGAGCTGGTTGTAAGGCGTTTCCTTGCAACTTTGGCAAAGGATGCAATTTCAGAAAACGTTTTCGCTTTATTTGATATTTCAAATGAAGAATTTAAAGCAGATGGTTATCGCATAATTGAACCCAATTGGCGCAATATATATACTTATTTTAAAGAAAAAAAGAATGTTTTACCTGAACTAATAAAAAATGAAAAGATAGATGTTACAAAAATTTCTTTGAAAGAAGATAAAACAAAACCTCCTGCTCGATATACTCAGGGTTCTCTAATTGCTAAAATGGAGCAGCTTTCTTTGGGAACAAAAAGTACTCGTCATGAAATTATTAATAAGCTTCACTCTCGCAGATATATTACTTTGTCTCCTCTTGCGCCTACTCCGACCGCTATTGCAGTAATTGATGCTCTTGATGATTGTGAAGTTGTTAAACCTCGTATGACAGCAACTCTTGAACAAGATATGGATTCTATATCTGAAGGTAAAAAAACTTTGAAAGAGACCGTAGCAGAATCACGCAAGATGTTAAGTGAAGTAATGACTTCATTAGAAAAAGAAAGGGATAAAATCAAGACCAGCATTAAGGATGCACAGCGAGAAGAAAACACTATTGGTAAGTGCCCCATATGTGGAAAAGATATGATTATCCGAAATTCTAAGAAAGGTAAACGTTTTGTTGGTTGTACGGGTTATCCTAACTGTAATAATACTTATTCTCTTCCTCAATTTGGTGGTGTTTTTTCAACAGGTAAGGTTTGTGAAAAATGTAGCGCCCCTGTTGTCAGGATTAAGGCTAAAGGTAAACGTGCTTGGGAGCTTTGCTTAAATTCTAATTGTTCTTCCAAAAAACCTACTAAAAAATAATTTTTGATATTTAACCTAATAAACTATTTATAAAATCATATTCTTTGTAAAATTATAGATTATAAGGTGCTGTTTAATAAAATTTAAACAATTTTAAGTTTTTCTATAATCTTAAACATGAATTATATTTTTAAAAAGAGGGTTTTTCAAACACTCCTCTCTCTGTTATGTAACCTTTAACATACTTATGAGGAGTTATATCAAATGCAGGATTGCGGACTTTTGTATACTCTGGCATAATCTTATAATTGTTTACTACAGCTAATTCTTCTCTTCCTCTTTCCTCAATTATTATTTCATCACCAGACTTTATACTTTTATCAAAAGTGCTAACTGGCGCTGCAACAAAAAAAGGAATATCGTTTTCATGAGCAAGGACTGCTTTTTCATATGTACCGATTTTATTTGCAAAATCGCCATTTTTTGCAATTCTATCTGCACCAGTAATAACTAGATCAATTTCTCCATTTTTCATAAAATATCCTGCAGCATTATCAACAATTACTGCGTGAGGAATGCCTTCTTGTTCAAGCTCCCAATCAGTTAAAAGACCTTGGCAGCGAGGTCCTGTTTCATCTACAAATACAAAAAATTTTTTACCAATGTTATGTGCAACACGGAAAGGTGCTAATGCTGTTCCCCAATCAACTGTTGCAAGAGCACCAGCATTACAATGGGTCAATATTTTCATACCATTTTTTATAAGGGGTTCTCCATGTTCACCAATTTTACGACATCTATCAATAATGTCTTCAACATAATTATTTGCTGCTTTTAAAGGATCTATACCATCTTTTATTTTTTCTTTCATGTAATCGATTGCATAAAATAAATCATATGCAGTGGGACGAGTTTTTCTTAGAGTTTCAACTGTTTTTTTAACATCATTAATGCCAAGAACCATGCCATATACTGCAGCAGCACAGATTGCGGGTGCTCCACGAACAACCATATCTTTTATTGCAAATGCACATTCATCAACAGTTTTAGCGGTATAATATTCCAGTTTGTACGGCAGTTTTCTCTGGTCAATAAATTTAATTGCGCCGTTTTCAAACCATAATGCCCTGCCATCTTTTCCTTTTATTTTCATTTTATTTCCTCTAAAACTAACCTTTCAGCTTCATCAATATTGCTTCCAACAAATATAGCTCCTTGATTTTTTATAATTACCTTTTTACTATTTCTTAAATGTTTCAACACCTCTTTTATCTGCTCAAGAGATGTTAACAAATAATCTTTTTCAGTTTTAGGCGCTTTTTTCATCTTTTCAGATAATTCTTTGTCATTTATCTGAATGACAGCGTTCACTTCATTTCTTGCGTGATGAATAAACCAATGGAGCGGTGTCTCAATCCTCGGTTCATTCGGGCCCATTGCTAAAAGCACCTTTTTTATTGGGTCATAATCAACTATCTCTAAAAAATTGGCTCTTGCTTTTTCAGCATCATCTAATGAATTTATTAGAATACGCCTGCCATATCTCTGACTGATGATACTGTCTGAGAGATTTTGTTCTTTAATATTTTTTTCAACTTTTAAGGCGTTTACAATTAAGGGACAATTACTTTCTTCTTTTGAAACATAAAATGTTTGGAAATATATGTTTGACAAATTTCCCCCAGTCATTCAAAACATGTAAAACAAAATCTTTAATTTATCTTTTGCTTGAGCGATTCGCCCAATTTTTATATATTTAGGCAAAAAAGAACGTTTTTGCTTTTACAGATAGATAATGTATAAATATATAGTCTTTATTCTATAAATCCTAATATTGGGGAGGCATCTCCGTATGAATGTGAAAAATAATACAAATTTGAAGAGAACAGTATCTAAAAGAATTCTGTTTATTGCTATAGTAGTGGCAACAACTTTATGTATGGTTTCTTTAAATGCTTCAGCAAGTATAGATCCAGTTCTTGTTGAGAAGGAATTAAGACCAGGCGATTGCTATATTGTAACAAAAACTGTGACGATACCAACTATCCCTACAAAAGTTGATGTGATTTTTGCATTTGATTTGACTGTTAGTATGAAGAATATATTGGATGAAGCAAAAGCAAATGTCACTCAAATAATGAACAATTTAATAACTTCTTATCCTAGTGTTTCTTTTAATTTTGGGGTTATGTCGCATATGGATTATCCTGGTACATATGCCTCCTGCGGTTATGAAGCAGCTTATGGTAGATCATTTCTTGGTGATTATGCATATTCTCTGAATCAATCACTTACTGATGATATAACTGCGGTTACGGATGCAATTAATGATCTTTCTATTGGAGGCGGTGCAGATCCTCCAGAAAATTATGCTCGAATCTTCTATGAAAGCTATAGTGATTCAAATGTAGGGTGGAGAACAGATGCTAATAGATTACTGGTAAATTTTGGCGATAGTGTCCCTCATGATTGTAACCTCAATGAGTCGATAGATCCTGAAACTTGGACAACAGGTAGCGATCCTGGACGTGATGAAATAATGGGAACTGCCGATGATCTCGACCTTCATACAGTTCTTGCAGAAATGGCTGCAAATGATACAACTCTAATTGAATGCCATTCAACCTCTGATAATCGTGATCATTGGGACTACTGGACTGGGCTTACAGGCGGAAGTGTTTATATTACAAACTCTACAGGCTTTGTTGAGGATGTTGTAAATGCAATAACTGGCGAAATTATAATTCCTGAAGTTTATAACCTTCAATTAGTGGTAACAACTGAGGGTTTTGAAGATTGGCTAACCGATGTTGATCCACAAAACTACCCAGAAGTTGAGTCAGGGGCTTCTGTAACTTTCATTGAAACTATTTGCGTTCCGGAAGATACCACTCCTGGTACTTATACATTTAAGGTAAGTGCTGTTGATGGAGATGGATTTAATTATGGCGATCAAACTAATGAAATAACTGTGGCCAATGCTCCTCCATATGCACCAAACACTCCTAATCCTAGCGATGACCAAGCTGATGTCGGTATCAATGCTGATTTAAGCTGGATTGGCGGCGATCCTGATGGGGACCCCGTATTATATGATGTATATTTTGAAGCAGCTGACTCTACACCTGACGTTAAAGTCGTTGATGGTCAAACTGATACAACTTACGATCCTGGAACCATGGGTTATATCACTACCTACTATTGGTATGTTGTAGCATGGGATAATTATGGAGCATCTAATACGAGTGAGATTTGGAGTTTTTCCACTGCGAAAGCACCCTCAGGAGACTGGAGGCCATCTCGAAAATATGATCCTATAGCAGATTCATCTGCAGGCTCTCCATATATAGGGTTTGCGGGAGAGAGTATAAATTTTGATGGTTCGGACAGTCGTGATCCAGACGGTGGGTCAATAGTTACCTGGTCTTGGGATTTTGGTGACAATACAACTGGAGATGGAAAAACAACAACACATATTTACTCGAGTAATGGAACGTATCATGCGACTTTAACAGTTACTGATGATGAAGGTGCTACAGATAGCGAATCTTTTGATGTTGTAATATCAAAAGCAAACAGCCCGCCAGAGAATTTAGATGTGAGCGGACCATCATCAGGGAATAAAAACACTGATTACACATATACTGCTAGGGCAACTGATAGCGATATTGATGATATGTTAAGATACATATTTGAGTGGGGTGATGGAACAACTACTACTTCAGAAGTTGTTGCAAGTGGTGAATTAGTGACCATAACGCACAATTGGTCTTCATACGGAGCATATGAAGTAGAAGTCACAGTTGAAGACAATTTAAGCGCTCAAACATCAACAACATTTACAGTTCTAATTGATGTTATAGTCATTGATGGCGATATTGAAGGGTATCTAGTTGATGAAGATAGTACAGATCCATTTGATATATTTGATAATTCAGACACTGGAGATCAGACAGACGTTCAAAAGGAAGAAGACGGCACTTATTTAATTGATAGCGATAATGATGGCGAGTGGGATCATGTCTATAATCCAGATATGGACGTGTTATTGACTTATGAAGACTACATATGGGAAAAATACTACAAAATAGCCCAAGAGAAACTTAGTACACCTGGATTTGAACTAATTTCTTTATTGGTCGTTATAGCATTGGTAGCAATTATTCTAAGACGAAGAAGATAATCATAATTTCCAAATCAAGTTACTTCTTAGGAGAAAGCAGTTCATAAATAGTAATTGATTTCTTTTTACCTTTTACTGTGACGAGATCGAGTTTACGTGTTTTGAATTTATCTTTAACAACTTTGTAAGTATTTTCACTTATTATTATATTGGTGCCATAGGTTTTATTCAATCCTTCCAAACGGGAGGCAAGATTTACATTGTCACCCATTGCCGTGTAGTCAAATCTTTTTGATGACCCCATGTTACCTACAACCGCTTCACCACTGTTTAGCCCTATACCTATATCAAAAGAGGGTATACCTTCTTTTTTCCATTTCTTCTGAAGTTCTTTAAGCTTATCTATCATTTCTAAGCTGCTTTGGCATGCTAACTCAGCATGATTCGGTTGGTCAAGAGGCGCTCCCCAAAACGCCATAATTGCGTCACCCATGTATTTGTCTACAAGCCCTTGGTTCTTTAGTATTATGGATGTCATTTCAGTTAAATATTCGTTTAAAAGATGGACAAGTTCTTCTGGAGCAAGTTTCTCTGAAATTGAAGTAAAACCTCTTATATCTGAGAAGAAAATAGTTATATTCCTCTTTTTTCCCCCAAGATTTAACTTATCCGGATTTTTTATAAGATTTTCAATAACCACTGGTGAAACATACTTCCCAAACACTGAGGTTATCCATTTTCTACTCCTCTCCTCTGTACGGTAATATATTACAACGAGAGCGATATAGACTAGCAGAATAGTAAGCAGCGGATAAAGCACGTTCAAGATTATTCCCGAGTCAAACGAATATAAGACCGATAGGAAGAGATAGACTATTGCAATAACCGCTAAGAGTATTGTGGCGATATGCATCTTAAATTTGAACATTAACAAACCTGTGAGCAGAGCAAATAATAATATGACAACTATCGTGGAGAGGGCATCCTGATAGCTTAGATAGTTCTTTGTGAGTATTGATTGCACTAGATTGGCATGTATTTCAACACCGGGCATATCCTGATTGGATATTGGGACAGTATAATCATCATGTTCAACTGGAGAAGTAACTCCTATAAGCGCTATTTTTCCTTCAAATTCAGAAGAATCAATTCTGTTGTAGTAAATATCAGAAAATGAATAGTATTTGTAGCCACCTGGTTCTCCAAAGAATTTTATCAGCATTCTATTGCTTTCCAGCTCTCTGGTGACCCCAGGGATTTTGTCAACTATCGCCAATGAAAAATGGTCGTAATCACCGATATCTCCAACGCCCGATATTTTAGGAACAAATGATCTTATCACGCCGTCTGAGTCAAGATAAAGGTTAACAAAACCCGTATCAAAATCTACCCCCTCAGCTCCAAGAGTAGCATTTGGCTTTATCAAACCTGTTCCGTACATCTCACCGTCGACAAAGGAAAAGGAAGTATATTCTGCTGCCAATACGGCGTTAGCTCCTTTGAGAGACTCTGCTAATTTAGAATCATTTTCAGCGTTAGTAGCCAGATCAAATATAATATCTATCCCAACCACCGAGCTCTGGTTAATATTGTTTATAACTGTAGCATAATAGCTACGCGGCCAAGGCAACATTCCCAATTCTTGGAGACTACTATCGTCTATTGCGACTATAACTATGGTATCATCAGTAGTACTAGGTGAGTAAAAAGCATCTGAAATCTTGGATTCCCATGTGTCTAAAAAACCCGCAGTCATAAGTAAAGAGACTATTACAGCTATAAATATCGAAACAATTAGTGTCTTTGCCAGTTTGTTTTTAAAAATCTTGAAATTCATAAACAACCGACTCAAGACAAATCAAATATCTCCAGGATATGATCTGGAGTTTCAGGTGGAAGCGATCTCCCTTGAATAAACTCCCCTATTAGAACATCGATATGCTCTTCAGGAATTGGTTCACCAAGCAAGTCTGCAATCTCATCTAAGTATGGCTCAATTCTCTCTCTTAATACGCTCTTTATATCTTCTACAAATCCTTCGTCTTTCAATAAGTTATTGGCAATCCAGTCGTCCTGATCAAAGTCTTGAGGATCTCCCATTTCATCAAAATCAACTGTCACAGAATAATTCTCATTTAGCTCAACTGTATATACAGTGCCGTTAATGGTAGTTGAAACATTTACAATCCCTCTGATTACACCTATGATTGTTGTACCGTTTTCAGAAACATTTACGTCAAAAGATGTTCCACGAACACTTGCAACTGCTGTTGGAGTTTGGACTTCATAGTCGTCTATCCCGCTTATCCCTTGGACAGTGCTCCATGTTCTTCCAAACTCTTGATCAATTGTGACGCTGTTTCCTTCTTCCTGTTGGATGATTTCTGTAAGAGTTACCTCTGTATTGCTGTCAAGTCTGATTATGCTTCCCTTAAAGATAACTATTGATGCGGATGAATTTTCTCCGGTCCTCACTGAGTCAGATTCATATAGTTCCATATTGCTTTCAGCAGTTGTCCATGTTTCTCCTTGTTTTACTTCTACAACTCCAGATATATCAACAAGTTCGGCGGTGGCCGTGGCTTCGACTACACCTGGATTTAACACTAGAAATACTAGTCCTATAACGCAGAGTATTACTACTGCAGAGACTATGAAACTCGTTCTTTTTTTCGCGGGTTTTGATTTTGTCTTTTTATCAGACCTGCCTTTTTTTGCCAAAATATCTCCCGCGCTACAATTATATTTTTATATAAAAAGATTTGGTAAAAAAGAGAATTTTTATGGTTACTACAGGTTAGGAAATATTTTTAAACACTTAAAAGATGCACAACTGATAAAAATGTACGCAATAGTCTATTTTAATTTTAGTGGTAGCAAAGAAGAGTTTAAAGAGGCAAAAGAAACTTTGGAAAATGTAGCAAAAGGGTTTGATGGCTTGCAACTAGTTGATATATTAATCCCTTCAAGTGATTGGAACTATGCTGCTCTAATAAAAAGTAAAAATTTCGAAACATTTACCAACTACATCAAAAAGACAAGAGAAGAGCCAATTACTTTCTTTGCTAAGAGAGGACTTCACCCACCACCAAAGAAACTAGAATTACTTGTAGATATAAAACATCTAGAGTAATTTCTCTTTAATTTTCTAATTTTTTGCAAAATTAACGTTAGAGTTAATTCAAAGAAAAACTATAAAATAGAGAACTATTTTATGATTACGTAGTTTTATATCTATTAAAATGGGAGGTCAAAGCATGGAAATCGTGCAAGCCGAAGAAAAAGATGTACAACAAATCATGGATCTTTTTATAAAAATCTACGGCAGAGACTATCCTTTCAAAAAATTTTATGATACAAAATGGCTTACTAAAAGCATATATTCTGATGACAATCTATTTATGGTTGCTAAGGAGAAGAATAAGATCGTTGGCACAGGCTCAGTTTTTTTGACAGCTGGAGGTTTTTCTGACCTAATAGG
>Ga0209536_100016166_pt1 | contig 10617 bp, 9 predicted proteins | sample DeeMarSeWOR28_12_FD_187461 | JGI IMG/M metagenome (GOLD analysis project Ga0209536, IMG submission 187461) | Marine sediment microbial communities from White Oak River estuary, North Carolina - WOR-2-8_12 (SPAdes) (version 2) | ecosystem: Environmental > Aquatic > Marine > Intertidal zone >...
AATAAAACAGATGATAAAGGCTGCTTATCCTGCCATCCCGGCTGGGGTAATACCAAAGAAACCGCCGTCAACTGCCTGGTCTGCCACAGCCAGACAAAAATGAATTTTGATGAAGCCATCGCCGACATCAAAGGATTTCTCGAAGAAGGCGACGATGAGTCCGCAGAGATGGCGCGCGAAATTCAGGCTGAGCTGCGTGATGCCGCCCAGAACATCGGTCTGCCCGCACGCCAAAATTGCGGTTCATGCCATTTTTACGGCGGCGGCGGCGACGGTGTCAAGCATGGGGATCTGGACACCTCTCTGGTCAAGCCCAGCAAAACGCTGGATGTCCATATGGGGGTTGACGGTCAGAACTTTACCTGTACCCGTTGCCACACGACATCCCTGCATAATATTTCCGGACGCGTTTATACGCAGCCGGCGGCCACCGATCGCAAAAGTCTGGTGGAGGATGATCTGGCCAACAAGATTACCTGTGAATCCTGCCATACCAGTCAGCCGCACAAAAGCGGCCAAAAGATGAATGAGCACACCGATAAGGTGGCCTGCCAGAGTTGCCATATACCGGATTTCGCCAGAGTGAATCCCACCAAGATGTCCTGGGACTGGGCGCAGGCAGGCAAGTTAAAAGACGGCAAAAAATTTAAGACCAAAGATGAATTTGGTAAATTCGACTATATGTCCATCAAAGGTCAGATGAAATGGGCCAAACATGTCGAGCCTGAATATCACTGGTATAACGGTGTGATTAAATCCGTGACCGCCCAAGATAAGATCGATCCGGATGGAATCGTAAAAGTTTCCTGGCCGGTGGGAGATCGGCAAGATGTCAATTCGCGCATATATCCGTTTAAGGTGCACAAAGGCAATCAGCCGTATGACAAAATCAACCAGACCTTACTGATGCCGCTGCTTTCTGGCAAGCAAGGCTTCTGGAACCACCTCGACTGGGACAAAGCGCTGACCATCGGCCAGACCTCCATGGGATTGCCGTTTTCGGGTGAATTTGATTTTGTCGAAACCGACTACGTGTTTCCGATCACGCACATGGTGGCCCCTAAAGAAAAATCGCTGTCCTGCACGGAATGTCATTCCAAGACCGACAGCCGCCTGGCAAACCTGAAAGGATTTTACATGCCCGGCCGTGATGCTTCTAAACTCCTCAATCTTGCCGGTTGGGGTGCGGTCCTGGGCAGTTTGATCGGGGTTTTGATTCATGCGTTCGGGCGGTTTTTAAGCAGAGGCAATGGGCGCAACAGAAAGAAAGAGGAAGAGTAGATCATGACAACCAACGGAAAAATGAAAAATATTTATTTATATGCGCGTTTTGAACGGCTGTGGCACTGGCTGCAGACACTGCTGATCATCATCCTTTTGCTGACCGGATTTGAAGTCCATGGCGCATTTGCACTGTTCGGCTTCTGGAATGCGGTGGAGGTGCATAATTATGTCGGGCTGACCTGGCTGATCGCATTTGCTTTTTTTGCATTCTGGATTTTTACCACCGGTGAGTGGCGGCAATATGTCCCGACCACCAAAAAGATGTTATCGGTGGTGCGCTATTACATGTACGGCATCTTCCGGGGTGAACCCCATCCGGTGCCCAAGCGCAAAGAGGCCAAGCACAATCCACTGCAGCGTATCGTCTATTTGATTCTGGCGGCCATATTGCTGCCGGTGCAAATGGTCACCGGTTTTTTATACTGGGGCTATAATTCCTGGGGTGATTGGGGATTATCCTGGCTGTCTTTGCAGGTTGTGGCGCTGATCCACACCGCCGGTGCTTTTGCAATTTTGTCTTTTGTTGTCGTGCATGTCTACATGATCACCACCGGCCACACCATCTTTGCCCACACCCGGGCCATGATCACGGGCTGGGAAGAAGTTGCAGATGAAGAATCAGTGGGTGACTGGGAGTATAAAACCAAAGCCAAGGCAGCTTAATACCTGAGGTTTTCATGTTTTATCGATAAAAATTATTTTATCGCCGTCATTTTCACGTTAGATACAGATCATAATGCAGGGGGCCTTGAAAACAGGTCCCCTTTATTTTATTCAGATTAAGGGGTGGACAAAAACATGAATATCAGGCGAATGACTTCCTTGACAGCGCTGCTGTCCTTTATTTTGCTGTTTATCACCATCATTGTGCTTTATATTGTGCCCCAGGGACGGGTGGCTTACTGGGCAGACTGGCGCCTGTGGGGCTTGACCAAAAGTCAGTGGGGCAATATCCACATTAATATCGGCTTGCTTTTCCTGCTCAGTATTTTTTTACATATCTATTATAACTGGAAAGCGCTGTTAAACTATCTGAAGAATAAGGCCAAAAATCTGAAGATACTCACACGTGAATTTAATGCCGCTCTGGCGCTCATCTGTTTATTTAGCGTGGGAACTGTTTTTGAAGTGGTTCCCTTTGTGTGGGTTTTAGAACTCAATACGCAATTTAAAGATCAGGCAGCCGCCAGATATGGTGAGCCACCTTACGGACATGCGGAACTGTCGACCCTAAAAGCATTTACCGCCAAAACCAATATCAATCTGACCGATGGTATGGCACGACTGAAACAGGCCCAAATTGTAGTTGATAATGAAAACCAGACGCTCAAGGATATCGCGCGGACCAATAAGATGTCACCCCAACAGGTATATTTGGCGATGAAGCCCAATAAAGAATCCGGTCAATTAAAAAGCTTGCCGCCGACACCACCTCTCGGAACAGGCAGCAAAAAATTAAATGATCTGAGCCGGGAATACACCTTCGATATTCAACAGGTTTTAAAGGGTCTCGCTGAGGTTGGCGTAAAGGCAGACGCCGACAACACGATCAAACAAATTGCCCAGCAAAACGAAATGGCGCCGAGTGATGTATATGCCCTTGTGCGCAAGGTTGCAGAAAATCAGGCGGATTAGCATTGGCAGGACAGTCAAGCCGTCTTCACATTTATAAAAGCTTAACCACCACCAGGGTGATATCATCTTCCTGGGGGGCGTCTCCCTGGAAATTATAGAGGTCAGCGATGATGCCGTCTTTTATCTCCTCGGCGGAATTAGCGGCATGTTCGCGGATGGCCTTGCGAAATCGATTGATACCAAACATTTCTCCCTTTTCATTTTGCGTTTCGCGGATGCCGTCAGTTCCCACGACCACGATGCTGCCCGGGCTCCACCCCTGGTGATTGTTTTTTTGATATTCCAGTTTTTCATCCACTCCCATGGCCATGCCCTCGCCGGCAAGTTCCAAGAAGATATCATCTTCGGCATTGTACAGGATAGCCGGTTCGTGACCGGCGCGTACCCAGTTCAATGTTTTGGCTTGCGGTTCGATTTTCAAAAAGAAGAGGGTCATAAAGCGACTACTGGCGGCCACATCTCTGGCCAGTTCGCGATTGACGTCGGTGACGATGCGGGCAATATCAGGGTCCATTGCTACCCGTTGTCTAAGCAACGCCCGCGCCGTGGTCATCAGCAGGGCAGCGCTGACCCCGTGTTCGGAAGCGTCTGCCACCACCACGCCCAGATCGCCGTTGGTTAATCTGAAATAGTCGAAATAATCTCCGCCGGTTTCATCACAATAGTTGCTGATACCCGCGATGTCGAGCCCGGGCAATACGGGGGGACTGGCGGGCAAAAGGTTTTGCTGGACTTCTTCAGCCAGCTTTAAAGCCGTTATGAGCTGCATGCGATGTCTGAGCCCATCAATCATGGTATTGGTGTGACCGGCAATAACCCCGAACTCATCATGGGTCGCGACCGGGACTCGCCTGGAAAGATCGCCCTGGGTTACCTTTTCAAGCACACCGGTTTCGTTCTGAAACAGCAGCTTTAGATTCTTGGAATAGGAAATAATCAAATTGACAATGGCTGCCAGAAGCACCCCCATCACAAAAAAGACTTCACGCATGACCGCCAGCTGCGCTTGGGCCAGTGACATATTGCTTTCTTGAATCTTTGAAAGCCAGACCACATCGCGCGAGATGACGAGTCCGAGAACCACAGCCACAAACAGGATGGTAATCAGGGCCACCAGGGAAAATTTGCGGGTTATTGAATACAGACGCACAGGCGGCGGTAGAACCCTGTTCTCAGCGAGGGTATCCAGGATTATTGTTCGCTCACGGGCCAGGGCCATATCCAACCCCAGGAAAAAACCGACCACCGCACAACCCAACAATAGACTCAGACCACTAGTGACCGGAAAACCGTATTTCAGGGTGTTGAAAATAACCGCTACAGTGCCGGCCGCCAGGCATAGCGCTAATTCCAGGAAAAACTGTTTTCTGGGCTGGACCATCACAGGCCGGGAGACGACCAGGCGCTTCTCAAAGAACCGGTGCAGCGCCAGTGCCACCACGAAAGGAATGAAAAGGATTGTCCCCAGGAGCACGGGGGACATTTCTTCCATAAACGGTCAGACCTGCCCACCGTATATGGTCAAAGCGATTACAGATATGAAATAGTAGATACCGACTCTGTGCATGATGTATCCTCAAACGTACGCTATTGATTATGAAATAATCATAAAAAGGTCAACACCCAGTTTTCGCGTTCGCTACATCAGCTAATTGGGTGTTCGCATGCCGCAACCGGTATGTCACAGACATCCGAGAAATTTGGGATCAAGGATCGGTACGATAATGATGAGCAAGGCCGATTTGCTTAACTTGACATATATTGGGTCGCTCATTACGTTCTCCCATGTATGCAAATTAATGGGTGATTTGTTGTTACCCGAAAAATATTCGAATCGGATATATCATGGATCAAAATCATATTCGTAAAACCGACAACGAACGCCTGGCCGAGATCATCGAAAGTCGCTCACCGGCCGGCCGGCATGATTCTGTTCAGGGCTGGCACAACCTGCTAAAAGACCTTTTTTCACAGATGGCGCCCTATTTGCGGGAAGGTCGCCTGGTGACTTTCCGTGAGCTCAAAGAAACGGAGCGACTTTTTTTTGAAAATCAACTGCAACGCATAAAAATACCGGTTGCGGCACAAGCCCTATACCTGCCACCGAGCGTCCGTCACCAAATGTTATACCAGCGGCCAGCGGGTGAACCTCAGCCCGTTCCCGAGCATTCGCCGGATAATCCGCCGGATGAAGGTATTGTACTGGCTTGCCGCAAGAACGACGTTAACGTTGTCATCAATGCCCTGCTGGCTAAACCGCCTTTTACGCCGGCAATCGATGTTTATGACAACGGCCAGCTTCTGGCCGGATATGTTTACCATACGATCGGCGAATGCATCTCCCATCTTTCTGAAGTCATGCAAATCCATTTACAAACTGGGAGACCGTCAAAAATGACAACCGAATCTCTCGCCCCCAGATTAACTTCTGCGGCCAATGAACATGAACCCGGATCTTAAGCTACGGCGCAAATGGACATTGCGCGCTCACGACCGGCAGATGGTCTTTACCAGTGTCCTGTGCCCGGCTCGCCTTTAAATGGACCGACGATTTCATCTGTGACCCAACCACCATAAAATTGGCCGGGCTGGGCGCGCACTTTCTCTCCGGAGACATAACAGTCCAACGCGGCCGGGTAGAAAGAGACATAGTCACAAATTTCGGTAAATGCTGCTTTTGGCGCAGGATAACTCCAGCCGACGATACCTGCTTCCGGCTTGGCGGCCAGCTTCCAATATTGCGCCACGCCTTTCCACTCACATACGGAAGTTCCCGCCGCTAAGCGGATTAGTTCCCAGTTCACATCTTGCGGTGGTATGTAGAAAGCGGGCGGGCTGGCTGTTTCAAGCACGCGATAGGTTCGAGTAGAGGCAGCAATTAGCTGATCACCGTAACGGACTTCAACTCTTCGCTCGTCCGGTACCAGTTTAGGGGGTCTGGGGTAGTCCCACACCGATTCTTGACCGGTCTCAGGCACGATGGCAAAATCGGGTCTTTTCTGTCCTCTATATGTCCACATCAAGGCAACGTCCTTTCAACTTCGGTATCAAAATTTAAGATAGGATTTTAAATGAATAAGGCAAGCTTTCAACGGGTGATATTGTTGGAGCCGGGGGGTGTCTGTTGAGGTCTTACAGATCCGCGGGCAGTGGGCCCTGCCAGATGTGGAAGGACTCGGTTTTCCAGATCATATCCGGAACTGTGGGGGCGCCCGAATTGCGCAAGAACATGGCATGCTGGGTTTTGTGACAAAGGGCGGCAGTGACCTTTATTTCGTGCCAGGGGCTGATGTCGCTGATGATGTCGGCCGCATCGTCCTGGTTTAAAACCCGCTCGCGTTCCGATGGCGCGTGCCAGGCCGACCAGCTCATCAGTGCGATGTCCGAATGGCCGTTGCTGAGCGCCAAACGGGTGGCCTGGTGAGTGAAGATATGTTGCGGATGTCCGTATTCACCATTTGAGCCATGGGTAATAATCAGATCCGGACCGATTTTGCGCACATAGTTATCGATGGCGGCGGCAAATTCGGCCAGCGGGACGTCGATGCAACGCGCAATGCCATTGATTTCCATGTAAGGGTCAATGTAGGGCAGGAAAAAGATATCGCGGGCGCCCAGGATACGGGCTGCCTCACGCACCTCCTGCTCCCGGAAGGCAGCCAGATTGTCTCGCGTGGTCAACGGCGGTTCGCCAACTTCGCCCCCTTCACCGCGCGTGGTTTCCAGGATGACAACGGCGTGACCTTGTTGGGCATACTTGGCCAGCGTTCCACCACAAAAAAGGGTCTCGTCATCCGGATGCGCTGAAATCACTAAAATATTAGCCATTAGACTGATACCGTCGGTTAATGTAAATGCAAATACTGATTAAATAAATTAAGCCATAATTTTTTCAAATCAATAAGAAAACGGTTGGATGGTCGGAAGACCCGTCTTCGCTTTGGCAAGCTACGCCGCGGCAAGCAGAGGCTAAAGGGCAGGTTGTCCTTCGACTACGCTCAGGACCGTGAGCCTGTCGAACGGCCTGTGGAACCAGGGGTTATGCATAAGTGATGGGTTGATTTTTCGAGGACGAGTACGAGGACGACGACGAAAGCTATCGTACTCGTCCTCGGATCTTTTAATAAGGCCTATTTCACAAATAGTATGCGCCTGAATCGCTTGTAAGGCGCCGCTTGGCTTGTGCACAATCAGCCAGCGGCGAGCAGCCAGAAGCCAGCAGCAAGAAGCGCGTTGCGAGTTTACGGGTTGCAGGTTACGTGTTGTAAGTGGACAGCTGCAAGTAGTGGGGTGGCTTATCGGTTTATGACCATGCTTTGAATACCTTTGGCCTGCAATTCCGCTTGCTGATTCTCAGCAGCTTTCTGGGTGACAAAAGCACCGACCACTAATTTCAACTCACCGGCCTGTGTTTTGAGAAAATAGGGTGAATATCCCAATTTTTTAATCTGTTGCAGATCGGCTTGCATTGCATTCAGGGAGCTATAGGTACCGATAAGATTGGTATACGGCGTTTTTTTGACAATGGCGTTTGAGAGCCGGAGATCCTTTTTGGCTTGGGCGGCCTCATTGCGGGTCTGGTAGTGGCCTGTTAAAACCCGCAACCATTCATTGCCGCTTTTAAATTTGACTTTGACAACATACGGCTTCAATCCCACCTTTTTATAATCCGATACGACTTTGCGGGCGCTTTGTGGCAAACGGCAGCTGGACAACATCAGGGAATACGGATGTCTGGAATCGGGCTGTAAAGCTGCCTTCTTTTTGGCAGGTGGCAGTGGCTCTGCCGGTTTTTTCGCCTCGGCGGTCTGCGCCTGCGCAATTTTGGTCGACGATGAAGCCGCCGGTGCTGCCGGCGGGATTTTTTTCTCCACAGCAGCCGGGGGAGCTTCTTTCTCCACAGCAGCCGGGATTTCGACTTGTACCTGCGGTTTAGCCACTGCCGGTGTTTCCTCGGGCTGAATTTGTTTTGATACGATCAGGGGCTGAATCAGATCACCGCTCTGCTGGGTATGTTCCGGTTGCTCTATAATTCTTTTGGTGACAACCACCGGCCGGCCTCGGTTTTTATTGGCAGCTGTCAGTCTCTGATCAGATCCTGAATTGGATTGGGTGAGGTAACGCAGCGGGCTGTAATGCCAAATGCCGTAAATTGCTAGCAGAACCAGTACAACGGCAATCGATAAGAACATGCTTTTTCTTTTCATTTGCTCACTTCATATGTTAGCTGTTCAATGCCTGCGGCGCCGGTAAGAGCCGCCTGAACCTTTGATGTTATACCCTATAGAGGCACCTTCGGTCAAATTGTATTTGCATCTCGGATTGCGAGTTGCGCGTTTCGATTTGCGTGTCGTGGGTCTATGGTGGTTTGAGTTCTCGAGGACGAGCACGAGAACGACGACGAGGACGAAAGCGCATGCTACATATCGTACTCGTCCTCCTACTCATCCCCGTCCCCGGTTGTTTTCCGACTAAGCTGTGTTACACAAATGGCGGACCTGCTTTGCTGCACAAGTTAGCAGCCAGAAGCAAGAAGCCAGCAGCCAGTCGCCTCAATTCTTTGATATGGTATTTATCTGGCAGCCGCTATCAAAACGACTGAATCATTTAGAAATTAACCGATTGAACACAGCGTCGAAATGTCCGACCATACTATTTTTACGCTTGGTACCTGATGCCCGAATAGATTCTTCAATGCTTGCTCTGTGAGGACACCGCCAAGCCTTTCATACAGCCGAATCGCTTTTTCGTTACTTTCGACGACCCAAAGATAGGCTGTCTGGTGACCCTGCTAGATCATTTGTCGGGCGGCCGAGGTCATCAGCTTTGAGCCGATGCCCTTAGATCTGTGAGATGGCTTGACATGCAGGTTATCGATATAGGGCTCGGGTCGGCACCAAACGGCTATGAATCCGATGATTCCATTTTCTTCAGCAACTAGAATGATATCGTCCAGCTGGATATGCATTTCATGCCAATGGCGCTCAAGGTCTTCAGCAAGCTGGTTAGCGAGATACGCATCCGGGAAAGCATCCGCATAACTGTCGCGCCAGCTTTCGGTCTGAACAGCTGCAATGTGAGGCAGATCTGAGCGTCGGATACTTCGAACCAGCATAATACCATCATTTTCATGCGATATTCGAGTGAAATAACTTCTGATCCTCATAAACCGTATGTCCGACAAACCAGTCTGTTAAAAAGCCCAGAAATTGATCCACCGTTAGGGACCCATTTTTCAAATCGACATTGAGAATATGCAGATTCGATTATACCTATAGACGAGATTGAGGGTTGTTGTCAATTCAGGTCAGTCAAGCTTTTCAAAAGTGAAAAATTATCTTTGGCGGCGGAAGCTGTGCGCCAGCGAACACAGCACCGGTACCAGGATCAGGGTCAGCAAGGTGGCGAATCCCAGTCCGAAAATCACGGCCACGGCCATGGGCCCCCACCACTGGGAAGACTCGCCGCCGATATCAAAGGCCATTTTGCGAAAGTCAAAGCTGATGCCGGTGGCCATCGGCAGCAGGCCCAGAATGGTGGTGATGGCGGTGAGCATTACCGGACGAAAACGCACCGCTCCCGCCCGCAGCAGGGCTTTGGTTGAAGACAGACCTTTGGCCATTAATTGGTTGATATAGTCGATGAGTACAATGGCGTTGTTGACCACCACGCCAGCCAGGCTGATGACGCCGATACCGGTCATGATGATTCCAAAAGCCTTGCCGGTGATCAGCAGGCCCAAAAATACGCCGATCAAAGAAAACACCACCGAGGCCAGAATGATCAACGGGGTGATCAGAGAGTTAAACTGGGTCAGTAAAATCAGTAAAATAAGAGCGATGCAGGCAAAAAAGGCCTTGCTCAAAAAGGTCTGGGCTTTGGCCTGCTCTTCCTGTTCACCGGTAAACTGGTATCGGTACCCTTTGGGCCAATCGATTTGCTGTGATAGGCGGGCATCGATGTCTTTGATCACGTCATTGGCAAGGCGCCCCGATACATCGCCGGATATGGTGACCACCCGTTTCTGATCCAACCGCATGATCGCACCAATGCCACTGCCCAGATGCACCTCGGCCAAACTGGTCAAGGGGATCGGCTCACCCTGAGGGCCGGAAACCGTGATGCGCTTCAGACTCTTAATGGATTGGCGATCACGCTTGGGCAGGCGTGCAATGATATCATATTCATTTTTGCCCTCACGATAAACACCGGCTTTCACGCCGTTGATGGCCGATTTTACCGTATAGGCGATGGTGTAAGTGTCCAATCCCATCAGGGCTGCCTTTTCCTTGTTGACCCGCACCCGGATTTCCGGCTTGCCTCTGACAAAATTATCCTTTAAATCCACCAGCCCGGGGATGTCTTTGATGACCTTACGGGCACGGGCAGCCAGTTCTCCAAGCGTGAAAATATCCTCACCGAAAATTTCAATATTGATCGGCGGTCCGGTAGGCGGACCCTCTTCTTCTTTTTCCACCTGTACTTCCGCCCCATAAATGTTGCTTAAAATTCTATGCCGGACTTCTTTGACAATTTCCGATGAAGGCCGAGAGCGATCGTGAAAGTCTTTGAAATCCAGCACGACCCGGCTGATATGGGTGCCGGTGCCGCCCTGGGAAAACGGATCGCCGCCGATGGATCCGATATTGGAAATGACATAGCGTATATCTTCATATTCGGACACAATGGCTTCAATTT
>Ga0209536_100016167_pt1 | contig 10617 bp, 13 predicted proteins | sample DeeMarSeWOR28_12_FD_187461 | JGI IMG/M metagenome (GOLD analysis project Ga0209536, IMG submission 187461) | Marine sediment microbial communities from White Oak River estuary, North Carolina - WOR-2-8_12 (SPAdes) (version 2) | ecosystem: Environmental > Aquatic > Marine > Intertidal zone >...
TCGATGTGGAATATGTGCTCAAAATTGTATCAATCATGCTTTATTATATATTGATAATTCAATTCCAATCTTAATGTCATCACTTTGTTCTGGGTGTAAATTGTGCTACAAAATTTGTCCTGAAAAAGCAATTGAAGCAGATTTTAAGACACTTGGTTGGATTTATTCCAATGAAATTCATGGGCTTACACTTTACGTTGGAGAATTAAAACCTTCAGAAGCACGGTCGGCAGGAATTGTAGAAGCTCTTCTTGAGACTCTTAAGGATATCATAAAAAATCAACCAAACAAGTTTGATATTGTCATTTTAGATACTGCTCCAGGAGCACATTGTGATGTAGAACTCTTAATTGATATTGCAGATGTAAGTATTCCTATTACAGAACCTACAAAATTTGGTAAATTAGATTTAAAGAGAATAATAGAATTGATAAATTTACTGGGGAAAGATTGTAAGGTAATCATAAATAGATCATCATTATTAGGTTTTAAGGATCAATTTATAAAAGAATTACAAGAAGAAGACATTGAAATTTTAGGTGATATTCCTTTAGACGCAGATATTGTAAATTCTTATTGTCAAGGAACACCGATTATGGAAAAAAATAGTGGTTATGATATAAAGGGCGCTGGTTTCTTAGCTTTCAATAATATTTTTGAAAACTTGAAGAAATGGTTAGAATTAAAAGCATACTTGATAAAAGCGATGTAAAATGAATGAAAGAAAGATCATAGGGGTTGTTTCTGGTAAAGGAGGTGTAGGTAAAACATCAGTTACAGCTTCATTAGCAACTCTCGCACAAGAGGATTCAATGATGAAAGTTATGGTATTAGATTGTGATGTTGATGCACCAAACTTAGCAATTATTCTTCCTCCTGATTATGAATCGAAGATAAGTAAACAGGATACATATACCACCCTAAAAGCAACATTTTTAGAAAACCTATGTAATAATTGCAAACAATGTTTTGATGACCATTTCTGTGAGTTCAATGCTTTAGAGTGGGATAGTAAGAATTCAATACCTAAAATTGATTTCTTAAAATGTGAGGGGTGTGGAGCATGTAAAGTTTTATGTCCTATGCATGCTTTTGAAATAAATGCTGTAAAAAGTGGTGAAATCATATCCTATAAAAGTGAAATGGGATTTCCATTAATATATGGAAAAACCCAATTAGGAAGCACTACATCAGGAAAACTAGTCTCAGATGCTAAAGAATTTGTAAAAAATCTCGAAGAATATGAGGAATGTAATTTAATATTTATAGATGGACCTCCAGGAATTGGATGTCCGGTAATTGCTACTCTTTCAAATTTGGATTATGTTATTACTATATGTGAGCCTACTCCTTCGGCTTTACATGATTTATTAAGAGTAATTGAAGTTATTAATCAATTTAATTTACCCTATGGAGTTCTAATAAATAAATCAGATTTACAGAGCCCATTTCAAAAGCCATTTAGTAAACATATGAGTAAAGCAAATTATGAAATATTAGGTAAAATCCCCTATGATTTATCAATTCCAAAAGCTATGTCTTTTGCTAAACCTGTAGTACAATATGAACCAAACTCAGAAGCGAGTATAGCTATTAAAGAAATTTATAAAAATTTAAAAGGAAAATTATGGGATGAAAGCTGAGTTTAAACTAGTTCCCTGACTAGAAAGTAAACATTTTTAGAATTACATCTCACACAATTAACTTTTCTATCTTTTGATGCCTCAGGATCTTCCCATTCATGTTTGCAATCTACACATTCATAACCAACGAATTTTGGTTTTATATCAAAATTACCACCATGCACCTTAATCATTTTTCCTTCAAGTAAGGCGATGGTGTTTTTACGGTGAGCACTTTCAAGAATCCTAGAAAATGTGGGTTGGCTAATACCCATTTTTTCTGCAGCTACTCTCTGATTTAATCCGATATAATGTTTAAGGCGCATAGCTTCGAATTCAGCAATGGTTAAAGTTATAAAATCTTCAGATGGCGGTTCATTTGAGAAATAAAGGTTATTAGGCATTTGAGTAACCCATCTTCGATGTCTTCTTCGTCCCATTTCAAATCACCTTTATATTAACTGCTAATAGGTATTGATAATATTATCTTATCTACATACTTAAAATTGTTTTAAGATTTTTTAATTGTGATTATTAAAATTATTTTTTTAGAATTTTTAGTTAACCACTATTCTTAATATATTGAATAATTATTCATTAAATTTAAATTTTATAAAAATTTCTTTATAATTAAGAAGAAACAAACTGTTAATTTGATTTTTAAGTGAAAATAGCAATTAGTTCAGATTCAGGAAATGTATCCGCACATTTTGGTCGAGCCCCAAATTTTACTATCATAACCATTGAAGATAATAAATTAATTGAAAAAAAAGTACTCCAAAATCCTGGTCATACTGTAGGGAGTATTCCAAAATTTATAAGTGAACAGGGAGCGAAATGCATGATAACAGGAGGTATGGGGCGTAGAGCGCAAGATTTCTTTAGCCAATATGGAATTGATATTATAATGGGAGTTACTGGGACAATCGACAATGTCATTCAAAAGATATTAGATGGTACATTAGAAGGTGGAGAAAGCCTTTGTTCCCCAGGCGGAGGAAAAGGGTACGGAGTTGAAAAAATTCATACTGAAGCTGATGATAACCATGAGCATCATCATTCCCATGGATAAAACTTTCTTTAGAATTTGAATCTTTATAGAGCATAAACATAGGTATATTATTTATTCTAATAAGTTCTAACCATCTTATTCATAAGAAAGATCTTTTTTAATAATCCCGTTGGGGAGCATGTTTTCTGGGTGATATTGCCCATTTTCTTCCATCTGATATCGTTTACAGTTCTTATTGCCTACTAAACAATAATTCTCAACCCATTTAGAATCTAACTTACCATGATCGACGAAAAATTTGATAGGGCAAACTGAATACCATTTACATACTTTATTTTCAGGGTTCAATTCTACATATCTTATTATATTTAATCAATATGATAAAAGAATATAAAAAAAAATTGTTTTAAAAAATTTATTTTCGTATTTGCACTTTGGGTTTAATGGGGGACGCTCCACCAAAATTGGTTATTACTGGACAGTGATTAAAAACTTTATCCATTAGTTCATTAATCTTCTCATCTGGTGCATCTGCTTTAATTCTAATTACAGGTTCAAGTTTATCATAACCAGCTAGTTTTGTATCATCAATTCCGAAGATTGCTCCCAAATTAATATGACCGCGAGAGAAAACTTTCATTTCTTCGATTTTAATATCCATAATTTTTGCCCAAAATCGTGTAACGGCTACAATACACGCTCCAATTGATGATAAAATCACTAATAAAGGTGATGGACCTATATTTGATCCATCCAATCCCCCAGGGGCATCAATAATTAACTCAAAAGGATCCCCTGCAGGATTACCCATTGTACATTTGACCTGCATACCTTCTGGTAACATTTCACATTCAATATTAAAATTTTTTTCCCCTGCATTCCAATCTGCCTTAATGGCATCATAGGTTTCTTGGAAACTTGGCATTTAATTTACACACCTCATCTTTTCTGAATTAAATATTTTTTACTAATGTATGTGATTATGTTCAGAATTACTAGCGCAACTAGCATCGCTTAGAATTTTTAACTGATTTTCTAATAACATTCTAATATTTTTTTCAATAGTGCCTTCTACGCCTCGATATAAGTTGATTTGAACTTGTTGAAAACCCATGAATGGACGCATTCCAATTCCTGTTAAAATCATATCAGTAACATTTCTTTGTTTCATGTTCATAACAGGTTCCATACAACCAGCATGACCTTCATTACTGATGGAAAAAATTTTTTTAAATTTGCCATTTTCAATAAGTTCAACACCTACAAAATACCTACAATGTCCGAAATGGGGTGATACATTATCTGATAATTCAGCTCCATCGGCAGGAATTCCAATAATTCTATTCATAATTCCATAAATACCTTGACTCTTTTAGAAAAAATTTTTTCTAGATGTTATTTTTAGATAATAGAACTTATTATTTATATTTTGTGAATATTTATTCATAAAAAATTATAGCGAACCAAGTTCGGTTTCAATGGGTTAATACCGAACATGGTTCGATAGATTTAAATATTCTATTTTATATATATTAATCGTGAAAAAGAATAATATTCAATTTAATTAAAGAAAAGAAAAAAGAATTTTATTCGAGAAAATAAAGAATAAAAGATGAAAGAAGAGGTGAAAGATACGTATAGAAAGATCTTACTTATGATTGATGATTCAAAATTTTCAGAACGAGCAATCCATAAGGTAATTGAATTCCAAAAAACTTTTAATTGTAAAATCGTAATGGCCACCTCGATTAAACATCATAAATTACCATTATTTGCAGTTTATACTGTACCTTCTAGTTATGGTTCTTTTTATGTAAGTGAAGAAGAATTATTAGAAGAAAGTAGGCAAGAAGGTGAAGAATTTTTAATTAAAATGCTAGATTTTTTTATTAGAGAGAATATACATGTTGAGACTAGGCTTATTGAAGATGAGCATCCTGAAGATTATATTGAACAGACTGTAAAAGATGAAAATTTTGATCTTGTGGTATTAGGAATAAATAGTTTTCACTCCAAGCTAAAACATAAATCAATTGGATCAGTAAGTCATAAAATTGTGAAGAAAACACCTTGCGATATTTTAATAATTGGAAAAAATAATTTAAAAGGAGGATGTTAAAATGCAGAAAGAAAAACTAGAACCATTTAAAATAACTAGTATAGGAGAAAGTAATCTTAATAGGCTTATATCTTACTATAACAATGAAATTGAGGGTTCGGAGTTTATAATAAAAGAGGATTATAATTGTAGTATATTTCAATGGCGGTATAAAAAGAAATTAGATAGATTATTAGAAAAATTACATGCTAGAACAAAGGTATAATCTGTGAGCTTACAGGATTTCTATTATTGCTATTGTTCTTTATTTCTTGAATAAAATTAATTTTAATTAAAATAATAAATGAGGTGGTTTAAAAAATGTCAAAAGTCAAAAATATTACAAATTTAATAGAACCTGTTGTGAGAGAGAATGATTTTAGAGTTTGTATAGAATTAAACAAAAGATTAAGATCTAAAGTTAAATATACTGCTAAAGAACTTTCAAGTAAGTATTACCCTTACGATGCATTATGTTGGGCACTTGCAGAATTTCAAATGATTTTTGAAAGAGGTGATAAGGGATTTTCTGAACAAGATGTTATTAATCAGGCTGAAAAAATAATGGAATCTTCTCTTAGTTATGAAGAAGTCTGTTGGCTTATTTCAATGTTGATAGTATACCTTGAAGAAGCTAATTTATATCCATGAACAAATAGCATTTGTGAGAGTTGATTAGATAATTGATAAATAAATCTTCTTTATTATTAGATCAATTCAAAAATAAGCAATTAAGCCCAGAAGAGGCTATTAATGAAATAATTTCTTTATGTGGAGGTGTATTGAATGATAGAAGTATTAAATAAAAAGAAAAAAATTGGTTTTATTAAAGGAAATGTATATCTCGATAAGAAGGGTAGATTAATAGGATATTTGGAAGGAAATACAGTTAAAAATAAAGATGGATACCCTATTTTAAAACTTGATGATCATAATGATATATATAATGACAATGAATTAGTGGGTTTTATTCTTGATTCAAAGATATACTTCAGAGAGGAGCCTGTTTTTGAAATTTCAGAAGAAGAAAGAGAAATTCATTTCATTGATGGGAAAAATATTTTAGAATTAAAGGGAAACCATCAAAATATTGAAACTTCAGATTTAATTGGAATTGCTGCAATTTACCTTAAAAATGAATGGTGGGGAAAGGTATTCAAATAATAATAACATAGTTAATAACATTTCAGGAAAATTATTCCTGAATTATGGGAAAATACCTCTTAATTCAATTGCTTTAACGATTCTTGATACAGCAATAATGTAGGCAGCAGTTCGGAGGTTAATATTTTTAGATTTTGACAAATTATATACTTCCTCAAACGCTTTCAACATAATCATTTTTAACTCTTTATTTATTCGACTTAAATCCCAAAAATAAGCGTGAATATCTTGGACATATTCAAAATATGAAACACAAACACCACCAGCATTAGCAAGAATATCAGGAACCACATGAATACCTCTCTCAAATAGAATCTTGTCTGCATTAGGAGTAGTAGGTCCATTTGCTCCCTCTAGAACGATTTTACAGTTAATTTTCTTAGCATTAACTTCCGTTATTTGATTTTCAAGAGCAGCAGGAATTAATATATCACATTCTATTTCGAGTAAATCATCATTTGAAATTAATTCATACCTCTCCTCCTCATAATCTATTAAATAGTTGCCATTGCGAGTCCATTTTAACATTTTACCGATATTTAATCCCTCTGAATTAAAAATGCCTCCAGTAATATCTGATATAGCAAGTACCTTACATCCTTCTTTATATAACAAATCAGCAATAGTACCTCCTACGTTTCCAAATCCTTGTACTACAACTCTCTGAGATTTAAGATCTAAATCCAGTTTCTCACACATTGCTTCAAGTACATATAATAATCCCATACCAGTTGCAGTTTCTCTTCCAACTGATCCTCCAATTTCTATTGGTTTACCGGTCACAACACCAGGTATAGCCCTGCCTTTGTTCATACTATATGTATCCATAATCCATGCCATAATTTGAGAATTAGTATTTACATCTGGGGCAGGGATGTCAATATTAGGCCCGATAATATTGATTATTTCAGAAGTGTATCTCCTTGTAAGGCGTTCTAATTCATTCTTTGATAATTTTCTAGGATCAACCCGAATACCTCCCTTTGCTCCACCAAGAGGTAGATTTAGAAGACTACATTTCCAAGTCATCCAAGTAGCTAATGCTTTTACTTCATCGAGATATACATTACTCGCAAATCTTATTCCTCCTTTACCAGGCCCACGAATGGTTGAATGATGAACTCTATATCCTTCAAATATTTCAAGTTTACCATCATCCATTTTAATTGGGATGGATACGATAAGTGAGCGCTCAACTCTCTTAAGAAACTTCTTTAAATTTTCATCTAATCCCATTTCATCTGCCACTATATCGATTTGTTTTTTTGCCATTTCAAATGGGTTTTCTTCAATAAGTCTTTCTTTTGTTACTATTTCAGAAATATTAAATTGATTGGAAGTAACTTGAACTTCTTGTTGAGCTAATTTTTTACGATCTACTTTTTTATTATCCAACATTTTCAAATAAAATTTATAAATAATTTTTATTGATTAGGCTATTTTTCTCTATTCAATATAGAATATTTGATGTACTATCTATTTTTTTAAAGTTTTCTTATTTTATCTCTATTTAAACCTATTTTTTTAACGTTTATTTCAATTTTAGCTATAATTGCGTAAAATAGATTCACTTTCGTGCTTATATACCCCAAAGTATATCATTTTTTTCATTTACTGTAAAATAAAAAAACATTGATAACTATTCTGATAAGCAAATACAATTCCATTTGCGTTCGATTCTTTCTTCTAAAATAATATTAACATCTTCTGAGGTTATCTTAGTCTTTGACTCGATAGAATTGCATTGCAATTCTCCAGGAATCGAATTTTTATCACAATTCCATTGATATTCTCTTCGATCTCCGTTAAATAAAGCACCAAAAAATAAGGAATGATCTTTACATAAATGACATATATTCCTGACATATGAATATATAAGTCCGCATTTTGGACATTTAATCAACATATTATTATGACTATATCTTTAGAGATATTGTTTGATCTAATCCTTTTATAATCCTATTATTTTATTTTTTATGTGATAAATGAAAATTGATTTTTTTATTTACTCTCTATGGAGAATATGGTAATAATAGCTTAAAAATATAACTAGGATGGGCTTTAAGTGGGATGTAGAATTAAGTAAATTATAATGATAATCTATTGAAGTTAAACTTAAATAATAGCAATTTTTTCTCTTCAATAATGCCAAATATTGAATTAAGTAATATTGTTAAGAAAAAATTGGATAAATTAAAGCAAATTTCTGGGAGTAAAACTTATTCGGATACAATTAATTTTTGTTTGCTTCAGGTGGATTTATTAAAACAAAACCAAGAACTTTTGAAAGAAATAAAACAAAGACAGGATATGTTGATTGAGATTAAAGATATTCTTGACAAAAGAAATTTTACAGAGATTTTTCTTCAAATAATAAATGAAATTTTAAATTTGAGTGATTCAGATAAAAAAAAGCTTCTGAAGACTGTTGATTAAGCAAATAAATTTCATTTGGAATTGAGTTTTTTCTTTAAAATTATTAATTTAATATAATAATTATTCGATATTGGTTGTAACAGAATTTTCTATAATTTCACCCTTATTTACTAATATCATTTTTGTTTCTTATGTTTTAATCATTAACAATTTCAGATCAATAAAATTATCTGTAAAATTTCTAATAATTTTTAAAATAAAGCTAGAGGAACATCTTTAAGAATATCTACTGTGGTATAATGATTTTTCCCACCAGTTCTTAAGTAATCCATTGCGTTTTCAATACCTCCAATAGTCAAGTGGAATGTTGGAATGATTTGTGCAATTTTCATTTTAGTCCAGGTCATCCAGTCATCTCTAACTGGTTCTGGGTTTAACCAAATCACATTTTTTTTAAAATGTTTGGCAATTTCATTTATATAATATAGCCCTGGTTTCTTATTACTTGCATCATCATAAATAGCACCATGTGGAGTAACTAATTCGCTACGATGCATTGTTTGATCTCCCACTATTATTACTCGATAAGAATCATCATATTTTTTTAGAAAATCCTCGAATTCTATAGCCTCATCTGTGTTTCTTGCAGCATTTTCATATAAATAATTATAAATACAATTATGAAAGTAATAGTATTTAAAATCTTTCCAATGAGATACATTATTCGCGGCAGAGAATAAAAGATTTGCTTGATGAATATAAATATCCATCGTTCCACCGACGTCCATCAATAGTAAAATCTTTATGTTATTCTTTTTCTTTTTATTGAAGATCAGCTCAATATCACCCCCATTACGCCCAGTTTCATGGATTGTCTTTGGAAGATCTAACTCATTTTTTTTCCCAATCTCGTCTAATTTTCTTAGACGTTTTAATGCAACTTTGATTCGGCGTGTATCTATGACTAAGTCTTTGCGATAATCTTTAAATATCCGTTTCTGAGCGATCCTCATAGCGTTTTGCATGCCATAGTCACCAGCAATTCTAAATCCCTCTATATTCAACCCTGAATGGCCAAATTTCGATTGTCCTTGTGTACCAATCCATAAATTTCCAAAATTATGTTCTCCATCCTGTTCTCTCATCAATTTCCTGAATTGTCTTTCCAATTCTTCTGGACTCATATTTTGAAAAAACTCTTTAAGCGCACCAGGCATACGAAATATCGATTCATTTGTTTGAAGCCACTCCCAAATTTCTTGTTTAATATCTTCAGGAAAATCTAACCCAGCATCTTTGAAATAATTAACAAAAGCAATGTCATAGATATCAAAATGGTGCTCATTCTTACAAAGTATTGAGCGAGAAATATAATAAAAATCAACAGTATTTTTTATTAATCCCTTATCGAGAGCTTCTAATAAGGTCATAAATTCTGTAATACTTACCGGTAATATTTCCTTAAGGTAAAAAAAATAATCCAGAAACATAGAAATTAGAAATTTAAGTTGGAAATTTTAATTTTTCAATAGCAATTTCGATATCTTTCTCCTTTTTTATGAGAACTCCCAGAAAAGGCACCCCTCTCTTCAATTCTTCAATAGTAATTCCACTTTTTAATAATACTCCAATCCAATCAAGGAGCTCAGAAGTAGAAGGTAATTTACGCATTTTTGTTATAGTTCTTAATACATAGAAATGATTTAGACATTGCTCCAATAAATTTTCTTTTAAGTTTGGATAATGGAGGTTGCATATATCTGCCATAAATGCTTTGGAAGGAAATTCAATCCAATGAAATATACATCTTCTCAAAAATGCATCAGGAAGTTCTTTTTCGTTATTTGAAGTAATTACAACTATAGGTCTGGTGTTTGCCTTTATAAATTCTTTTGTTTCTTTGATATAAAACTCCATAACATCTAATTCTTGTAGTAGATCGTTTGGAAACTCAATATCTGCTTTATCAATCTCATCTATAAGAAGGACAACTTGTTCCTCAGAATCAAAAGCTTCTCCTAATGGTCCAAAAGTGATATAATCATGAATATTATCAACATCACGATCTTCACAACCAAATCTACTATCATTCAATCTTTGAACGGTATCATACATGTAGCATCCGTCAATAGCTTCAGTTGTGCTCTTAATATTCCAAATTATTAATCTTTTGCCTAAGCTTAATGCTATTGCGTGTGCTAACATAGTCTTTCCTGTTCCAGGTTCCCCCTTTACGAGTAAAGGGCGTCCTAAAGCAATAGACACATTAACAATATTTCTAAGTTGTGGGTCTGCTAGATATTTAACAGTTTCTGTTTTTATGTCTCCTCTAAATTTATTAAAAG
>Ga0209536_100016169_pt1 | contig 10617 bp, 11 predicted proteins | sample DeeMarSeWOR28_12_FD_187461 | JGI IMG/M metagenome (GOLD analysis project Ga0209536, IMG submission 187461) | Marine sediment microbial communities from White Oak River estuary, North Carolina - WOR-2-8_12 (SPAdes) (version 2) | ecosystem: Environmental > Aquatic > Marine > Intertidal zone >...
CCGCTCTAGCAGGGGTGGAGGACACTCGGCACAGTGCTCGACACGGTGCCGACGGTCGGGTGCCGGCAATTGGGATTGAGCGTATTCATAGGCGGTGGCTACCGCCTCAACAGTACTGTCCCGGACGGCGTGTATTGCTACCGGAAAGCCACTCTGATGCATCTCCAGCACCATCTGATTAAGCTCCGGCTGAGGCGGATACATCTGCCCGCCGGGGTTGCTAGGTACAACCTTCAGCCCTCCCAGGCGTAACCGGTCATCACCGGCACCGAACTTCAGACCTGCTTCCCTGAACTGACTGGCGGACTCGGGACCAAACATCATGTATATCCGGCTCTTAAACTTACCGTCGTCGATAAAGCGGCGGAAAGTCTGCCATCGCCGGTAATCATTGACCACAGTGGCATCCTGCAGAGAAGTCAGGCCGTGCGAGAGATATTGCTGGTTCGCCAGCCTCATACCTTCGTTCAGGTCCTCTTCAGACCAGGGAGGCATCACCTGTTCTCTGATAATGCCCAGCATTTCGTAGAGAAGCCCGTTTGGTTCTCCATCAGTAAGGTCCCGCTCGATGCGCGCGCCGGGAGGCTCCGGGGTCTCACGGTTGATACCGGCCAGCGCCAGCGCCCGGCTGTTGAGAACACAGGCATGCAGGGAACGGTGGGAAACCACTACAGGGTGGTCTGGTGCTACCTCATCAATATCCCAGCGGTTGGGATGCCGCTTCTCGGCCAGGTAGAACTCGTTGTAGTCGGTTGCCGTAATCCACTGGCCGGGCGGGGTCTTCGATATCTGCAGAGCAATTGCTTCCTTGATATCAGCAATCGACCTGACAGCCGGTGAACTGAGGTCAATACTGAGCAGCTTTCTGATGAACGAGAAGATGTGGCAATGGGAATCGTTAAAACCGGGCACAAGGGTCTTACCCTGGCAATCAATTACCCTTGTGTGGCCTCCCTGGACATCGCCCAACAGGTCGTTACTGCCAACCAGCCAGACCTTCCCGTCCCTGACAGCCACCAGCTCAGCCCGGGGTTGTACCGGATCCATGGTTATCACATTAGCGTTTCTGACAACAAGGTCTGCAACCGGCATGGCACGACCTGCTCTTTTGACGTTATGACTACAGGATAGTATACTACCGACAGCATACTGAGGCAAAAAGGAGAGATGGACACGGCACAACTCGCTGAAAGACTGGTCGATTGGATTAGAGATAAGGTTGTCGATGCGGGCTGTCGTGGGGTGGTACTGGGTCTGAGTGGTGGCGTCGATTCTGCGGTGGTGGCAGTCCTGTGTAAGCGAGCCTTTCCCCAAAACACGCTGGCAGTAATGATGCCCTGCCACAGCATTTCTCAGGATGAGGAGCATGCTAGACTGGTGGCGGATAAATTTTCCATATCGGCACGACTTGTTGTCCTGGACAGCATTTACGATACTCTGATTGAACTCCTGCCTGATGAAAAGAAAGCACCGGAGGCGTCACACCTCGCCAAATCGAACCTGAAAGCCCGCCTCCGCATGATTACCCTATACTACCTCGCCAATCAGCTTCAATACATGGTTGTCGGCTCAAGCAATCGAGACGAGCTTACCGTCGGCTATTTCACCAAATATGGCGACGGGGGGGTTGACATCATCCCTCAGGGAAACCTGGTCAAGGCACAGGTCAGAGACATGGCTGTGTTCCTCGGTATTCCGCAAGAAGTAATCGACAAGCCGCCATCAGCCGGACTCTGGCCGGGACAGACCGACGAAGCCGACCTGGGACTCAGTTACCAAGAAATTGACCGCTACCTGCTCACCGGCGAAGCCAGTGACGAAGTCAGGAAGAAGATTGAGGCGAGGATGGTCACAGGTCAACACAAGCGCCAGCCGCCGGTACTGCCCGACTTTTAACCTAACCTTACCTCCACATTTCGCTGACCCTGAGATTGCCAACTCCCACCAGTATATTCCGCTTGATTTTTCCGAGTGATTACGGCAAAATTGGGCTTACCCAGACTCCGGGTTGGAGGAGCCATGATATACAATGAGCTGGTCAGTGGTATCATCGCCATAGTTGTTGCCTATCTTGTCGGCGCCTTCCCCACCGCCTATGTCACTACGAGGCTGTTCACCGGAAAGGACATCCGGCAGCTCGGGAGCGGTAATGTTGGCGCTAATAACACATTCAGAGAGGTCGGGCTGGCCGCCGGCATTACTGTCGGTATCGTCGATATCGGTAAGGGTGCCGCGGCCGTCGCCATCGCCCACGCAATAGTGGGTATCCCCTTCTTTGTATCGAACCATGAATATAACTATTTCCCGGCGATTGCCGGTCTGGCGGCTGTGGCCGGACACGTATGGCCCGTCTACCTGAAATTCGCCGGCGGAAATGGTGTCGCCACCGCCCTCGGAACACTGATAATTCTACTACCCAGGGAACTTGGTATTGCCTGTGCCGTAATCCTGTTGCTCTGGGTGATCACGCACAACCTTATCATGTCGGTATATATTAGCTGTCTCACGGTACCACTGACTGCCTGGTTCCTAGAGAAGGACTGGCTGTACGTCGGTTATGCACTGGCCCTAATTGTCGTACTGGTGCTTGTATTCATACCTACGGCCAGGGCGGCACTGGTCAAGGCAGGCAGTAAAGACAACCTGGTGGCAGAGTTACTGCGTCGAGACAAGCGTTAATACCGGCAAAACCAGTACTCACACCCTACCAGTAGACCTTGATACTGGTGACCACTCCCAGCGGCTGCCAACCAATATCACCAATCTCATCAGAAGCCGCCTCCAGGTCCATCTGCCGTTCATTGAGCTCGGCCTGGATAAGCATCAGTTCAAATTGCTCGTCCTCAAGCTCTGCTCTGATATCCATGAGCGCGGCAAAACTGGCCTCTAGTTCGGCAGCCCATTCCTGGAAGTAAGAGTATTCGGGTTCCGGCAGTCCTGTCCTGCCCCCAAGGGCCTCGTTGTACTCAGCTACTTCCTGCTCATAAGCCTCTATCGCCTGGTTATAGTTATCGACCTTCTGATTATAAGCATCTACCATCTCGTTGTAGGTCTCGAGGTCCCGGTTGAACACTTCCACATCCAGGCCATATTTTTCCCTTTCTGCCAGATATATCAGATAGAAACTGTACTCAGGAGAGGTGGCTACTTCTATGCTTATTACCCCGTACTCCTGGCCAATCTCCACATAGGCCACCTTGTCAGCACCGATTGCCTGCACTCCACCGGTATCACCCGTTTCGCCATCCAGCTCCTGCAGGGGGTGATAAGAGAGGTCCGACATTACCGGAGAGGTGCAGTCAATAAAGACCAGGCCCCGGTCAGTAGTCTGAAAAGCATTGAGAGCATGCCCTACCTCTCTATCCTCAAACTGCACACCTACAAAGGCAGCCTTGATTCCGGCAGCCTCAGCATTATTATGGAGTTCCTCAGCAAAGGCAACACAGGAATATGAATCAGCTGCGTACGGCTTCTGGTCGGTAGTATCCATCACCAGAAACGCCATCAACTCCTGCCAGGTCGGGTTGCTTGCCTCTTCATTATTCACCAGTTGAGCGGAATCACCTGACGGAGATTTCAAATGATTCGGCTGTTTGTCATTGTATATTATAAAGGCACCAGCCGAACCGGCTACCTCCTCCCCCCCATCACCAAACAGGTCAGAGGTTGAATCTCCGGTAAAAAAGCAGCCGACCGACGTGACCACCAACAAGGCTACGAGAGCAACAAATACTGGAATGAATGCAATCCGCTTAATCACTTTGCTCCGATGTTTTGTTCTTCCACACGAACTTAATGACCAGCCTATCTCCATTGTCACCGCTAAGCCAGATAGCAGCAATAACTAATTGGTCTCCATCAGTAATGGTACTTTGGTAACGTTGCCATAGAACAATATATTTAAACGTTTTTAAAAGTAATAAGTTATCCTTACCAAGAAATCAACACCTTTAAAACTCTCCCGGTTCTGGGTTTCTTGACATTTCGATAGTCTTATACATAGTATTAGACTTAGACTATTATCACGAATTTGATGGAGCAGCAGCAAACTGTCAGAATGACCGGTCCATCTATCATGATGAAGTAAGTACCCACCAGACTGTAAGCCCAAAATGCAACTTCTTGAAATATAAATACAGTAATGGAACGAAAGGAGGAACAAGATGGCTTCGGACAAATTGGACGCCCTCAGGCGCGAGGTGCGCGACTGGCTTAGGGCAAATCTGCCGAAGGGGTGGGGAACACCTGAGTATGTGCCACCCCCCCGATACAGCCGGGAGTCACACGAACTTGGTAAGGAATGGACCAAGAAAATGTATGACGCCGGCTACACCGGGTTCAACTACCCCAAAGAATACGGCGGCATTGAGCGGCCACGGGAAGAGATTGCCATCATTAATGAGGAGATGGGACGTACCGGCACACCCGGTGGACCACTCTCTCTCGGCCTGCTGGTAGCTGCCCCGGCCATCCTCGTTCACGGAGAGGAATGGCAGAAGAAGCGCTTTATCCCCAAAATCCTCAGTGGTGAGGAAAGCTGGTGCGAGGGATTCTCTGAACCTGATGCCGGCTCAGACCTGGCAAACGTCCAGACCACTGCCGTCAGGGATGGTGATGAGTGGGTGGTAAACGGACAGAAGGTCTGGACCAGCATGTGGGAATTCGCCGACTGGGGCCTGCTGGTTGCCAAGACCGAGCCCGATGCCCCGAGGCACCGTAATTTGAGCTACTTCCTCTTCGACACAACCACCCCCGGCTTCAGCCGCAGGCCACTGCGACAGATGTCCGGTGAAGCTGAGTTCGGCGAGATGTTCTTTGATGACATGCGCATCCCCCACGAGAATATGATGGACCAGCAGGGTAGAGGATGGTACGTAGCCATGACCGCCCTCATGGCAGAGCGGAGTTTTGGTGGCACCGGATTCACCGGCGGCATGGCCGCCATGGGTGGGCTGGGAACATCAGACCTGCTCGGGGCAAACTCTCTGGTTGAACTGGCCAAAAGTACCAAACGGTACGGCAAATCAGTCTGGGATGAATCAGCCTTCAGGCAGAGGATAATGCAGACTGCTATTGAAATGGAAGCAATGAGATGGAGCGGGGCTCGTCTCGCCGCCAAGATGATGAAGGGCGGCCAAATCGGAAATGAGGCTTCTTTACTAAAGAATTTCCAGGCCGAGATGAGGCAGCGTCGTGGAGACCTGACTTGTGAAATACTCGGAGCTTACTCACAAATGGTCAGGGGTTCAACCCGGGCCGTAGAGGAAGGCGAGCATGTTTATAATATGCTCAGAGCACGTGGCGCTACTATCGAGATGGGCACTTCTGAGATAAACCGCAATATCATCGCGGAAAGAATACTGGGCTTGCCGAGATAACAGGAGAACGGCTCTAACCGAAAAATATTTGTTCCGATTAAGAAAAGGAGCACAAGAAAATGGAATTTAGCCTTAGTGAAGAGCAGGAAATGCTCAAGACAATGGCTCGGGATTTTCTGGAAAATGAATGCCCCAAGACTCACGTCAGAGAGATGATGGAGGATGAGGTGGGCTTCTCCCGGGAGCTTTGGAAGAAGATGGCTGATGTCGGCTGGCTCGGTTTGGTATTCCCCGAGGAATATGGCGGCTCAGGAATGAACTTCAGAGACCTGACCATTCTCTGTGAGGAGATGGGGAGAGCCTTACTGCCCGGTCCCTTCCTCCAGACAGAACTGCTGGTGGGTATGCCAATTCTAGCTGCCGGGACCGAAGAGCAGAAGAAAGAGTACCTGCCTAAAATAGCCAGCGGCGATATGGTCTGCACCCTTGCCGTACTCGAAGAGGATGGTGATTTCTGGCCGGACGGCGTGCAGCTCAAGGCCACTCAGAGAGGCAATGACTATATCATCAACGGTACCAAGTTGTTCGTCAACAATGCCAAGGGGGTCGATTACATACTGGTGGCAGCACGCACCAGGCGCGCTATTGAGCCGGAAGATGGGATCACACTCTTTCTGGTAGATATGGCGGAGTGGGGAACGTATGTTTCCCCGCTAACAACTATGGACCAGACCAGACCACTGTTTGAGGTTATGTTCAACCATGTAGCAGTACCAGCTAGCAATATCATCGGCGAACTGCACAAGGGCTGGCCGGTACTTAAAGAAGCGGCACTTAAAGCCGCGGCGGCACTCTGTGCCGAGATGGTCGGTGGTGGTGAGTGGGTACTCGAGACCACGGTTAACTACGCCAAGGAAAGGATAGCCTTCGGGGTACCCATCGGCAGCTTCCAGGTCATCAAACACAAGTGCGCCGACATGTACAGCGGGCTGGAGTACGCCCGGTCGCTTATGGAATGGGCAGCCGAAGCCATTAAAGATGGTAATGCGGATGCGCCTATGGCTGTCTCCATGGCCAAAAGCTATGGTGGTGACACTTATAAGATGGTCTGTGACCACGGCGTGCAGACTCACGGAGGCATTGGCTTCACCTGGGACCATGACATGCACCTCTATTTCAAGAGGGCCAGGTCATCGGATACCGCCTTCGGCGATAGCTACTACCACCGGGAACTGCTGGCCCAGGCCGCTGACTAAGCAGCCACGATAGATAAATAGTCCTGAACCAGACGAGAACCGTCTGAAACTGGCGGCATGGTTACGGCTGTGCCGCCAGTCTTTTATAATAATGGCAGTTAATGTCTCGCTAGCCAAAGAAGGCAGTGAGTATTACCGATACCACACCCACCAGGAATATCCCGTCGAAGACGCCGGCCCCGCCGATTGATACGATGCCAGCACCCATTTTTCTGGCCTTTCCCAGGTTCAGGAGGTCGCCGCCAATCAGCGTCCCCAGTACCCCGGATATATAGGCGCAGGGCGCGGCAAACTCCCTGGTGAACAGTATGGCAAACAGGGCGGCAAATATCGGCGGAATAAACATAGGAATAGCCAGACCCCTACCCGGAACGGGCCTCGTCAGGAACTTGCATATCAGTACCATCAGGAATGTTGACGTCAGTACCGGTGGCAGCGGTACCTTGAAAAGCAGGTAGCAGCATAAAGTAAGCGGGATAACGGCCCCTCCCAGATTGATGGCGAGCCCGGATTCCCGCCGTACCGGTACCCGGAACCAGCCGAAGTTTACGGTGGTCTGCTCAACTGTTCTCCTCGTCAGGGGAATGTTCACCAGAGAGCCAACCAGGGTGAATATCAGAATCAGCAGTGCTGCCTGGGGCGAGATACCCAGCTTCTCAAAGCTGAAGGCAGTGGCATTGAGGAACACGAATATAAATAATAGCGGCAGTGCCAGGACAAATAAGCCGAACGCCGCGCAACCTATCGGAAAGAAAAACACTGCTAATACTCACCTCAAGAGTTTCTGTTTATATCTGGATCGAACAGAAGTCTATGCCAACAGACGGATAGGGTAATACTACAGTCCTAATATATCCTCAATAATCTCGGCTGCATCCCGAACGTATGTAGGGCAAACCGTGCTAAAGAGATCCTGTTGTCGGGCAGTTTTTAATCCTTCTGGAGTACTGATGTCACATTTCAAAAGTTCACGACACGTAACAGACCCGTTATGAGACTTGAACCTACGCACGAACTCATTCACCAGTTCATAGGTTATCTCATGTGCCTGCGTATCTTCAACCATTGTTCTACCATGTTTCAGTCCAATCACCATTAAAGCACCGGTCACTGCTCTACAGGTCTCACCCATCCGGCCCATCCCACCACCAAAACCATCGGCAATCTTGAGAGCGATATCACGCTCCAAACCGAATTGTGTACCATAAGTTACCAGTACTGCCTGAGAGCAGATGTAACCCTCTTTGAAACAGGCAACCGCCTCTTCAACCTTGCTCATGTTACTCCTTCAGATTGGAAGTGAGGACACTCACTACCTCAGTCTCTTAACTGCCTCAACTATCGCCGGCAGCACTTCACCAGTCTGCCCCTGGATAATAAAGTCGGATATGCCCTCATGGGTCAGGGGGGTCGGCTCAGCATTCACCTCGATTATGGTAGCTACCCCCTTCTGTCTGGCTACCCTTGGCAGATTGGCGAAAGGATAGACCACCGCCGATGTCCCTGCAATGAGCATCAGGTCACACTTCCAGGCCTCCTCAAGGCTGCCCTGGGCCACGTCACTGGGTATCGGCTCCCCGAAACCCACGCCGTCGGTCTTGATGATACCTCCACAGTGGGGGCAATGCGGGGGTAGCTGGTCCTTCTGCAACATATCCTCAAGATCGAACTCGTCCCGCCGGAAGCGTGCATTACACTCGATGCATCTCAGCTTGGCGAAGCTGCCATGATACTCCAGAAGACTCTTTATTCCGGCTTTTTCGTGAAGACCATCAACATTCTGGGTAATCAGGCACTTCAGAATACCCATCTTCTCAAGCTCCACCAGCGCGTAGTGCCCGGAGTTCGGCTCCCTTACCCTCAGTTCACCAAGGGCACCGGTAGCGGCAGTCAACCTTTCCCGCCACCAGGCCTTCGGGTCCTGCGTGAACCTCTGCCAGCCCAGATAGGCCCTCCTTTCGGCTTCGGGGTTTTTTGTCCAGACCCCTTGCGGTCCGCGGAAATCGGGAATGCCCGACTCGGTTGAAATGCCCGCCCCGGTCAGCGCAATCGCGTAAGTCGAATCAACTATATGTCTGGCGGCTCTCTCTATCAGTCCCTCCATGATTCTCACCCCCTCGTTTATCTACTCAACCGCAGGTCTTAACAAACTCCTCAATAGCATTAAAGTATGCGGTCTGCCCCATTACCATCAGGTCGTTATGCCCGGCTCCGAGAATAATCAGGATTCTTTTATCTTCAGCACCCGAGCTCCGGTACAGTTCCTCGCCCTCTGTGACAGACATTATCTCATCGTATTCACCATGAATTATAAGCGTCGGCTTCGTAATCTGGCGAACCTTGACCTTATTGAGGAACGGGCTTTCGTCGTCGATAGTCGTTCCCCCGGTGACACCGGCATAGTCCCGGAGCCTGCGAAAATTGTTGGCTGAACCACTCTCCACAATAAGCCCACAAACCTCATCCTGATAACTAATAGCCGCCTCGATAGCAGGTACGCTACCCAGAGAACGCCCCATCACGAAAATACATTCCCGAAAACCTTCTCGCCTGATGACCTCCTTGAAACCCTTGAAGATAGGGTGCGTATCGGCAACCATGTTAGAAATGGTCGGCTTTCCGTCGCTCGAACCGTACCCCCGATAATCAGCCACAAAAAGGTTGATTCCCTTCTGGATATAAAAGGGGGCAACCCACTCATGGGTGGCCACTGTTTCACCATTGCCGTGAAAATACAGTATGGTCGGACATTCCTTACCGGCTACCCAGAACCCGCACCTGATATTGACCCCATCCTCGACCTCGATTGGATAGGTAGGCACATCAGACGACGAGCCCTGAAGAAAGTCGGGCAGGCCAAAAGGAGAGTAAGCAACCGGGAAAATGACTTGCAGTATCTCCGGGCGGTCAAGAAACGATAAATCCATTCGACAACCATCCCCTTTCTGCCAACCAGTATGATACCACGCCTTGTATCTGGAAATAAATCGCACCTGCCGGCAAAACAGGCAATCAGCACGGTCGACAACACGAAGCCCTGCGGTGTAGAATTGAACATGCCTTGTGCAGAAGCGAGGCACTGCCTATATTAGTTACTTTACTAGGAGGTTACCATGGATCCCAAGGTAAGAGACCAGATGGACAGGCTGGCCAAACTGGCCACTGAATACGAGAACCTCAACGCCGAGCTAATGGGACTGCTCCCGCCAACGTCGGCCCCCGAGGTAGGTAATGAGCCACTGCCCTGGACACTTACCGGGGAGGGTCGAGCGAAATGGGACTGGATAACGACCCGACTTCGCGAGATACAGGCATGGATGATTCAGAGCATGGACAAGATAATGAAAATCGAAAAGGAGCGACTATCCGGACGTTAGCGCCAGCCGCTCCCCATCATAGTCTCACTTGTAATATACTATCTCGGCCCCCGCACCCCTCTCCTCCCGATGAAAGCGGTTGCCACCAGGGCCACCCCAACACACAAAGCTATTGCTATCAAGGACTCATGGTGTAAGAACTGTTCCCATTGGAACCACATGCCTGTCAAATACCACTGGTGTACCAGTCCGAAGACACCCAGTAAAAGGGCAATAGCACCCAATACAAGCCTGAGTCTCACTGAAACACCCCCGCTTACCCACTACAACAACCTTTACATTTATACACTTGGCCTTCAAGGGACGAACGATGTAAATGCCCTAATCAATCAGGCGGAGTGTTTCTTACTGCGAAATATCTGGTGGGTGGAGGCGTGGAAGTGTTTAAACGATTATCATTCAAAGAAAATCGGGGTATTTGTCCAGCCATGAATACTCGTGGGCAATATCTTTTGCCTTTTCGATCAAATGAAATACTTTCTATGAACAAAGGAATCCTATTTGTGCTGTATTACTACCCGGGAATAGGCAGGCTTTCCCACGAGTAAGGGCACGGCTCGAGCCGTGCCCTTACAAATCATCTTCATCGCCAGTAACAACTCTCTATACTAGGCTTCTTGTATCGGGTCATTCGTACAATCGCGACGGACCATCCCGCCGAGGCCA
>Ga0209536_100016170_pt1 | contig 10617 bp, 7 predicted proteins | sample DeeMarSeWOR28_12_FD_187461 | JGI IMG/M metagenome (GOLD analysis project Ga0209536, IMG submission 187461) | Marine sediment microbial communities from White Oak River estuary, North Carolina - WOR-2-8_12 (SPAdes) (version 2) | ecosystem: Environmental > Aquatic > Marine > Intertidal zone >...
CCAAGAAACTGCGTAAATTGATCCACATATCAGCGTGAGTGTTGAAAGCGCGGGTCTTTACCTCTTGAAAGAACATTTGGGAAAGACCTGAGCGGATAATGCTCTGGTGCTGGAAGGCATAACTGCTCACACCATGGGATGCCAGGTACATACCCAGTGTCCGCTTATTCAGGAATTCTTTGGGTTTAAAACCGGCACGCCTCAACCCGCCTGCATCGTTCTTAAATGTCATGGGAGCATGCAAGATTGTGTTGACAACCATGCTGTATTCCTTCAGCCACATCTCGTAGCCGATCACGCCGTGCTCAGCGGTGCTTGCACCGGTCCATAACGTGGTGATAGCAGATGAAGTCGTGCTGGGACTGATAGAGGTGAGCGGAGCAAATAATCCCTCTTCTGCCAGCCTTCCCCAAACCGGTGTGGTACCATCCATCATCCATTTCCTCAAGCGCAGATACGATAAAGCATCTACCAGCAACAGAATAACACGCTGAATGCCTTCACCCAACGGAGCAAGCAGCTCCTCTGCCAGCGGTGGGGCACCAAAATCGGGTACCTCCAGCAACCGGCACACGCTCCCAGGCAGGTTTAATATAGAATAACCTTCATAGTTCGGGTAAATAAATTCATCCCCAATATCCAACCCTGACAGGCGGTGGCGTACCAGGCGAGGCATTATTTCAGTGGTCAGATCAGGCATATAAAATCCTTCCAATTAGCGCATGCGATTCCTGATCGTTTGTTATAATGGCTGGACACTAATCTGGTATCCTGCTATGTCCAACGGTATTTTCTCTTCAATCAAGTCATCACGTTCACGGCGTGTCAATCTTACCGCGTATTCGACCATCCTTCTAGTCTTGTTACTGGTCTTGTCCCAGGGGGCATGCAGTCGCACCCCATCACAGACACCGCCCACGGCAGAAATTACACCCTCCCCAGAGAAAACAACCACCCGGACCCCTGAACCTACCGCTACACAGACCCCCATACCGACAGTATCGATTGATGTCAATCCAGAGGAACTGCAAGGAACTCAAATCCATCTCTGGCACCCCTGGTCTGGCAGAATTTCTGCCACCATTAGTGCACTGGTGCGAGCCTTCAACAGCGAAAACGACTACGGTATCACGGTAGAGGCTGTCTCCCTTGGCAATTACAATGACTTGTATTCCCAGGTCGAGATGGCGATCCAAACCGGTACATCCCCACATCTGGCAGTCGGGTATAACTACATCATCCAATCCTGGCAGACCTCCACTGGTCAGGTGATTGATCTATCCCCGTACGTGAATGATGCTAAGTGGGGGCTTGATTCTGAGCAGCAGGCCAGTTTCTACCCCATAATTTGGGAGCAGGATGTCGTGGCAGACATGCGCTTAGGCTTACCTGCCCAGCGTTATACCCAGCTGCTCTATTACAACCAGACCTGGGCCCGGCAGCTGGGTTTCTCAAATGCGCCGGAAACGCCGGAAGATTTCCGCCGCCAGGCCTGCGCTGCTGCCCTGGCTAATAACGCCGACGACGATCCAGAGAACAATGGTACCGGTGGCTGGATTGTGAACACTAACCCGCCCATTATCCTGAGCTGGATGTACGCCTTCGGTAGCGATATCCTACAATCCAATCGAACGGGCTATCATTTCAACACACCCCAAACCCAGACCACGCTGGAATATCTCAGGCGGTTGTATGACAACGGATGCGCATGGCTGATGCTGAGCGATTATGCTGAACCTCACTTCGCTGCCCGCCGTGCCCTTTTCGTCTCCGGCTCTATCGCCGACCTACCTTACTTCTCCTCAGCGCTGGAAGAGGCCGGCAACCAGGATGATTGGGCTGTGATCGGCTTCCCCACACCGCAGCAGCAACCAGTCATTGATGTGTACGGTCCTGCTTACGCCATGTTCGAGTCCACGCCCGAGGGCCAGCTGGCAGCATGGATCTTCCTCCAATGGCTACTTAAGCCTGAGAACCAGGCCCGCTTTATTGAAGCGAGCGGCACTCTGCCGCTGAGCATCAGTGCAATGGATCACCTGCAAGTATACGCACAGGACCATCCGCAGTGGGCAGCAGCTGTCGATCTGATTGACAATGCTAGCAGCGAACCGGACTTTCCTTCCTGGAACGTCGTGCGCTGGACTCTGGGCGACGTCGGCACGCAGGTCTTCCGCTCCTATTTCACCACTGACTACATCACAGATACCCTCACACTCCTGGATCAGACCGCCAACGAACTTCACCGACAATCGCCTTAAACCTTTTCTGCCGCCTACACGCTCACACCTTCCCCTCGCGCTGAAATCCTCCCTTGGGCAATAAAAACACGATCATCCCTGATTTTTATGGATATAAAAAGGACAATCCTGTTTGTCCTTCGTATTTTTTAAATAAAGAAAAGCACTCTTCGGCAGTCTGGCAGTCCTAGAAGTTTATTAACAACCGTAGACCCATGACTTTGCGCCACTAGCTTTCGCTAGTTTCGCCTTTTTCGACAGTCTGGCAATCATAGCCAACCTTGCTGGCTTTAGACCCATGACTTTGCGTCTTTAGCTTTCGCTAAGTTTGCCTTTTCGGTCGCCTGGCAATCCTGGCCATCTCTGGCTTTAGACCCATAGCTTTGCGTCCTTAGCTTTCGCTAAGTTTGCCTTTTCGGAGCGCTCTATAAAAACTTGCCAAAGTATTTTAGCAAACCAACAATTCCGAGTCAAACATTTTTAAGGATGACTTAAGATTACAATCAATTGATTCGTTAAAATTATCACAAATATACTCCAATATACACCATCACTGGGGGTTATCGCCTGAGATTGTCTACTGCTGGGGGGTGCCAATGACTGGCGAAAACAAACCTGCTTCCAAGCGGTAAAACTATAGACATTAAAACAGTACAAATTTATTGAAACGCAATTTGGGTTTTCAAGTCGTTTCTGTGCTTTTTATAAACAGCTCCCCCGATAATCAAAAAAGGCGACGACGGGACTCGAACCCGTGATCAGGGTTTTGCAGACCCTTGCCTTATCCAGCTTGGCCACGTCGCCATAAGTAACTCGGCTGACCGCAAATGACTCACGATTCACTGCCATCTGCTATCAGCCATTTGCCATCATCAGAGCGGGCGAAGGGATTCGAACCCTCGACCTTCTCCTTGGCAAGGAGACGTTCTACCACTGAACTACACCCGCATGGTTTGTTGCCAGTTCACCAGTGCCGAGAGCCAGAATCGAACTGGCGACACCGCAATTTTCAGTCGCGTGCTCTACCAACTGAGCTATCTCGGCCTATTTTCGACTTTAATAGTGCCCCGCTATTTTAACCGCGCGCTGGGTGATTGTCAAGCAGACATGTGAAGGCCTTCGATGTCAATCCAGGCTGGTTCAGGATTGGCTAAAGTCCCATAGGACAGGTGCCCACTTGGGGGTACAGCAGCATATTGGTTATCTATCCATATCACCAGACCCAATGGCCCAAGCGGAGAGACTCGAGTTTCAAAGACCAACTCTTGATCCACCCGGAAACTGACAACCTCCATCTGCCAATCGAGCTGGTAGCAATGCCATACGGTTGAGTCAATGTCCAAATTTACAGCATCCTGATCTACAAACCGCCTTCCCAATCGTCGGATCAAACGAGCTCCTGGCGACCATAACAACAAAGGCATAGCTGGCGCACCTAGAGCGATAAGGGAAGCTGGCACCTTTGGTGCACGAAAGGTCGCTGCCAGGTTTCCTTGGGCGGGCAAATCATCCCTCAGGGAAAGGTAGTTGGGCGCGGAGGCGAAAAAAAACCAGGCAGCATTTGGTAGCGCCGGCCAACGTCTTGTCCCCCCACCAAAACCTAACGACAAGCTAAATGGGTCGTTCCATAAGCCAAAGCCCCAGGTTCCAGGCACGTCATTGTGGGAGGCTTTTGCCCGCAATGATAAATTCATCCCAGGCTTCCACGGGAAAGCCGCCCGCTCAAGATCAGCATAATCATCTAACTGCGCCAGTCGGTAGCGCCCTTCCGGGCCGGCTGGCACCTCCAGATGCCAGGCACTTGCACCTGCTGGGGATACTTGTGCCTGCGGACTACGATTCGGTTTCAAATGCAGCTCTTGTTCAAGAACCATAACAGCTATACCTCGACATCAACTCCATACCAAATTATAATCATAACTTTTCAGCCAAATCATGTATAATCTTATGATAAATAGGTTTTGGAGGTTGCATGGAAATCACGTGGTATGGTCATTCCTGTTTCAGAATCATGGAACGGGGCATGGCCAGCGTAGTTACAGATCCCTATGATCATAGCGTTATTGGGTATAGTCCACTAAAGTTACGGGCTGATATTGTCTCTATCAGTCACGATGCACCTGGGCATAATTTCGTGTCAGCCGTACGAGGTAATCCCTTTTTGATCACAGGACCTGGTGAATATGAAACAGGTGGGGTCTTTATCACCGCTGTGCAAACAGATGGACGCGGAAGGAAAAAATCTGACCAACCTCGCAATACGCTGTATGTGTTCGATTTCGACTCAGTAACAGTTGCCCACCTTGGTGATTTACGCTCTGTACCCAGTCAAACCGATATCGAAACCTTGGGTCAGGTGGATGTAGCTCTGGTACCAGTAGGTGGAGGTGGTGGGTTAACCTCTGCTAAGGCTGCTGAAATCGTTAGCCTGCTAGAACCAGGCATCGTGATCCCTATGCATTTCAGCACACCTGATACCTCCCTCAAGCTCGCACCCTTGAACAAATTCCTTAAAGAGATGGGAGCTGGGGAACCAACCCCTGAACCTGTACTAAAAATTTCCCGGACAACGGTGCCAAGTGAAACACGCGTAGTGGTACTGGATTACAAACACTAGGCAAGCGAGGAGCGCAATCGTGTCTTTTAAATTATTGATGACGTGGGACATATTACCAGGTCAGGAACAAGAGTACTTCGAATTTATCGTTCGTGATTTTATCCCGGGTTTGCAGCGCCTCGGTTTGGAACCAACCGATGCCTGGTTCACTATGTACGGTGATGATCAACCCCAAATCTTGACCAGTGCTGAAATGACCAGCAAGAATGATTTAGAACACATCCTCGAATCACCTGAGTGGTATAAATTGATTGACCAATTGATGGATTACGTTGAAGATTTTTCAACCAAGATCGTTCCTTCCCGTAAAGGGTTCCAAATGTGATTTCAGATTTTTGATCGACGATTTCGAGTTTTCTGGAAAAGCTCGCTCTTTCAAATCGCCTCAATTTGAAGATAACGCTATCTTCAATCGAAAATCTAAAATTCAATATGCCTTCCCAATTCACAGATCGACTGCTCAACTGGTACGCTAAAAACGCTCGCCAACTCCCCTGGCGCGGGACTCAGGACCCTTATGCCATCTGGGTCTCGGAGATTATGTTGCAGCAAACCCGCGTTGATACAGTGACCCCTTACTACAAACGTTGGATGGAGTTTTTCCCCACTGTCCAGGCGCTGGCAGGCGCCTCGCTGCAGGCTGTACTGGTAGTTTGGGAAGGTCTGGGATATTACAGCCGCGCCCGCAACCTGCATCGCGCCGCCCAAATTGTGGTCAACGAATACAACAGCACTCTGCCATCAGAGGTGAAGGAACTCCAGCGTCTGCCTGGGATTGGTCGATACACTGCTGCTGCAATCTCCTCGATTGCCTTCGGTCATGACGAACCTGCCCTGGATGGCAACATCCGCAGGGTCCTGGCGCGCGTTTTTGAAGTTCGCGAACCCGCTCGTTCAACCAAGGGTGAGAAACAGCTGTGGGAATTAGCCGCCAAACACCTTCCAAAAGGTGAAGCCAGTGCCTACAACCAGGCATTGATGGATCTTGGCGCGCTGATATGCACCCCTAAAGACCCCAACTGTATTGCCTGCCCCTTAGCCGAACAATGCGCAGCCCGTGCATTGAACATTCAGGAAGAGCTGCCGGTTGTTCAATCCAAAAAGAAACTCCCCCATCACATTGTCACCGCTGCGGTCATCCAGCGCAACGGTTGCGTATTGATTGCCCAACGCCCATCTAATGGCTTATTAGGCAGCATGTGGGAATTCCCTGGCGGAAAACTTCAGTCGGGCGAAGACCTCACTTCCTGCCTGCAGCGGGAGATTCAAGAGGAGCTGGAAGTATACATACGCGTCGGTGAGCCGCTGGGTGTCTTCGATCACGCGTACACTCATTTCCGGGTTACCCTGCACGCCTTCTACTGCACCCTGCCCTCAGGCGAACCGCGCAACGTAGAGCACCTGGCACTGGCGTGGGTGTCGCCTTCAGATTTATCTGATTATCCGATGGGCAAAATCGATCGCCAGATAGCTGGTATACTTAGCGCCCAATCTCACCAACAACTATCTTCGAATTAATAAACCCACTCATGCTCATTGTTGATGCTCACGAAGACTTAGCCTGGAATATGCTGACCTTTGATCGGGATTACACGCTTGCTGCAGCTGAACCTCGTCAACGCGAGCGCGGCTTGATTGCACCTGCCCACAACGGCGACACGCTGCTCGGTTGGCCCGATTACGTGCGCGGTGGGGTTGCGATAGTTTTTGCCACTTTGTTCGCAGCGCCTGCTCGCCGCCAGCTGGGCGAGTGGGACACGCAGTGTTACACCACAACAGAACAGGCCAACCAGATTTACCGCAAACAGCTGGACGCTTACTATCGATTGGTTGACAATCACCCGGATAAATTTCGCCTAATCCTGCAGCGCACTGATCTAGAGGACATGCTTTCAAACTGGGATAATCCAGAGGTGGAAGAAAAACCTGTCGGTCTGGTCATCCTGATGGAAAATGCGGAAGGTGTGCGCACTCCTGGAGAGCTGGCCGAATGGTGGGAACTGGGTGTGCGCATCATCGGCCCCGCCTGGGCAGGCACCCGCTTTTGTGGAGGTACCCTCGAACCTGGCCCTCTAACCTCCGAAGGTTACGCCCTGCTGGATGGGATGGCCGATTTAGGGTTTATGCTTGACCTAAGTCATATGGATGAGAAAGCCGTTTTGCAGGCCCTGGATCATTACCCTGGTGCGATTATTGCATCTCATTCTAATGCAAAAAATCTGCTTGAAGATGCTGGTTCAAATCGATTCCTATCCGACGAAGTGATCTACAGGTTGATCGAGCGCAACGGTATCATCGGTATCGTGCCATTTAATCGCTTTCTGGACTCCAGTTGGGAATCTACGGATGGTCGCCAGGCTATCACAATTGAACATGTGGTTTCCCAAATTGATCATATCTGCCAGCTAGCTGGCAGCGCGCAACACGTTGGCATCGGAAGTGATTTTGACGGCGGTTTTGGGTTACAATCCGTGCCCGCCGGAATTGATACCATCGCAGATTTACAGAAACTGGCCCCGCTACTGGCCGAAAAGGGGTATACTAAGAGTGACGTTAGCGCGATTTTGGGAGAAAATTGGCTCTCCCTGCTGCGTCGAATCTTACCTGAAGAAGTATGAGCAACCCTAAGCAAGACTCCCCGGGATATCCTCCTACAGATATCCGCGCAAACAATTACGGACGCTTTCGCGTGCGGCTTGGTTTGATGATCACCTTCATTGGTTTGCTGATATTTCTGCTAGGCGCAGAACCCGGGCTGTTCCGATTGGACCGCAGTCCCGTGACTGGCTTTGTGCAGATTGCGGTCTTCTTGATTGGCCTGGCGATCATTTGTATTGGGGGATACATTACATTAAACGGTCTTTGGAATGGTGACCCCAAAACAATCGCAGCTGATATTGGCTTACGGTTGGTGAGCACCGGCTATGTGATTGCATTCGTTTCTGGCATGGCGGATGTGCTTGGTTTTGGTAATCACAAATTGCCAGATATCCCTTATTTCGGACCCTGGCAGGCCAGCGGTGTGATCTTCGGTCAGGCCATTATCGCTCTAGGTTTCTTGTTGCTCATCCCCCCACGCCACCGGCGCTACGCAGCCCAACCCGAAGAACCTGAGGAGGATATAATCCGGGAGAAAAGAATTCCCAAGGATATTAATGTAGTGATAGATTAGATAGCAAATGGCTGGTTGGACCAGCCATTTTTTGTTAACCTGCCAATCATATTACACTCGTCTGACAGCATTTTAGCAGTGCTGAAAGGAGCATGAAATGTCAATCAAAAAAATCGGACGCTCAAATTTATTACCAGCAGTGCTGATTGTTCTGATTTTGGCACTGGCTGGCACCAATTTAACCTCACACTTCATTCGCGCACGTTATTCTGCGCTAGCGCAAACAGGAGATACAGCCGCCACGAAGAGCATATCTTCTGAGATAATCCCTGGGAGTACATTCACTTTCGCCTTTGAGTCGGACATCCCTTCATTGGATCCAACCAGCATCTCTACTAATTATTACAATGCCTTCCTGGTTACCAGTCAGATCTACGAGACACTGGTCGCCTTGCAGCCCGATACCAATCTCCCGGTACCCGGTTTAGCCACCAGCTGGAGCGTCTCGTCAGACAATTTAACCTGGACGTTCAATCTGCGGCCGGGTGTCACCTTCCACGATGGCACCGTCCTGGATGCCGATGCGGTACGCTACAACATCGAGCGCTGGTGGGACCCTGCCCATCCATACCATGATGATATTAATACCGAATATATTGGATTACTCTTACACGGTTTCAAGGGTGATCCAGATTGCCTGATCAGCGCGGTCAAAACGCTGAGCAGCGACCAGGTGCAGATCACTCTAAGCAAGCCCTACAGTCCTTTACCCAGCCTGTTAACCTTTGCAATGTTTGCGATCGCTAGTCCCACCGCCATCCAATCCGGATCGCTCGGAGATAGCCCTGTTGGCACTGGGCCTTTCACGTTCGTGGATTGGGTAGCAGGAGATCACATCAGCCTGGCAGGTAACAGCAGGTATTGGGGTGAAGATCCCTACCTGGAGAGTCTCACCTTCCGGGTGATCCCCAGCAACGCAGACCGCTATGCCGCGCTGCAAGCCAACACAGTCCAGGGAATTGAGCCTGTTGACTTGAGTTATGTCTCTGCAGCGCAGTCGGACGAGGACTTGCAGGTGTTGTGGCGACCAGCGTTGAACACGGGCTACCTGGGGATCAACCTCGGGAATGCGCCTTTTGGCAATGAGCTCGTCCGGCAGGCGATCGCCCACGCCATCGATAAGCAGTCCTTGATCGACAATTATTACAACACAGAGGTCGAGATGGGGCAGGTGGCCTCCCAATTTATCCCACCCTCATTATGGGGCCACAAACTGGACCTGGTTGACTATACCTACGACCCCGTCCTGGCTGCTGACCTGCTCTCCGATGCCGGATACAACCAGGGGTTTTCAACCAACCTGTGGGTTCGCGATATCTACCGGGTGTATTTGCCTGACTATATCAGCACTGCCAACGCCATTATAGACGACCTGCAGGCGGTCGGCATCACTGCCACCTTGAGTGTTCTCGATCCCGGCGATTTTATAGACCGCATTATAGATGGTGAGAACGATTTGTTCCTGCTGGGTTGGGCTGTCGATTACATGCACCCTGAGAACTTCATCCATTACAATCTTTGCGCCGAACTCGCTCCGGCATTTGGACCGATGGATGACGTCATCTGCGACCAGGTTTCTGCATCCTACGCTGAATACAATCAGATCAACCTGGTCGATGATTATGAGTCGATCAGCCAGCGCATCCACGATCGAATACCTATGGTGCCGATCGCTCACGGGCGTACCCCTTTGCTCTTTCGTGCAGAAGTGACTGGTTTTATCCCCTCGGGTGTTGGCGGAGGCGAGTCTTTCAAGGACGTTTACTTCAAAGGCGGTGCACTGAGTGTCACCAAGCTAACCCCTTCCCAAGGCCCGAACGATATCCCGGTCAGCGTGGATATCTACGGTACTAATATCATCGCTGGACTATCAGGGACCCTTAAAAGACTAAGCCAGCCTTCCGACCAATATCCGCTGGGCGGCTTAACTTTGCTGGATAGCACCCACCTACGCGCGACTGTCCCTAAGGATATTACGACCGGCACCTACGACCTGGTCATCTCCAACCCGGATGGCAGCACTGCTACCTTGTACAATGCCTACACCGCCTTTGATCCCACGGTTAGCCAGGATCTATATGCTTCAGCCTCTGACCTTTGGAACGACCCATTTACCCTCCACTTTGGTGATGAAAACCCTGCAAAACTGGGATTACGGGTCCGCCGTCAGGGTGGCACTGCCCCGCTGGTCGGGGTAGTAGAAACCGATTTTTACGCCGGGGACATTGCTGATGCTGGCAATTTCATTGGTACCGGTACAGTGGCAGCGCTAGAACCGGATGGACAGGCTTCCACTACCCCAGTCTCCTGGATGCCACCGGCAGCTGGTTTATACACACTCTATGCCGTTATCGACCCGGATGATTCTGTCTTCGAAATCAACGAAACCAACAATGTCATCAGCCGTACCGTGATGGTCTTCCCATCCCAGGATACCGATAACTCCCCACCGCTGATCACTAGCTTTAGCATTAACGATGGCGCTGCCAATACCACCAATGAACTGGTCTACCTGGATACTACCGCCACGGATGATGATGAGGTCGCCAGCTTGCTCTTCGTTGAATATGAATTCAAGCAAAGCATCAATG
>Ga0209536_100016171_pt1 | contig 10616 bp, 7 predicted proteins | sample DeeMarSeWOR28_12_FD_187461 | JGI IMG/M metagenome (GOLD analysis project Ga0209536, IMG submission 187461) | Marine sediment microbial communities from White Oak River estuary, North Carolina - WOR-2-8_12 (SPAdes) (version 2) | ecosystem: Environmental > Aquatic > Marine > Intertidal zone >...
ACGGTAATGTCATAAATGTCATATTCATAGCAAATAATGCTTTAGCTTTAGCGCCATCTGCATTTTGAAAACCTTGTATTAATGCTCTATCAACGAACTGTATTGGGAATGACTTAAATTGCATTACAGAACGCAAAAGTTCTCCAGTGTAGGTTCCTGCTGTTGTTCCTTGCGTCATCATAGCTCGCATAAATGCACCTGGATTTGTCACAGCATTTTCACTGGCAACGTCAAATATAGAATAAACCTTACGATGCAAATCATTCCTAATGTTTTCTAATGATTTTCTTGATCCTGGCTCACGCAAACTTTTTAAATCTTCGTTAGTTAACTTGTCAACATTTGCAGTAGTAAACAAATCCATCTCATTATTTTTGCGCAACAAATCCCATTCTTTTTCTTTTAAATCAAATTTAGCTAATTGTTTTTGCAGTTCGTCACTTAGTTCATTTAATTTTCTTCCGCTCATGTTAAATAAATGTTTAGAAATAACATGCATAGCAGAAACTTTATTACCAGTATCTAGCGCGTGCATTCCGATACGACGATAAAACCCATTGGTCATTTTATTGACAGCATCGCTTACATTGTTAGCATCTAACATTTTGCCAATGTAACCCATATGAGAGTCAGTCATAACTTTAAATTGTTGTGCTATGTACTTTTGTTCTTCGCTTGGCAAAACATTAAATAAATTTTTTAAATGAGTCGTCCATGGTTTCCAGTAACCAACGCCCCATCTTTGTGCAAACGCAGCGCCAGTTGCTACGTCATTTAAAGATAAAATTGCCAGTTTTCCCAGACTAGCTATACCAGATAACGCCCTAACATTTGACATAAAATTGGCAAGCGTAATACTGCTGACTCCCTGGCTTTTGCCGATTACTTGCTCAAAAGCAAACTCAGTGTGTTTATGCCACAATGGTTTTTGAGGATTAACTTTAAGCTGAAAATCTCTTAAATTATTGTAAGCTTGTATTGGATTGCTGCCTAGTATTTCTGCCGACCCAACACGTCTTGAGCTAGATTGAATATGGTTCATTACGGCTGTAAAATAATCACCGCTGCCGTACTTTGAATTGTAGTCCATCCAGCTTTGTGCATCTTTCCAATGAAAAAACATTCTATTGCGCCTGGCCATAACTTCTTCATCATTGACAACCTTAGACTTTGTCACAACCTCAGATTTCTGTGTAACAATATTGTTAAATATGTTTTCAAGAATATTGTCTACTTCGCTTTCTATTATTTTACCATTATCGCCAATGGCAGTTGTTCCTTTAAATGTCAAATCCCAATTTAATTTTGATTTAATAAAATCTATCCAAAGTTTTTTTGCGCCATCAGTAGTATACTTTTCAGCACGCATAACGGCTTTTGCAAGCGACCTACCAGCGCTTAAAATTTTGCTAGCATCGTGACGTATACCAAGTTCACGATATTGATTTAAATCTTCTAGCAACATTGAGTTAGAAGAAACTAGCTCAAACTTTGTAGTTTCAATTAGTTTTCTATGCTTTTCCGCAATACTTTTAGCTACTTCTGTTGATGATCGCCCATCAATTGCTCTAGCAATATCTTGCTCGTTTTCTTTGTTTTGCAAAAAACGCATTTCTTCTGGAGTTAAATCATTAAAAAAAGCGTCGTAAAACCTGCCTTTTGCTGCATTTTGCGCGGCTTCAACATTATTAGCCAAGCCTCTATTAGTCGTTGACCTTACGAAAAAGTCACGCATTGTGTATGTTTTATCAGCTATTGCAGCTTTCATTTTAGAAAGTTTTTCAGCGTCATTGGCAAGTACACCATTCTCTTGCAGCAACGCTCTGCGCCTAGATTTATTTACTCGCAACATGGCTTTTCTAATGCTGGCTTTTCCCATGTTTTGATCGTAATTTTTTGCTTCGCTTAAAATGTCTGAAACATACTCTTGCAGCTCTTCTTCGCTAAATTCAGTTAATTTACCAGCCAAGCATTTAACATTAATTTTACTCATATGTTTACCCTATGATGCATTCTGCAAGTTCTTTTTCAATGCTTCTAAACTGTTCATATTTTTTTCTGTTTGTTTTAAAGTCTTTGTTTAAATCTTTGCTGTCTGCTTTTTTTATAGACGTTTCATTGTCGTCAATCGTTTGATCATCAGCAGAAACTTCTTCATTTGATATGCGCTCACGCTCTGCAATTTGCTCTCTTGGCTCCACAGTGTCAAAGGCTCGTCTTGTGCCTGCAACGCGCATTTGCTCTGGCGCTATTGTATCGCCCTCTGCTTTGTTTCTAGGCATTGCAGCTTCTGCTCTATGTTCAGAGTATTTAACAAGATTGTCTAAATCAGAATATCTTTTGACATCAGACTCCATTACAGACATCAATAGACCCATTAAATCATGGTATGACTTCTGCATGGCATACTCATTTTTAAGGTTGACCATATGATATAGACCCGCTGCGCTTTCTGAAACTTCTGCAAGGTCTTGCAGCCTATGATATTCTTCTGTGTGCATAAAGTTTTCAGGTAATTCTTTACCTAAAAAATGTTCTCTTAACTGCTCAATTTCTTTTTTTGGCGCTCTAAACTTTTTAATTTGAGATTTGATTTGTCCTAGCAATTTTTTTTGTTCTGCAATTTTGACCTCTAACTCAGGATTTAATTTGGCTTGTTGCTTTGTTTTGCTAATTGACTTTTTAATTTTCGCAACTTTTTTTTCAAGTTTGACTCGCTCTCGGATTTCTTTAGTTAAATTATGCGGTATCTTTTTAATATTTAAATTATTTGCTTTAAGAATCCTGTACAAAGATTTTTCAGACATTGGGTGATCATGGTTAAAGTGTTCTAGCTTTAATTTATCTATAACTTTTTGAAGTCTAAAAAGATTGCTTTCTTCTTGAGCTAGGCGTTTTTCCATAAAAGACAAATAGCCTTTAATGCCGTTAGTCATCATACTGTTATTAGACCTAAAAACATCTAACAAGTGCGCTTGCATAAAATCAGAGCCTGCGGTCTTTAAATCGCCTTGAATGCCAGAAGCTACTTGATCAAGTTGCATACCGCGAACATTATCTATTGTGTCTTTGCTCATCAATTCCAAGTGTATTTTGCCAGTAGCTGAATCGACTTTATATTCAGCAGCTTGTAAAATATCTGTTGCTGAACTTTTTAATTTATTATATGAATAGTCACCAGTTAAATAATTATTTGCATAATCATTTTCACTCTTTGTGATACGACCTTCTTCATAAGCTTTTTTAATTTCTGCAAGATCATCAGCTGTTCCTTGACCATGCACAGGTACGTCAATTTTCGACCCTCTGCTTGTGCCTCTTATCTTGCCATAAACATGACCAATTGCTGGCGCTACTGTGTCTATAGCTAAAGCTAAACCACCAAAAGCTGCTGTTTGCTCTACAGCGCCTTGTATATTAAATTTACCCGTTGCAGAGTTATAACTATCGGCAAAAGCTAAAGGCAATCCCGTTGTTACACCGACCGCAAAACTTTGTGCAGCTCTTGCACCAACTTCATTTACAGTTTTACCAGATACAAATTTAGCTGCGCCCTCGCCGATTAAATTAGCTACAGGTGTTCTACCAAGCGCAGTGACTGTTTCAGGCACATAAGGCGCAATTTTAGCAGCAGCAGAACCAAGTCCAGCTATTGTCGCTTCTCCGATATACCAATTAACAGGGTTTAAACCAAATCCTGCAACATCAGCTAGAAAGTTGACAGTTTTTTGTCCAAAACCCATGTAAGGTGTTTCTTCTTCTGCTTGCGCTGCAGTATCTAAAAAGTGCTGAAACGGTACATTAACATTTGATCCAGTAAAATAATTATATGTTTGAAAAGGTAAACGTATTGGCGCTGAAAATGCATCAGTAAAACTAGCAGCAGCAGTATAACTAAAACTAGGTACTGCTAATCGATTGTCTTCTATACCCTTGCTAATGCTTTCTTCTGTCGCTCTATAATCAATATTTTGCATATATACCTACAGTAACGGCTTATAAAGTTCTGTATTGCCCATCTTAGCCGCAACTAATTTACTAACGGCTTCATCTTGTTTATTTTCATCATCATAAAAATCTTTTGTGTGTTCATATGCAGCGTGAACAAAATCTGAATTTAGATGATGGCTAGCATAAGTGTTTCCAAATTGATCATAAACAATTGCAATATTTTCTGGTAAAACTGTAAACTGCAAACTACTTTTAACATTAAACACATCTACATCTACTCCCCTTTTCTTTAAATTATCATTTGCAATATTTAGTAAATATTGAGCTGAGTGAGATATATCATTTTTTGTAAATTGTGAATTTTGTTTTTGATTGTAAGAAAAAATAGCATTGCTCTTAATCTGATATGCTGTATTTATTTGCTGTGCAAATTCTTTTATATAAGTTTTTTTGTTTTTAAAATCAAAATCTTGATTCTGAAATGCTTGATACTTAGCATAATTTCTGCCTACTTCTAAAAGTGTATTTATTCTATCTGCACCGTCTGGTTGTGTTTGTAAAAAAGTTATTGTTTTGCCAAGTTGATTGTATATATTAGAATTTAATGATGAATCATCTGTATTATGCTTTGAACTTTGATTTAATGTCTTTGAGTCAAAAGCGTTTGGCTGTTGCGCTTTAATTACACTGTGAGCAAATTCAGGCTTCATATCATGATTATTTCCAAGGCCTATTGTGTATGCTATTTCTGACTGTGCAGGATTAGATAATTGTTTAGCTAAATGAACTTGATTTTCTGAATTTAAGCCTTTAAGAGTACTAATTAAATCGCTGGGATTGCCATTTTTTTCAAAAGCTCCACTAGCTTTAATCATCATTTGCTGAGGCATTGGTTTGATATATTGTCTGGGTATATGCATGGTGTCACCAAGACTATACATATCACTGTAATACTGGTTCATTGCTTGATTTGTGAGTTCTGATTTTTTTTGTTCTACTGTTTCTGGATTTAAGTCAAAATAAATACCATTATTAATAGCAGCTAATTGTTTATTTAAACTATCAGTTAATCTTGCACCTTCACCAGTTTGATTTAAAACGTCTATGTATTCACCATTAGACAATTTATTAAATAATAAATTTAATCTTCCTAGCTGTCCTTTTTGATAAGTATCTAATGGTTCTATGCTATTATCTAAATCTTTTTTTAATTGATCTAATTCTGCAAAATTATGATTACTTTGCATCATTGCATTAATATTATTTGCACCCGACCATAGTGTATATTTATCAAAAAATTGTTGCTCGGGCAGATTAAATAAATGTTTTATAACGTCTGGGTTATGGCTTCCACTAACAATTGCGTTGTTTAAATCATCAGTAGTTTTCAAATGTCGATAATAATTAAAAAGATGCTGAGTGCCAGGCTCTAAGGGTCTTTCTTGCAAATTATTAGCTGCAACAAGAGGGGTATTTAAATGTTCATTTTGCTGCACTACATCTGTTTGACCGAATGCATCATGCATTATTTGCGCGCGTTCAATATAACCTTGCACTAACTTTTCTTGATTAGAATAAACGCTAGGTGTTATTATTCCCGTTAGTAATGCTTTTTTATTTATTTCTCTCCAATCTTCCATCAAACTTTCAGCGTGCGCAAAATCACCGCTTGAAATATGTTGTGCAAGGAGTTGTACGTTTGCTTGCATATTTTCATAATATGCTGCTTGATGAATTTTTTGTTCTTGATCAAATTCAGCTTTAAAAGCTTGATCGCCAATTGTGTTATTAGCGTTGCTTGTATAATATTCTAATTTCTTACGGTCTTGTTTATTTAAAGGTACGTTACTAATAGTCTGCAATAATTTTTCGCTATTTTCGGCATAACTTGCAGCATTTGCAGGATCTTTTAATATTTGTTGTTTAGTGTCATGTATGACATTTTGAGTTTGTGTAGAAGCACTAATTAGTGTTTGATTAGATTGATCGTTATTAATATTAATTGCTTCTTTGACGGCAATTTCTGAAATTTTGCCAAACAGTTTTGACATAACTTCTGTGCCTTCGGCTTTGTTAACAACAGGAATTGTAGCCAACACAGGATGTTGACCACCAAGCTGTGCAAATTCTGGCATTTTTAAACCTCGGGTGTTGTTGGCATGCTACTTTTAAGCATTGCAAAACTCATGGCGCTTTGTCCTATGCCGCCAAAGATGTTGGCGTACATTGCATTTTTTGCGTTTGCTTTACTGGCTTTTTCGTTATAATCAACAAAATCCATTTCAGTATTAATATTAGCCAGTTGTTCAGAACCAAGGTTGTAAGTTGCTCTTTGAATGGCATTAAATGATGGGGAGTCTAATGCTACCCCTCGTACAGTAGCTTGTGCTACCTGTCGATTTAATGTTTTTTGTATTTGATCGTATGCGGTCAGTTTCTGTTGTGTGAGTTGCAATTCTTTTTGTTTTGCTTGCAGAGTAATTGCTTGCTCCATCTGTTCTTCAGCGGTTACAGCTTCAAAAACTGAAGCGGCACCAAGTGCTGCTGATGCTACTGCAAAAGTTCCCATTCAAAAATCCTCCATGATTTTTATCCTTGAGCAATTATCATACTATAATTATTGTTAACTTACAATTTCTGCGCCAATTTGATAATCAATTGATAAAATTTGAATATCAAAAGGTGCATTTTGAGTAATTGTAATTGTGTCGTATTTATTCCAACCGCGAACTGGATAAAAAGTGGCCGTTCCTGTTTGCGGTACAGGAGGCAATTGTTGTTGTGTATTCTCAAACGTTTGATAAGGTACAAGCTTGCCATTAATATAAAAATTAAGGCTTTGATAATAATCTATATTTATTTCTGTTAGGTGTTTTGACCAATTATTTTTGCTAGGCCCATCATAAATATACATTGTCCTAACTTCAAAGGGATAGATTAATCCTACCTCAACTGGACCTGAATTTTGATTAGGATTAAAAACTTGAATCATTCCGTCTTCTACAAGATATTCGCCATAATCTTGAGAATCAAAAAGCACAGAGACAGTATAACCATTAAGTAATTGCAGTCCTAAAACTTCGCCGTTTATGTCCATAGTTGAATCTAAAACGCTATCTAGTTTGTATTTTTCTTGAAATTTCTCAATAACATAATTTTCTGATAATGTGTAATATTTAAGCAAATATACTTCGTTATCAATTGTAAAAATGTCAAGAGTGTCTACAATGCTATTGCCGTCTTGATCTACCTCAAAAACAAAAGGTGTAAAAGCTGCTAAACCACCTTGTAAGGCAAACTGAAAACACGTTATTGTGTTATCATCGTTTAATAAATATACAAAATTATCTTGACTTGAGTCTGTTCCACGAACTAGCGCGCGGTTTTTTGGTTGTTTAATTAAATGACTGCTAGCAATACTAATGTTTGTTGACGTATATGCTTGCCCAATTCCATCAAATCTGAAGTTTATAAACGCTTTACCAGTTTTAGATGCATAGTAAGAATCATTAGTGTAATTAACAGGCTTTAAAGAAGATGACGAGCCGAATGCATCTTGTTGCCTAATAGTAAAGGTTTCGGGAGTTAAGGCCGTGTTGACGTCCTGTGGCGCTACAAACTCAAAGTTAGAAGTATATATTTCAAGTTGTTTGCCTGGATTAATCCAGGTTATACCGCCAGTATTAGTCTGGCCTAATGTATATATAATTGCATCGGTATCTTCACCAGTCCCAACATCAAAGTTATTAGGCTTGTTTATTTGACTGCCGAACACTGAATTAGGCAAACTTTCAGTGTTACCATACCATACACGATTCTGATAAAAAGCTACTTTTCTCGGCCAGCCTAAGTCGTTTGACCAGCTCGGCTGTCTAATACTGTATTCACTGCCCTTTGTTGAACCTGGTATTTTAAAGGGAATGCGTACATCTAATGTAAATACTACTTGTGAGCCATTCCACGGAACTACATTACTAATAATGCCATAACCAAGAGGTTGTTCAGAGGTGTCGCCACCACCAATAATCTGGCCACCAATCCATGCTGTGGTGTAACCTGGATCGCTGCCTAAACCAGTAATTGTAAATGTTGCAGTCGTAGTGTTGCCCGATAAACTCACTGTGTAATTATCGTAATTAATTTGACCAAAGTCATACGCTGGATATGGGAATATGTTCAATGCTTCAAATGCAAAAACTGCGGGATTATAGCTGCTTATAAACAGTCTGCTAGGTTGATTATTGCCAATTGTAAAAATTAACGAGTCGTTATCTTCTGTGTAATCTAGTTGCAAAAGTTGATCAGAAGTGTATGGAGTTGCTACAGATTGATAAAGTTCAACTTCATTTTCAGAAATGCTAAAGACATGGAGGAATAATGGAGCGCTTAACACTAAATAAAAATTGCCAAACTTATCTGTAAATTCGTATAATTTTGAATTGGGAGAGGCATAATCGTTGACTTCTAATAGCGTCTTAGAACCTGGACGCTTTTTAGCTAGGCCAGTTGAACCTATTTCTACGTTTAACAAGGATTGTGCAGCAGCGAGATAATCTTCAAAGTCAGTTCTTTTCCAATTGACTTCGTCAACCTCTCCCATTGTAAATCTAGTCTGCCTAATTGTTCTTGTAGCCATTAGACTAACCTTATCCTGTCATAGTCATTGTAAGGTGTACTAGTTTTGTAAAATTCCATATCATTGCGCATTACTGCACGTGCTTTCTCTATTTCATATTTTTGTCGCAAATATGAAGTTAAACTTTGATTTTCTGTAAGCGCTAATGAAACGTCACTTGCTGTAAATAAAACCAAGGCGCGAAAAAACATAATTGTTAATGCATCGGGATCAACATTATTGACAATGTAATAGTAAGTTATCGGCTGACTATTGGAATTTATTAAGCCATCAGTAATTAAAAATGGTTGTGCGCCAGGATCACTAAAATTATTATTAAAATTACCCCAATTAAATAAATGACCAAAATCTGCTGGCAGTTGGTAAGTGTAGTTATAATCGGGTGAAAATTGTGTGGTTAAAGGTGTGCTGTCTTCACGATATTTAATTGCAAAATTCCAGTGTGTTTCTTGCAATAATACTGGTAATAAAAGATCAACTTTAGCGCTTATTAATTCTGCATCTGGACTGTCGTCAATATTAGTAACTGGCAGTCTACCAATTTCTAGCAATACTTGATTAACAATGCTTAGCTTGCTAAGTGGCAGCATGCGGATCTCCTAAAAAAGGGAATCATTAGTTCCATAAAAAAACCAATGACCCCCTTTGTACGCTTTAAATGACTAAAACAAGGTTATAATTTAACCCGTCATAAAATACACGATACATGCCTGGTTGAGCTGCATTAATATCAGTAGCGCTAGTGTTTAAATATAATACGTCTGTATTTTTTAAAACACCTTGAACGGCTAAATCATCAACATAACCAACGCCAGTTACTGTCAATTGATCGTCTTCTGTACAAGCAGTAAAAACGCGCGGCGCTAAACCTGGAGTGCCACCAGTCAAGTTTGATAATGTGTCAAAGTTACTCATGATTTACTCCTTAGTTGTTAGCAAATGGATCTTGTGCAGTCATCAACGCTAAACCGTTAAGCTGAATAATCTCAGCACCAGAGGTAAAGGTTGTTAACAATTCCCAACGATCTTCTTGTGGAACCCATGTAATGCTAGTTGATACATCGCGGTTATAGCTTTGTACAATTGCATCTTTATGAACAATTGGCACAAGATAGGTTGCAGGGCCAACACCAGTCGATGGAATGCTGTTAATACCATTTTCACCAACAAAACGACAATCAACATCTAAATAGGTTTGAATGCGGTTGTTTGTTAATGGTTTAACATCATTATAAAAAAAGTTTACAATGCGATCATCAGCTTGCATAGATTTTTTAAGCAAAGCTGGCGCCCACATGCAAAGCGCATAGTCTGAAACGTCCATCCCCTGCGCCTCGAGGAAACTGACTGCATCCGACATCTTAGTGCTATTTAGACCCGAGTTGACGCCAGAATTGACTGGCACCGTGTAAATCTGCCCTAAATTTGGGTTGCTAAAGATTGCATTTACCTTAACAAAATCGTCTATTCTACCTGCTGCTTCAGCATGCAGTTTCGCGTGGGTTGTAACTTTATCATAAGCAAACAAAGTTTTTTGACCGCCACCAACAACCGTTTTAACCCGATAGTCTTCAGCAACAATTGTCACGTTTGTCTCGTTAACTGGTGTAATTGGAATATTAGTCGGCGCAAAATTTCCTTGACTCATTTCAATAAGGTCAGAAACTGGAACGTTTAAAGTTGTGCCTGAAGTGCCGTGACGTTCGTCAATTGTACCGCCAAAGCGCTTCTTATTTTGATATTGCATGGTTACCATAGTGTCAAACAGTTGACTCGCGGTAGCCAGATCGATTTGATCAGCCATTATTTATCTCCTAATAAACTGTATAAATAAAATTTAGACAATCCATCAGGTTATCGCTTATGCGGGCTGATTCTTGCGCGATTGCTGCGAAGGTTATCCAATAAGGGGCTTGTTAGCAATATATAAAATTTAACACTAATTGAGCTTTATGTCAACAGTTGATTACCATTTGACCTTAATATTTTATAATTGAAGTTTATAAAAGTTTATTTTTTATTCAATGGC
>Ga0209536_100016172_pt1 | contig 10616 bp, 6 predicted proteins | sample DeeMarSeWOR28_12_FD_187461 | JGI IMG/M metagenome (GOLD analysis project Ga0209536, IMG submission 187461) | Marine sediment microbial communities from White Oak River estuary, North Carolina - WOR-2-8_12 (SPAdes) (version 2) | ecosystem: Environmental > Aquatic > Marine > Intertidal zone >...
CACATTATCGGTCGTCGCTGAACCGATGTGCCGACAATGCGATATCTCGCTGGAACCACAGCAGTCGGCAACTCACCAACTATCTGCGGGTACTGAACAGGCTCGACGCAACCGGCAAAGGCAAAAACTCCAAATAATATACAAAGTGCCGAAATTCTGCTCCATCTTGTATTCATCTCAAACACCTTTTATTAATTTGCCATCTGATTATAGAATAAGTACGCTTGCCCATTATAAACACTTTCCCCTGTTATCAAAGATAAAAATCAATTCTCTGTTTTTTGCTCTCCTGTCTTTCACATGGCAAAAAAGCTTGAGTAAAACCGCTCGCCCTGATAAACTATCATACCTGTTGAGAATTGTAGGGTGCGTAACTCGTACCTTGGGCACTCTTTGCACACGCGTTAGAACTGGATACGTGTGCAAACACTGAATTTGAACACCCTACACCCTCATGACAATGAACTCATTTTATTTGAGGTGAAAGATGAACGTACTTTTAATCGGCAGCGGCGGACGCGAGCACGCAATCGCCTGGAAGCTGGCCCAATCGAAAAACCTGGGCAAACTCTATATAGCACCGGGCAATCCCGGCACGGCAGAATGCGGCCAGAATATACCTGTCAGTTCAGACGACACAGAAAAGCTTTTGGATTTTGCAAAGCAAAACAACGTGGGGCTTGCGGTTATCGGCCCTGAAGACCCCCTTGCAGCAGGCATAGTAGATAAGTTCGAAGCCGCCGGCATAAAAGCGTTCGGCCCGAGCGGTAAGGCCGCCCAGCTCGAAGCGGACAAGGCATTCGCAAAACAGCTCATGCGCTCCAGCAGCGTTTCTACTGCCGAGAGCAGGATCTTCGACAGGTTCGAAGACGCCAAAGCATATATCGCAAGTAGAGACGAACCAGTGGTAGTCAAAGCCGCTGGCCTCGCCAAGGGCAAAGGCGTTTATGTCTGTGATGAACCTTCTGATGGAATCCTGGCCGCGGAAAAAGTCATGTGCGACAGAATATTCGGCCCGGCAGGCAATAGAATCATCGTCGAAGACAAGCTGCTCGGCGAAGAAGCGTCAATACTGGCATTCGTGGACGGGCGAAATATTTATCTGATGGAATCATCGCAGGATCACAAGCCAATCGGCGACGGTGACACCGGTCCCAATACAGGGGGAATGGGTGCTTATAGCCCGGCACCCATAGTAACCGAAGATCTGATGGATCAGATATCTCGGGAAATTCTTGTGCCAACAGTCGACGGCATGAATCGCACCGGCGCGCCATATAAGGGCGTTCTGTATGCGGGTCTGATGATTACCGCAGGCGGGCCCAGGGTGCTGGAATTCAACGTCCGCTTCGGAGACCCTGAGGCCCAGCCTATACTCATGCGGCTCAAAAGTGACCTGCTGGAAGTGTTATTGGCCGTTTGTGACGGCACGCTGGACCAGGTTAAGCTCGAATGGGATCCCCGTCCAGCCGTATGTGTAGTTATGGCTTCAGGAGGTTATCCGGACGATTATCAAAAGGGCAAGAAAATATCAGGCCTTGAAGAAGCAGGCAAACTCGACGATGTAGTCGTATTTCACGCGGGGACCAAAGAACAAAACGGCCAAATCATTACAAACGGCGGCAGAGTGCTGGGTGTGACTGCATTAGGCAGGACAATTGCAGATGCCAAGGCCAAGGCATATCAAGCTGTAGATAAAATAAATTTCGACAGGGCATATTGTAGGCGGGATATTGCCGATAAAGCAATAAAAGCGAAATTATAGCTGATAAATAATTATGGCCCGGCGTAAATCTCTAAAATTAACACTAAAAACATTCGCTCGCTGTTTTGTTGTGAGTCTGGTTTTGATTCCTGTTTTTTGGCTATTCTACTTAGAGATAGGCCGAATTTTTAGCTATCTCGCCATACGACAGATTGAGAAAATCACAAATACAGACATAACGTCCAAATCGGTTGAGTTCCAAACAAATGGCTCTGTTTTCATCGAACAACTCGATATTAACCCTGTTGAGGGAAACGGTAACGATACAATACTTAAGGCCAGGAGAGTATATGCAAGAATTAATCCACTCAGTCTTTTGCTGCTCCGGCCGAAATTAAAGGTCGTGGATATTGACAATTTCGTTTTTAATGCTCAGTACGATTTGGACACGGGTTTGTCGAATTTATCCGGATTTATAATCAAACCTCCAACAGACCATATCGGCACAATGCCTCGTATCAAACTTAAGAACGGCACGCTCCAATATAGCAAGATTTCAAACGGGCAATCGCAAATTGCCGTTTCAGTTCCTCTTGATGCCAGCTTCGATTTCGATGAAGAATCAACGGAAGGTTATAAGTTTGAAATCACGACGGCCAAAACATCCTCCGGTTATACCATAAATCGTTTGCAGGGATTTTGGAAACCGGGGATGGTAACAATGGCCGGTGGAATTTCATCAGTAGAAGTCCCTGAGCTTGAGATGGCCTGGTTCGTAGATGTATTGGCTGCTGAATTCAAATACGAGCAAAACAATGATTTCACGTTGAATCTGAGCATGCCGGATTTGCAATCGAGACGCAGTGATGCGCTTGACAGACTCGCTTCGGTAGGTCCGGCTTTTCTGGGCAAGACCGGTTTATTTACTGCTTTACAGGGATTCCTGGACCGATACCAACCTCAGGGACTGGTAGATATCAGACTTGAGGTATCGGGCAATATGGGCCAGCTAAGCAATAGCAAACTTACCGGTAAAGTTCAGTGCAAGGATGTTTCAATTGAATACCATAAATTCCCGTACACAATTGAGCATCTCATAGGCCAGATAGATTTCACTAAAAACAGCTTAAAACTGAACAATCTCAGCGGCAAACACGGGGATACAAATTTCTTTTTTAACGGCTCGGTCGGCGACTTCGGGCAGGATCGAAAATACGATATTCGAATTACAAGCGACAGCATGCCTTTGGACAATGACTTGTACGAAGCCCTGAATACAAAGCAGAAAAAATTCTGGTCGGCCTTCTCCCCTACCGGACATGCAGGAGTAGATCTCCAGCTAAACAGAAAATCACAAACAAAAAAAGAGACAATACTGACTTTAGATTTGCTCGGCACCGAAGCTGTTTATCGGCATTTTCCTTACCAATTAAAATACCTTACTGGCAAACTCCTTTTCTATAGCAACAAAATATTTTTTTCAAATGTAATGTCAAAGATAAATGAGCGTAAAATCATTGTGAACGGTCTAATCGAAACAGGTGACACAGACAGGCCCATAACATACGATTTCATAATTAACGTAAATAATGTTCCATTAGATACAAATCTGGAAGCCGCATTAACGGAAAAACAGAAGAATTTATACACGCAACTTTGTCCCGTCGGATTTGCCGACGGCTGGATTAAATTATCGACACAGGATTCCGGCCCGCCAACTTTTACGGGCGACATGTCTTTTAAAAATGCTTCTCTGAAGGTAGATCAATTTCCTTTGCCAGTCTCCGATATAAAAGCAAAGGCCATATTCACCCCTTATTTGATTATAATCAAAGAATTTTCCGGCCAGTACGGCAACGATTCGGTTTCCCTGTCCGGCCAGGTCCATCTGAATCAGGAATACCAGCAGTCCGATTATAACCTGGCGTTAAAGCTTAAAGAGACTCCGTTAAATGACGATCTGTTTGAGCTGTTACCTGAAAATCTCAGAAAAATCGTATCGGAATTTAAACCGGCCGGAAGGATCAACCTCATTGCCGATTTGAATAAAGATAGCTATACAGACCATCCTGATTACAGTATCACTTTGGAGTGTCTGCATGACAGCATTACCATACCGAAGTTCCCATATGCATTAAACGATATAGAAGGCGCTTTGACAATAAACGATAATAGTATAAAACTCAGGAATATTTCTGCAATCGCCGACAGCAATATTCCTACGGATTCGAATTCGCCGACAATCGAACTGAACGGGGAGATTATTTTAGCTAACGATACTTATAGTAGCGCTCTGCTGCAATTATCAGGGAAAGACTTTACTTTCGACGAACAATTCGCTCGGGCATTGCCGGAACATGTTCAGCCCCTGTTCGAAAGGCTTTCGCCTTCCGGACGCTTCGACTTGGATTTCGAGAACATCCGCCTTTTCCGAACGGATAACAGCGAGAAATCGATGGATTTCACCGGTACGGTTTATTTCGTAGACAGCAGTATTAATGTATCCGGCACTAAAATTGAATTGAACGCACCTTTGGAAACAAAAGGCACGTATAAAACCGGCGAAGGTTTCAGGAGTTGCCAAAATGAACTTAACGGCGGTACACTTAAAATTCTCGGCAAAACTATCACTAATCTTAAAGGCAATATCTGTTATGATTTCGATTCACGTTACTGGTCAACACAGGATTTCATTGCTGATTTCTACGGCGGCAAATTGAATGGGAAATTCGAATTCAAACAGCCGGCCGGACAAGCAGAAGAATTTGTGCTCCAAACAGGTTTTGAAAACGTTGACTTAAAACAATTTCTCTCGGATACGTCATCAGGGCAAGCTCCTGAAAAGGGCCATACGGGCGGAATAATGAAAGGCTCTTTAAGTCTCAATGCCGGTCTCGGCGGCAATCCTTCACGCATCGGCACATGCAAACTGTCAATAAGCGATATGCAGGTGGGCAAACTTTCGCCCCTGGCCAGAATCCTGCAGGTACTGCAATTGTCTCTGGAAGACTACGCTTTTGATCAGATGTATGTAGATTCGTTTATAAAGCACAACAACCTGTTCGTCCGAAAACTCGATCTTTCCGGCCAGAGCATTGCTTTTTACGGTTCAGGAAGTATGGATCTGAAAAGCCGCAACATAGACTTAGCCCTCACCTCACGAGGCAAGCGCCTTGCCACTGACGATCCGTCACTATTGCAGTCACTAACAGAAGGTCTCGGCCAGGCCGTAGTCCGGATGGATGTCACCGGTGACTTATACGACCCGAAGGTGACAACCAAAACCCTTCCCCTTCTCAAAGAAACGCTCCAAATCTTCGGCTCGAAACCAGACACACAAGACTGATTTTCGATTCAGGATTTTCTTTTATCAATCAACATTCGGCTATCGAAAATCACAGTTATATCTGCGAATACGCCGTCGGTCGAAGGATTATGTCAGTTATATTGGAAACAGTATCCTTATACTCGGGCTTGCTCCGAAGCTCCTGCCATTCCGGATCACTGCTGAACACCTTCCACTTCGCATCCCTGTCCGCCAGGTCATCGAAGACGAGCATATAAGTAAGGTTGGGCATTTTCGGCCCGACTAAAGTCTCGCCGAAGAAGACCGGCTGCAATCCTGTCTTCTGGAAAATCTTTATCTCGCCGCCTTCGTTGAACATCTCAATTTTCTTTTTCGCCGCCTTGACGCTATGGCTCTCGTAAATCCGTAGCTCGAAAATGCGAGGCTTTTTTTCCGGCACGACAAGTTCCGGCAGGTCCTTAAACGCCAACATAAGCGAGCTTTCAACCCGCACGTATCCCGGCTCAGACAGCGACGTATCGACAAAGTCGGTATTGCGATATTTATCATCGGTCATCAACATCGAAGCCGAATTCACTACCGTATCCAGCGACTTATGCACCATAAGCACGTATAGAGTCGGTTTGTTAGGCCCGTACATCGTATTAAAGACGCCGACCGGCCCGATCCCGATGCGGTTCATCGCCGGTATTCCCACCTCACGCAGAAAGTCGCCGACCATATTTTTCTTCGAACCGACATTAAGATGATACTGCCTGAACTCGAAATATTGCTGTTTACTGCCTTCTGCGCCAGCAGCAGCCAATGAACTTACCCCTGTTAGCGGGGCAATACTCGCTGCCGCCAGAAAATCTCGTCTTTTCATTTTCGATTTCTCCATATTCGGTTAATAAGTACGGTTTTATCCTGATTTTACAGGCCCGCAGGATAACCGAAACCGCCCTTGTCGTCAATGCCACGAATTAAGGCTAAAAAGAGGACAATTGGCTTTGTTTTTTCAAACGCCTTTTGCAAAATATGCTGCCGGGATTGTCATTCCGCACTCGATACGGAATCCATAACTACCCAAAAGACTGGATTCCCGTTTCCACGGGAATAACAAAACCATGATGCAGCACACAGTACGCAGCGCTCTGAACGAACAAATTGGGTTTGTTTTCACCAAGTATCCAAACTGATATATTTCTTGTATCTCTTTGTTATATCTGACCTTGCGTTCACTTGACTGCTTTGAAAATTGGGTTTGTTTGTTCAACTAACCCTCCCATAAAACCGCCACGAGCGGTCATTGCGAGGCCGAAGGCCGCAGCAATCTTCCTAACATATACTATGAAAAATGAACTATGAACTTGTTTAACTAATCCATTAGTTAACTATTATACGAACGGCCATACAAAAAAGCGGGCTTATTTTCAAAAAATCTCCATTACACGGCGTTCTTTATCGCCGAGCACGCGGTCCGCGCCGTTCGGGCCTGCGCGCACAGGCGTCTTGAGCGCAGCCGAAGGATCTATCGTGGTGAGTTCCACGTATTGCTTGCAGCATGCTCGATAATGTGTTTCTTTACTTGGATTTAGGGATTTTAAGCGATTTTTCATTATTCTTAGCTTCTTTTGCGAAATTTGATACTTAATTTACAAAAAATTTCATCTTTTCCTAAAAAATACGTAATCACCACATATTGACAAAAAGAGATGATTTGTTCATAATAATATTGAGGCTTTTCATACATATTATTGGCTTTTTAGGAGGAGAAACTCCACGATGTGTATTGTCAATAATAACAAAATCGACACTCATAATAGCAAAATGTGAGTTGGGATAAATAATTTATAATTTTTTTCAAAAAGTGCGCAGCATTTCTGTTTTGCTTGCAGAGTATAGGGTGATGGCTTTATGAACAAAGTCCGACCGACAGAACGGGTGTTATAAACGGACATTAAAAATTAAAAAGGAAAGAAAAATGAAACGGTTGAATTGTAACAAGATTAAAATGATTTTATTTGGATTTGTGGCCGCTATTGTGTTTGGTGGCGGCCGTGCGAAGGCGGATTTTGTCTTCGGCGAGCCAACGAAGCTTGGACCACCAGTTAATAGCTCATATGCTGATTTACCGGGTTGTATCCCGTCCGATACCTTGGAGTTTGTAATTTCCACCGACCGACCAGGCAATTATGGGTATCTGGATTTATGGGTATTGAAACGAGAAACATTAAGCGAACCTTGGGGGGCTATAGTACATCTTGACTCAAGAATAAACACATCCGGCCAAGACAGTCTACCATCTCTCTCCAGCAATGGCCTGGAGTTGTATTTCAACTCAAACAATAGTTCCGGTGGATATGGTGGTTTCGATATTTGGATGGCTGAGCGTTCGTCCCTAACCTCCGAATGGGGTAGTGCTGTGAACCTTGGAGGTTTGGTGAACAGCTCTGCCTGGGACGCATCGCCAGTAATTTCAAGCGATAACCTCACACTTTATTTCAGTTCCCGTCGAGCCGGGGGATATGGCAGTGATGACATATGGGTGTCAAGCCGTGAAACAAAATATGAGCCTTGGGAGCCTCCAATCAATCTTGGGGCGGTTGTTAACAGTACGGCGAGTGAACTTCCATGTTTTATATCAAATGACGAAAGGTTACTGATATTTAATGCAGACAGACCCGGCCCCTTTCGTTCCGGTGGATACGGAGCTTCAGATATTTGGATGACTAGCCGAAAGACTCGCTTTGATGAATGGGAAGAACCGGTGAATCTTGGCCCCAACATCAATACTACTGCATATGAACATCGCGGGATTTTTTGCACAGATAGTGCAGTCTTCTACTTTACGCGCGGAAATGCCGTATCAGATTATGACATATACCAAGCACCAATCTTCCCAATCATTGACTTCAATAGTGATGGAATTGTCGATGCTGATGATATGTGCATCATGATTGACCACTGGGGCGAGGATTATTCCTTATGCGACATAGGCCCGATGCCATGGGGTGACGGCATAGTTGATGTCAAGGACTTGATCATCCTTGCTGAGCACATGTACGGATACATCCAACCAGCCGCACACTGGACGATGAACGAGACTGCAGGAGATACAGCCCATGATAAGTTTGGAAAAAATGATGCCCTGGTTTACGGCGGTGCCTTATGGCAGCCTGCAGGTGGCAAGGTTGGTGGAGCGCTTATGTTCGACGGGGCCGATGACTATGTCGACACACCCTTTATATTGAATCCGGGAAAGACATCATTAAGTGTTACAGCCTGGATCAGGGGAGGGGCGACGGGCCAGGTTATCATATCCCAGGCAGATGTCGAGGGGCAAAGTGCTCTCGAATCCGGAGGCACATGGCTTGGTATAAGCCCATCAGAAGGCAGACTCATGACCGGCTTGATGGATATCTTCTTCGGTCCATTAGAATCGGAGTCGGTGGTAGCAGATGGTCAATGGCACCATGTCGGCCTCGTATACGATTATGCTGCAATGAAAAGGCATTTGTATGTAGATGGAGCACAAGTTGCTGTCGATGCTGGTATCGTAGCTGGAGTGCAATCTACTGCTGGTCTTTACATAGGTGCAGGGCAAACACTTGACGCCGGCAGTTTCTTCTCCGGCCTGATCGACGACGTCCGAATCTACAACAAAGCTCTGACTCCAGATCAAATACAAAGCCTGTCTCGATAAAATCAAATAGAATAGAAAGGAAAGAGAAATGAAACGGTTAAATGAGTACAGAATGAAAATGATTTTATTTGGATTTGTGGCCGTTATTGTGCTTGGTAGTAGAAAGGCGAATGCAGATTTCACCTTCAGCGAACCGACGAATTTAGGGCCAAGTGTCAATTCAACGAGTGGTGATTGGATGTCCCGAGTCTCGCATGATGGCCTCGAGCTATACTTGGATTCGGATCGACCTGGTAATTATGGTTATTGGGATATCTATGTTTGCATGCGTTCAAATGAAAACGACGATTGGGATACACCCAAAAATCTTGGTCCAGTCGTCAATAGTGCGCGCCCTGATGGTTGTGCCTCCCTCTCTGTGGATGGGTTAGAGATGTACTTCCACTCACACAACAGATCTGGCGGATGGGGTGCTTGGGATATATGGGTAACGAAACGAGAGTCGAAGGAGGCACCTTGGAGTACGCCGGTGAATCTTGGTGCACCGGTCAATAGTTCTGCATGGGAAAATTGCCCAAGCTTGTCGAAGAATGGCTGTGAACTGTATTTTGGATCAAACCGTTCCGGTGGTTATGGGGATATAGACGTTTGGGTAACCAAACGCGCCACGAAAAATGATCCGTGGGGTGAGCCTACAAACCTTGGTCCCCTCGTTAACAGCTCAGCAGAGGAGGCTATTCTATCTCTTTCACACGACGGTTTAGTGCTCCTTTTCTCGGAAGACATTACAGGCCCATTACTGCCTGGAGGCTATGGTAGAGAGGACTTGTGGGCAACTACGCGTAAAAGTACTATAGATCCCTGGAGCAGACGATTTAATCTTGGACCGATTGTTAATAGTTCTTTTACAGACTCGGATCCAACTATATCAGCCAGCGGTACCACACTTTATTTCACTTCGAACCGCCCGGGTGGAATAGGCAACTATGATTTATACCAAGCGGTCATCCTCCCCATCGTTGACTTTAATCGGGACCTTAAGGTCGACTCAGCCGATATGCACATTATGGTTGACAATTGGGGCACAGATGAGTCGTTGTGCGATATTGGCCCGATGCCCTGGGGCGACGGCATCGTCGATATCCAGGATATGATCGTGCTTGCAAAACATTTATATCGTTTGACCGCTCATTGGAAATTAGACGAAACAGAAGGCAATATTGCCTATGACAGTTTTGGGGATAATGATGGAATAATTAATGGTAATCCGTTATGGCAACCAACAGGAGGTATGAAAAGTGGTTCTCTATTCCTGGATGGGATGGATGATTATATTGACATACCCTTTATCCTTGATCCATCAGAAGGGTCGTTCAGTGTCTTTGCCTGGGTTTATAGCTGGATGCCAGGGCAGGTGATTATATCTCAGAAAGGAGAGTCCGGCGGAACATGGCTTGGTATCGACTCTTCAGGCAATCTCATGACCGGATTCAGCGATGTGAATTTCGGCGCATTGGAATCAGAGTCTTTTATCACCGATGTTCAATGGCACCATGTCGGTTTTGCGTATGACACCGATACATTACACAGGCGACTATATGTTGATGGAATTTTAGTTGCTGAAGATACGTCTGCTATCGTTGGAGAATCTTCGAATGACGGCCTGTACATAGGTGCCTCAAAAGACCTTGCTGCAGGGACGTTATTCTCCGGCTTTATCGACGATGTTCACGTCTATAAACAGGCACTAACTACAGAAGAAATCGCAATCCTGGCACAATAGCCCACCTTAGGAAAGAAAATAACACCTAATACTGTTAAAGGGCTGGGTGCTTGAAACACTATCAGCCCTTCTTTAACATCTTTACAAGAACAGTACCCACAATAACGATATAACATAGCTATATCAAAATTATCTATAAGGTTGCTTAAGTTTCATTTTATCATTTCGATCATAGTTACCCTTGATTATATATGAT
>Ga0209536_100016173_pt1 | contig 10616 bp, 11 predicted proteins | sample DeeMarSeWOR28_12_FD_187461 | JGI IMG/M metagenome (GOLD analysis project Ga0209536, IMG submission 187461) | Marine sediment microbial communities from White Oak River estuary, North Carolina - WOR-2-8_12 (SPAdes) (version 2) | ecosystem: Environmental > Aquatic > Marine > Intertidal zone >...
AGTGCAGGGGGAGGGATTTGAACCCGCGAACCTCTTCAGGAATAGATCTTGAGTCTATCGCCGTAGACCAGGCTTGGCTACCCCTGCAAAACGAAAATCAAAAACAAGAACTGTGATAAAAAGGTTTACTTAAAAAAATATTATTTTTCTAAAATGTATTTATACAAGAACCTGATTCACCCCTCTGGTGAAATCATGAAATACGTTATTGTTTATTGGTCAAGATACGGACATGGAAAAAAACTTGTAACATATCTTGCAGAAAAACTAAATGATAAAAAAATAGAAACTCAAATCTTAAAAACTGATGAGGCAAATCCTAACTCTATGCCAGATGCAGATTTATACGTGTTTTCAGCACCTGCAGAAGCCTTCAGTATACAAAGAACCTTTAAAGGTTTTTTAAAACAACTTGAAGGCATGGATAATAAAAAATATGGCATAATTAACACCCATAAAATGAACAGGAACTGGCTTGGTCAAATGGAAAAAATCCTTTCTAAGAAAAACATGATAAAAGTTGCAGAGGTTGATTTTCAAGTTGGTAAAGATGTTAAAAGCGGTAACGCGTTTTTAGAAGATTACAAACCAAAAATTGAAGAGTTTGCTGGAAAATTGTAGTTTTTATTAAAAATATTCTTCAATTCATTTTTTTATTTTATTTCTTTTTTTTCTTAAAGATTTATTATTTTCTTTTGGATCTTTAAATGATTTATGAATAAAGTTTTTTTTACCAGGGAAAAATGGGCATGTTTCTCTGGCGTTATCACAAATTGTTACTACAATATCAAAAAATTGTTCTCTGTATTTTTCAATACTTTTTGATTTTTGTTTGGATAAATTAGTTTCAATTTCCTTCATTACTTTAATCGCTATAGGATTCATTGCGGTTGGTTGTATCCCAAGCGCTAAATATCTCATATTTACTATTATATTAATGATTTAAGAACTCCTCTTGCCATCTGAAAACCAGCTGAGTTGTTTGTACAAAAGAACAATACTTATTCTTTGACCATCCTATTTTTTTACCCCTGAAAACCTTACTTTAGATGACTCCTCATGAAAGTCTATTTCAACACGTTCTCCAGTAACCATATAAAATATTTTTTCAGCCATCTTACATGCATGATCCCCGCAACGTTCAAGGTAACGTGCAACCATTGTGTAATGCATACACCTTCCTATCACCTTTGGTTCTTCCATCATATAACTCAAACATTCTCTATAAATCGAGTATCTCAGTTCATCAACAGTGTCTTCTTTTTCAATAAAATCATTAAATTTTGAAATATCACCTTTTTCAAAGGCATACAATGCATCATCTATCATACTGCAGACAATATCTGCCATATGAGGAATGCTGATCAATTTTTTTACATGCCCTTTCTTGACAAATTCATTTGTTAATTTTGCTATATCCTTTCCATATCTCCCAATCCGATTTAGATATGTTATCATCTTCAAAATACACGCAATCTCCCTAAGATCTCTTGCCATTGGCTGGTGAAGAGCTATAAGTCTGAATGCTTTAGCTTCGATATGATCATCCATATCTGCTAATTTACCCTTCTGAGATATAACCCATTTTGTTTTTTCTTCATCTAAATCTTTCAAAGATTCAACACCTTTTTTAAGCATATCTCTTGAAAGTTTACCCATTGTAATTACTTCTTTTTTTAATTTTTTTAACTCATCATGAAATTTTTCTGTCATAATATTTTCACCTATCCAAATCTCCCAGTCATATAATTTTCAGTTAATTCTTCCCTTGGATTTTCAAATATTTTTTTTGTTTTATCATACTCAATTAACTTACCTAAATAAAAAAATCCTGTAAAATCACTTATACGTGCTGCTTGCTGCATATTATGAGTTACAATTATTACAGTATATTTTTTCTTTAACTCATTAATTAAATCTTCGATTTTTGCTGTTGCTATTGGATCAAGAGCACTACAGGGTTCATCCATTAGAATAACTTCAGGTTCAATTGCAAGTGTTCGAGCGATGCAAAGTCTTTGTTGTTGACCACCTGAAAGACCCATAGCAGAATCTCCAAGTCTATCACCTACTTCATCCCATAAAGCTGCATTTTTAAGGCTTTTTTCAACGATTTTATCCAATATGGATTTGTCTCTTATTCCATGTATTCTAGGAGCATACGCGATATTGTCATAAACTGATTTTGGAAAGGGATTTGGTTTTTGAAAAACCATACCTACTTTTCTTCTAAGTGGTACAGGATCAACATCTTTACCTAAAATGTTAATTCCGCCCCAATGAATTTTTCCATCAGTTTTACAACCTACAATTTCATCATTCATTCTATTAATACATCTTAACAAAGTTGATTTACCACATCCACTAGGTCCAATAAATGCGGTTACATATTTTTCTTTTATTAACATAGAAACATCAATAATTGCATGATTATTCCCATAGTGAACATTTACATTTTCTAATTTTAAATCTCCTCTATGCTTATGAATATCTTCATCTTCTACTTTTTTATTTTTATTCATTTACCAATCCCTCTTTGCTTGGGCTCTTTGTCTAATAATAATTGCTATCGCATTCATTCCAAGAAGAATTATTAACAAGATAATTATTGTACTTGCAGCAAGTACATGAAACTCGGGTTTTGCATGCTGTGACCAATAAAATATTTGTGAAGGTAGAGCAGTAAATCCATCCATAATTCCAGATGGAGCTGTTTTAGTAAAATATGATACGATAAATAAAATAGGTGCTGTTTCACCAATGGCTCTTGATAATGATAAAATTAAACCGGTTGAAATCCCAGGTAATGCATTTGGAAGTACATGATGTCGAACTGTCTGCCATCTTGTAGAACCAACCCCTCTTGCCGCTTCACGGAAACTATCCGGAACTGATTTTAAAGCTTCTTCTGTGGCAACAACAACTATTGGTAAAACCATAATGCTTAATACTAAACCTGCTGAAAGTAAGCTCATTCCAAAACCTAATACATGTGCAAAAAACAAATACCCCAATAGACCAAATACAATTGAAGGAATTCCTGCAAGATTCTGAATAATTCTTCTTAAAAATCTTGTATATCCATTATCTCTAGCAAATTCATTTAAATAAATTGCTGCACCAATTCCAATAGGAGCTGCAAAAACCATCGTAATTAACATAAGATAAACTGAACCCATAACTACAGGAAATATCCCGGCTTTCTCAGGATATCGACTTGGATACGAGGTTAAAAATGTAAGATTTATTCCACTTATACCCTGAGAAAAGACAAACCATAAAAGAACGACTAGAAATACAAATGCAATAATAATACTCGATGAAACTAAGCCAATTCCTATACGCTGTTTCCAATATCGTTCTTTTAAAGTTAACAACTTATCTTTTCTAATAAATTTTCTAATTTTACCAAGATTAGATTTTATTGTAGATCCAATTTTAAGAAATACATATAAAAAAACACTACTTATTTTTAAAATTGTTCTAGCTAATATATTTTTTTTCTTTTCAAGTTTTTTGCTTTTTACAGATGTTCTTGTTTTAATTCGTAATACGATTCTTGCACCGAGTGAATTGATTCCATATGCCATAATGAAAAGTACAATTGCCACTGCAAAACCTGCTGAATGAGAAAGCCCTGGGGGCATATCTCCTGTTGCAACTCTACCGATATATCCTGACATTGGGAGCATTGGTTGTAATAAATCATAGCCTACCCTTCCACCGGCAACCATCAATACGATCATTGTTTCACCAATTCCACGGGCAAGACCTAGAAGAATTGATGCCATAATTCCACTGGACGCTGCAGGCATTACAATTTTTGTAGCAGTTTCCCATTTTGTTGCACCTACAGCAAGACTTGTTTCTCTTAAATGGTTAGGAACAGCTTTCATTGCATCATCAGAAATGCTGATAATGATTGGCATTATCATTATTGCAATTACAATAATTGCACTTATCGCGTTAAAGTAACCTGCTCCAAAATTATCAACAAAAAAAGGACTAATAAACATTAATGCAAAAAAAGCAAAAACTATTGATGGAATCCCTGCGAGTAATTCAATAATTGGTTTGACAATTGATCTGACACGTGGACTTGCAAATTCAGAGAGATATATTGATGCTGCTACTCCTAGGGGTGCCCCAATTAATAGAGCAACACCTGCGATTATCAATGTGTCGATAACTAATGGTAAAACGCCAAAAAGTTGAACTGACTCTGTTGGAATCCATACTAGTCCAGTTAAAAAATCAATAATACTCACTTTTTCGAAAAAAGGTATCGCTCCATCAATAAGCGTATAAAGTATTGCCGCGGAAAAGAAAATAGCAAGACTAGCTGCAACAAATAGTAATAAAACAATTGTTTTCTCTCGAAAATTAAACTTTAGATGAAACGGATTTTTTTTAACGGCTCCTTTGAATTTCTTATTGCTCCAAAGATAAGCCATTGGTGTACCTCAAAATCCGTTTCGTTTATTTTTTTATAGTAGTGCTAATTGGTCGGTGATTAAATCTTCGTCGACTAGACTTAGTCGTACATATCCAACTTCCGGTACTATGTCTTGTCCTTCTTCACTTAGTATATATTGTAAATAGTCATTTATTACACTTCCACTTTCAGGTAGGCCATCTGTATATATATGTAATGGTCTTGCCATAGGGTAGCTTGCAACATTAGAAAATGATGGTGTTTCATAGTTGTCATCTTCATCTGCAATTGATACAACTGAGACATCATTTGAATTTTCTGCATAATACGCAAAACCAAAGTATCCAATTGCATATTTTTGATCATTAATTGCATTCAAAATGACATTATCATCTGCACTTGGATTGTATACAACAAGAGGATTAGTTTCAGTGGTTTCTAATCTAGTATTTGCAACTTGGGTTTCTTTTCCCCAATCCCTAATTATTTCCTCAAAGAAATAATCATATGTTCCACTTGCTTCATCTGGTGCATATATCTCTATTAACTGATGTGGAGCTGTTTCACTTAATCCGGGAACTTCATCCCAGTAATCAGCTGGATCATCATCTGTAAATATCTTGTACAATTGTGTATAATTTAATTGAGTTGCCCATGTATTCTGAGGGTTTACAACGACGGCAAGCATATCATAGGCAACAACCCATTTTATTGGATGTATACCATTGCATGCTGCACTTGCTGTCCCATCATCATTTACTAGATTTTCATCACAACCTACTTTTGTATAATCAGATCCTTTCATTAGTCTGCTTGCATCTCCAAGGTCAGCGTCTCCATTTAATAATGCATTTATTCCATGACTTGATCCACCACCAGAAACAGATATTTCTGCTCCATCAAATTCTTCAGCCCAAGCAATTGCTAAAGGTAGAACCGTACTTGAACCTGTTTGTATTAATTGTGGTTTATCACCATTGTTTCCAATGCATCCAGCAATTAGCGTTGTGCTAACGGCAAGTATTGATATTATTACCAGCGTCTTGAATATTTTTTTGTTTTCCCCATTAATCATATTTATCGAGCGAGGCATTTAGCTCTATAAATATATACTTTCTCTACGTAGAATATAGAATAATATATATAGAACATATTTCTATATATTTCTATATAAAAACTTATTAATATATGATGTATTCTAGAATATATGAATGGCGAATTATCTATGGAAATAAGAAGAGTGCAAATGACAGGAGGCTCATCATATATAATAACCCTCCCAAAAGAATGGATAAAAAAACTAAACATTAAAAAAAACGATCAAGTTGGATTAATAACACAATCAGATGGAACATTACTAGTTACTCCAAAGATAGATAGAGAACTCATTCAAAAAATAAAAGAATTTGATGTAAGTAATACAACAAATCAAAATTTTTTATTAAGAGGTTTAATAGGAGCCTACATAGCGGGTTATAATTCAATTATTTTAAAATCTAAAAAACGGATGTTGCCACAAGTTAAAATGACTGTCCGAAAATTCACACAAACAACAATAGGACAAGAAATTGTAGAAGAAACAGACACCCAGATACTTGTAAAAGATATACTCAACCCTGCAGAGATGCCATTTGATCGAACGATCAAACGAATGCATATAATAGTAAAAGGTATGCATGAAGATATTATGACTGCAATCCAAAGAAATGATAAAAAGCTTGCAGAAGACGTGCAAATAAGAGATAATGAAATAGATAGATTGCATTGGTTGATCGCAAGACAACACAATATAATTCTTCAAAATGTAAGCTTTGCAGAAAAAATGGGAATAACAATAGAACTCGCTTCAACTTCATTTTTGATAAGCAGAATCATAGAAAGAATCGGAGATCACGTTATACGAATTGCTCAAAACGCAATAAATATTAATGATGATAAAATTGATGAAGCAATAATAAATAAATTTCAGGCAGCAAGTCAAATGTCACTGGAAATTTTCAATAAAAGCATACTATCTTTTACCAGAAGAGATATAAATACCGCAAATGAGACAATTGAAATTGTAAAAAAACTGGAAATCAAATTAAAAGAAATAACTAAATTAGCTTTAACACAGAAAGGAGAAAATGCAATATCCCTTAGTTATTTAGTTGAAAGCATTAGACGTATTGGTGAATATTCTGCTGATATCTCTGAAAATGTAATCAACAATTTGATAAGTGAAAAATAAATAAAAAATATAATTTTACTTTGCAATCATTGATCTAAGCCAATCAGCCACATTCTCAGCATGATCTGCGATTTCATCAACCCAATCAGCTATTTTTATCAAATGATATACATCCATGGGGCTAAGTTTTTTTTCAAGTTTATAAATTCCTCTTGTCATTTGATATCTGACTTGATCCGCTTCCCATTCTAGTTCATGGACTTTATAAATAAACTCTTTAGTTTGTTCTCTTTCTCTTTTTACAAATCCTGTTTCAACAAGATCCTTTACATTGGAAACAGCATCTTCCATTGCTCCTACTGTTTTCATTACTGTATTCGCATGTTTAATAAATAATTCTTGTATCTCCTTAGGTATTTTAGTATGGCGCATATCTAGCATCTCAGTTAAGTTTTCAGCATGGTCCAAAATTGCGTCTTGTTCACGTAGAGCCCATAAAAACTTTCCTTTATCAACAGGCATTAACAAGCTGGATGGGAGATGATTTCGTAAATTTCCTTTTATAATATCTGCTTCATGCTCAATTTTAGAAACTTTTTTAGTTATTTCAGAAAAACCTTTATAATCACCTCTATAATAGTTTATCAATCCCTCTTCAAGAATTGATATCCCTTCTCTAACTTTACGCATATGTTCGAATAATTGACTAAAAGGTGATTTCCTTCTAAAAGTATCTGTTAATGGGGCTCTAAAGTGATTTTCTTCTTCTACCATTTTTCCACCTAACTTATACAAATATTGTTCTTAATAATAAAAATATTCCTATCGATGTTCCTGCTGCTATTGGCAGAGTCAATAACCATGATATAACTATTTTTTTGATAATACTTAAGTCAATAGCCTCAAGACCTCTGGCAAGGCCAACTCCTATTACCGCACCTACAACTGTATGAGATGTAGATATTGGCATACCAAGTTTTGAAGCAACTAAAACAGTTGTTGCCGCGCCAAAATCAACAGAAAAACCACGGGTATTAGTAAGACTTGTAATTCTTTCTCCAACGGTTTTCATAACACGTCTACCCCAGGTCATAGCACCAAAAGCGATACCTATCCCGCCAAGTGCTAAAAGACCAATTGGTATTGGGGCTTGGTTGTTTAAAACTCCATTTTCTGCTAAAGGAATTATACCTGCAACAGGTCCTATTGCATTTGCTACATCATTTGAACCTATAGAAAATGCAACATAACAAGAGGTTCCTACTTGTAATTTTCTGAAAATATTTTCAACAGTGAAATAATCTTCTTCTTCTTTTTTAGCTTGAATCTTTCTTAGCAAAATTATGCTAATTATTCCAATAATAATTGCTACCAAGGTTGAAAAAATTACCCCTTGAAAATCAGAGATATTATATGTTGCACTTATCGGCGTTTTTAATAAAAATGAAGCAGAAACCAAAAAACCAGTTATTCCAATAATAATCGGTCCCACTATTTTTGCAGAACCAACGGGTTCTCTTTTAGCAAAAATAAGTCTTACAATTATCTTAAAAACAATAAATGCGATAATACAGCCAAAGACAGGTGATAGAACCCAACTTGCTGCAACTGATCCAATTTTCAGCCAATTTACAGACCCTACACCACCTGCTATTAATCCAAAGCCCATTAAAGCACCTATTATTGAATGAGTTGTTGATATTGGCATTTCTTTCCAACTTGAAATTGTAGCCCATATTGCTGCAGCTAGAAGTGAAGATATAAAACCTAAAATTAAAAGATTTGACTGGATAATTTCAACTTTTATAATCTCTGATTTTATGGTTTCCGAGACATGAGGTCCAACGAGTACAGCACCTAAAAATACAAGCACCCCCGCTATTATAACTGCTTGTTTATGTGTTATTGCTTTTGCACCGACAGCTGTTGACATGGAATTCGCTACATCATTTGCACCTATGCTCCATGCCATGTAAAAAGCAATAGCACTAGCTCCACCAATTGTTAACCAAACAGGATCTATCAAATGCCTCCACCCAAAGATTTTACACTAAATCAAGTATTGAAAAGTATATAGATTCAATAGAAAAATATTGTGAAAAAATAAAGCAAATAGATTTTTTTAAAACTATTTATAATATTTATTTACACAACATCCATCTGAAAATCTAAACTCAATCATTTTTTTACTTTTTTCTTTTCCGATATCAACAACTTCAACCTCAATTTCATCATCGTTGATATCAATAACATTAAACGTGTTTCCAAAATGTGCACGAGTACGATTGCAACTGAATGTTCCAGCATTTACAAGAAGTGTTTTATGGATTTTAACAGCCCATGGAACATGACGATGTCCCATTAAAACAAGCGGGATTTCATTTCTAAGAATTATATCTAAAGTTTCACCTGCATCAGAAATAATATTTTTCTCACGACCACTATTTGGAACAGGAATAAGATGATGATGAAAACCGATCACAGTCATCTTTTTTTTCTTAATTCCTTCCTCAATTTTTTTATGCCTCCCTCGACCAAGACGACCATCATCAGCATCAGGTTCACTAGACGAAAGTCCAACAAGTGCTAGTTCATCATAGTTGTGAATAAAATCAGTATCGCCAAAAAACTCTGGGAAAAGCTTCCAACCAAGATTTCTTTCATCATGATTTCCTGGAATAATTGTTATTTTTTCATTTATCTGTTTGAGTTTTTCTTTAGCAAGCATATATTCAGAAAGTAGGCCATCTGTTGTAAGATCACCAGAGATAAATACAAAATCAGCATCGATTTTGTTTAAAATTTTTACTGCCTTATCAAACATTTTTTGATTAAAATCAATTCCTTTATTACAATGAATATCTGAAATATGTGCAATTTTCATAAACATAAGTAAAAAAAATTTGTTTAAATGTTTATTTATTTAACCAACCTTAATACTAAAATTTTTTTCATTTTGAATCGCTTCAAAATTTACATCAAAAAATTGTTGAAGGAGCCACATACTGGTACTTGAATGACTTGAAAGCTCCCGAATTTTACAACATGATTCACCATTTTTTTTTGCAAGAACCATATATGGTATTACTTGATCAAAAGCATATGTATCAAGGTTTACTTCTGATTCTATTTCCTTTATAAGATTATTTGCCGCATTTTTTCCAATTTCTTCAGAAGAAACACCTTTTTCTCCTAGCATAGTACTTCCAAGGATGGCATCCTTTGTCTGAGTCCATAAAGTTATTCCAACACCTGATGAAAGTGAAGTAGTCTGATCAACATCAATTGATGTCATAATATTATTTTTTAAAAAAGCCTTAATTGTAGCGTTTCTCATTCTAGTAATTATATGATCTGGGAGATTTGAGATGTTAATTTTACCAGAAACATTTGTAAATTCGTTTTCCTCTTTAAGTTTTAAAGGTTTTACTTTATCAGATGGTTTTATTGTAACAACTGCTTCACCACCACCCTTTGGATAATAACCACGTAAAATCAACTTTGGAAAAACAAGTATTCCCATTTTTTTAAGTAATGGAACAAAAACATGTTCAAAATAATCCCAAGATGGAGACCATTTAACATCGGTTCCACCTGTAATGCTTATTGTTACAGGTTCATTTAAATTTGCGCAAGCAAGTATACATGCTTGAAATGCAAGGGTGATGCTTCCAGCAGTTCCAATTTCAAACTTATATGTTCCGCCTTTAATTTCTCCAGGTTTAAATTCAATTTTTGATGATCCAATTTCTAAATATGAAACCTCAGCATTGCAAAGCTCAGCAATTCCTTTTATTGCAACATAATGCTGGGCTTTTATTCCAGGATTAGGTCTATTAGCACGGATTTTTGTAATTTTTACGGGTTTTTTTAAAACAGTGGATAAGGCAACAGTATTGCGAAGGATTTGTCCTCCTCCTTCTCCATAAGAACCATCTATTTCAAGCAAAAAATTATCACCGTTTTAAATAATCATATAACATGTCTAATGCTGCTTTACAAGTATCGTAT
>Ga0209536_100016175_pt1 | contig 10616 bp, 8 predicted proteins | sample DeeMarSeWOR28_12_FD_187461 | JGI IMG/M metagenome (GOLD analysis project Ga0209536, IMG submission 187461) | Marine sediment microbial communities from White Oak River estuary, North Carolina - WOR-2-8_12 (SPAdes) (version 2) | ecosystem: Environmental > Aquatic > Marine > Intertidal zone >...
TATCGCGAGAGCCCGCTTCGCTTTGGAGATGTTCGTAATCGAGGGAGTGAAGACGACGATACCGTTCCTGCGAGAGGTGCTCGACCATCCCGATTTCTGCGAGGGAAAGGTGGACACGCAGTTCCTGGACCGCTTCAAGATGAAGGCGGCGAGCGCGGGAACGCGCGGGTTGTGACGTCGATCGACCTGCAGGTTGGGAACCGGCGTGCGGGGCGGTGCCGTGCCGGTGATCGCGAGCTGAACGGACCAAGGTGGCAGCGGCGGCGCGTGTTGGCAGACAGTCGGTCGTGATGAGGTGAGAGATGGGCGACGGCGGGTATGATCGAACTCAGCGCATTCTGATCGGCATTGGCCTGACCACCGTAGGCGCGCTTGCTCTGCTCAGCCTTGTGCCGGCGGGGCTGTTCGGTGCAGGCGTCGAAGGCATCTTCCCGTCTGGCAACATTGTCGGACCCGTGGGGCTAGCGGTGGCCGGCGCGTTGGTCGGGGCATTCGGCGTTGCCGCCGCCATCGTGCCTCTGTTGTTGATGATGTGGGGGATCTGGAGCCTCGGCGCGCTGGCGCGCCGGGAGGCGAACCGCTGGACGCTGTTTTTCGCTGTGATCCTGGCGATCGTGCCCCCGCTCACGGCTTCGTTCGCCTACCCCGCAGGCGGTGGACCGAGCTGGCTGACGGGGGCCTATGGCGCTTGGGCCGGCGGCGTTCTCACCGCGGCGATCAGCTGGGTGGGATCATCTCTCGTATTGACCGTCCTCCTCGTCGTGGCCGTCATCGTCATTCTTGGCCTGGCTCCGTTTCAGGCCGTGGCCCAGGGCGCCGTCACCCTCAAGAGCTTGGCTACCAAAGCGGCGCAGGGCGTCGACGTGGCCATACGAGGAGCTGCGGCCGCCGGTGCGTGGATCGCGGCGGGCTCGAGGCAGGTGGGGCGCGGCATAGACTGGTTGGGCGAACGCCTGAGCCGGGCGCCCAGGGGTGGGTTGCTGTCCGGCGTCGACTCGGAAAGCAGGGAAGAGAGTGCGGCTGCCGTGGCAGTGAAGGCAGAGCCGGCCGCGCCGCCGTCGAAGCGCCGGCAAGAGCGGAAGGCGCGGAGCTCTGAACGTGCGGTCGTAGGTGCGGGCGAGTTTGGGGAGGGCCTGCTACCACCGCTCGATCTCTTGTCGCCACCGCCGGAGAAGAAGTACTCGGTCAGCGCAGGCGACCTCGATAGGCTGGGGGAGACGCTGGTCGATACTCTCGCGACGTTCAAGGTGCAGAGTTCCGTCGCTGGCCGTACCACGGGGCCCGTGGTTACGCAGTTCGAGATCGTCCCGGCCTCCGGAGTGAAGGTCGGCAAGATCGCTGCCTTGGCCGATGACCTGGCCTTGGCACTCAAGTCACCGTCGGTGCGCATCATCGCTCCCATACCCGGCAAAGGCGCCGTCGGCGTCGAGGTGCCGAACCCGGAGCGCAAGATCGTGTATCTGCGCGAGATCCTGGAAACAGACGCCTATCAGACGAGCCGGGCTCAGCTGCCGCTCGCTCTCGGCGAAGACGTGAGAGGCCGGTCTGATGTCTACGACTTGGCTCAGATGCCACACTTGCTCATCGCCGGTGTGACGGGTTCAGGGAAATCCGTGTGCATTAACGCGATCATCTCCAGCCTGATCTATCGTTACACCCCCGACGAGTTACGGCTTCTGCTCATCGACCCCAAGATGGTCGAGCTGGGCGGGTACAACGTTCTGCCGCACCTTCGCCATAAGGTCGTGACCGACAACAACGATGCTGCGACGGTGCTCAAGTGGCTGGTCTACGAGATGGAACGCCGATACGCCTGGCTGTCGGCCAACGGCTGCCGGAACCTGCGGGAGTACAATCGTCGGATCGGGCGAGGTATGCCCATCCTGGCTCCCGAGAACGAGGGCGGGGTGGAAGTAGAGGAACCAGAGGTCCTACCCTACATCGTGCTGGTCATCGATGAGCTCGCCGACCTGATGATGACCGTGCAACACGAGGTGGAGCGACCCCTGGCGTACCTGGCACAGAAGGCCAGAGCCACGGGTATCCACCTGGTCGTTGCGACTCAGAGACCGTCCGTCAACGTGATCACCGGGCTGATCAAGGCCAACTTCCCGTGCCGCGCGGCGTTCAGGGTGGCGTCAAAGGTGGATAGCCGCACGATCATCGACCAGAACGGGGCTGAGACGCTACTGGGAAACGGTGATATGTTGTTCATGCCGCCGGGTCAGGCGGAGCCGGTCCGTATTCAGGGGACGTTCGTGTCCACCGATGACACCGAACGCTTGATGGATTGGTACCGCGCCAAGGCGGAGGCTGAGGCGGCTCGGAAGGCTGCGGAGGAGGACATCCTCGAGGCCGTGCACCAGCGTGAAGTCGAGGAGGCCGAGCTGGAGATGGCAGAGGAGGAGTTGGAGGATCGCGATCCGCTGTTCCGTCGTGCGGCCGAGGTCGTGATTCAACATCAACAGGGGTCCACCAGCCTGCTGCAGAGGCGGCTCAAAGTCGGCTATGGGCGAGCCGCCCGGATAGTGGATCAGCTGGAGCATGCAGGGATCGTTGGGCCGCCTGAGGGGTCCAAACCCAGAGAGGTTTTGGTTACACTTCAGGAACTGGACAGAATTAGCTCGTTGGGGAGCGGATAAAAGGACGGGTGGCTGTGATGACGTATGAGATCTCGATCCTACTGACGCTGGTGTGCGCGCTTGGCCCGGCGCATCAGGAATCGGACAGGGCGGCGGACGTCCTTGCCCGAGCCTCGGAGGTCTATCATCAGACGGCGACGTTGAAGTCAGAGTTTGTGCAGAGGATCGAGCTCCGTGCATTCGAGCGGGTCAAGGAAGGCCGTGGCATCGTATATCAGAAGAAGCCCAACTACTTCCTCATGAAATTCGATGAGCCGGAAGGCGATGTCGTGGCGGCGGACGGCGAGTGGTTCTGGATGTATTACCCCAGTGCTCAGCCCGACCAGGTCATCCGCACGGCGATCGGCGAGACTACGGAAGGGGCGACGCTGGGCGGTCAGTTCCTGAATAACCCCAGCGAGCGCTATGTTGCGACGTACGTCGAAGTGCAGAGCGTTGGCGATCGCCCGGCCCACCTGGTCTCGCTCGTGCCCAAGTTCCAGGCTCCCTACACACTCGTCCGCGTCTGGATCGACGTCGAGGACTACCTGGTGCGCAAGTTCGAGGTCTTCGAAGAGAACGAGACGATCCGGACGGTCACGCTCAGCAACGTGGAAGCGGGCGTGGAGCTCCCCAACGATCTCTTCAAGTTCACGCCACCACCGGGCGTCGAGGTGTTCACGCGGTGAGGTTCTCCGTAATAACGCTCGGGTGCGACAAGAACACCGTCGATTCCGAGCGCATAGTGGCCAGCCTGGTGAGCCACGGGTCGACCTACACCCCAGAGCTGGACGAAGCCGAAGTGTTGTTGGTGAACACGTGCGCCTTCATAGACGCTGCGAAGGAAGAGTCGATCGATACGCTCCTCGCGGCTGCACGGCTCAAGGACACCGGGAAACTGAAGACGCTCGTCGCGGTCGGCTGCATGGTCGAACACTACCGACGCGAGCTGCAGCAGTCGATCCCGGAAGTCGACCTGTTTCTTGGACTGAAGGACCTGCCGGATCTGGTGCCGCAGCTCGTCGTGAAGGGGCTGCTCGATGGGCGCGTGCGGAAGCATCCGGGCTCACGCATACCGGCAGGCGGCCTTCGACACATCTCCTATCTAAAGATCAGTGAAGGGTGCGATCACAAGTGCGCCTTCTGCGCGATTCCCTTGTGGCGTGGCCGTCACCGGTCGTTCGAGCCGGAAGCCCTCGTGGAGGAGGCCCGCGCTCTGGAGGCTCGAGGCGTCGTCGAGCTCAATCTCGTGGCCCAGGATCTCGCCCACTATGGGCGTGACCTGGCCGGCCGAGTCGAGCTGCACCAGCTGCTCGAGCGGCTGCTCGATTCGACCGAGCTCCCCTGGATCCGCCTCTTGTACATCTACTCGGCAGGCCTGCGACCGCCGCTCGTCGAGCTCATGGCCCGGGAAGAGCGAATACTGCCCTACATAGATATGCCGATCCAGCACGGCAGCGCGCGCATGCTGGAACGCATGCGTCGCCCCGAACGGCCGGAGCAGTTAAGGGAGAAGATCGCCTGGCTCAGGTCGGAGATACCCGACCTGACGTTGAGGACCACGATGGTCGTCGGCTACCCGGGCGAGACGGAAGAGGATTTCGATGCTCTACTCGAGTTCATCGGCGAAATCGAGTTCGACCACTTGGGCGCGTTTGCCTACTCACCTCAGCAGGGGACGGCGGGCGCAGAGATGTCCGACCCTGTTCCCGACGCGGTGAAGATGGAACGGCTGGAGATGGTGAACGAACTTCAACGCTCGATCGTGTCCGCGCGCAATCGAGTGAGAATCGGCACCCAGGTCGAAGTGCTCGTCGACCGAGTCGTGGACGGCGCCGATCCGGCTCACGGCATCGAGGCGCGCATGCGTAGTCAGGCCTACGAGATCGATGGGTTGACCTACGTTGACGGTGCGGGCCTGCGACTCGATTCTGGCGATCTTGCCTGGGTGACGGTTTCCAACGCCGATGACGCCGATGTTTGGGCCGTGGCCGAGCGGCCGATCAGGACGGCGCGAAGTCCGGTTGCACATATTGAACCGGTTTTTCTGGACCTCCAAACCGCATGGGGTAGATGAACTCCGGAACGAAATCGAAACAGCTATACGAACGGGCCCGGGCGAAGATTCCCGGCGGTGTAAACTCTCCCGTTCGTGCCTTCGGCTCGGTAGGCGGGCAGCCCTTCTTCACTGCGAGTGGTGAGGGCGCACGCCTGCGCGACGTAGACGGCGCAGAGTACATCGACTACGTCCTCTCGTGGGGTCCGTTGATACTCGGGCACGCACATCCTCTCGTGAACGAGGCGATCGAGCGTTCGGTCAGGAAAGGGACGCACTACGGGACGCCGACTCCGGAAGAGGTCGAGCTTGCCGAGAGAGTCGTGGCGCTGGTGCCCTCGATCGAGATGGTTCGCTTCGTCAACAGCGGAACTGAGGCGACCATGTCTGCCGTGCGCTTGGCTCGGGCCGCCACGGGACGCGACCTGATTCTGAAATTCGAGGGTTGCTATCACGGTCACGGTGACAGTTTCCTCGCGAAGGCTGGATCAGGGCTTGCGACGCTGGGCCTGCCAACCTCGCCAGGGGTTCCCAAGGAAATCAGTGGGCTCACGCTGACGGTGCCGTTCAACGATCGCGCCGCCGTCGAGGAGACGCTCGCTCAACGCGGCGATCAGATTGCCGCGGTCATCGTGGAGCCCGTCGTAGGCAACTCGGGCCTGATCGTGCCGGACCCAGGTTACCTGCAGTTTTTGCGGGAGGAGTCCCGCCGCGTAGGGGCATTGTTGATCTTCGATGAAGTGATGACCGGATTCAGGGTTGCCCTGGGGGGTGCCCAGGAGCGCTATGAGGTAGACCCCGACCTGACTGCGCTGGGGAAGGTGATAGGCGCAGGTTTTCCGGTGGGCGCCTACGGTGGCAAGCGCGAGTACATGTCCAGGGTCGCGCCGCAGGGAGATGTCTATCAGGCGGGCACGCTGTCCGGAAATCCTGTGGCTATGGCGGCTGGACTCGCACAGCTCGAGGTCTTGGAGCGGGAAGACCCCTACGCTCTGCTCGAGCAGCGGGCGATACGATTGGTCGAGGGCGTTATCGAGAGGGCTCGGGGGCGAGGGATCGCCGCCTCGGGCACTGCGGTGGGCTCTATGTGGGGGGTCTACTTCTGTGAGGGGCCGGTGCGGAACTTCCAGGACGCGCTCCGGGTGGACCGGGACTTGTTTGCCGCGTATCACCGGTACTGCCTGGCCGGTGGCGTCTTCTTCGCGCCTTCACCGTTCGAAGCCGGTTTCCTGTCCACAGCGCACAGCGATGCCGACATCGATGAGACGCTGCGGGTAGTGGACGAATCGCTCGCGGAAGCAACGGGACAGCGATAGATTCTGGAGCCCCGCCGCGTCAGGCGACGGGGCGAGCCTTTGATCGGGGTCACAGACGAACACTTGGTTACTTGATGAGAAGTGCTGCCTTGGACGCTGCAACACCACATAGGGAACGCACGCGCCGCTTGATGATCGGGGACATCCCGGTAGGTCGAGGAGCTCCGATCTCTATTCAGTCGATGACGCTCTCGAGTCCTGTGGACGTAGCGGCATCGATAAACGAGATCCAGCGGCTCGCGGATGCCGGCGTCGATATCGTACGTACCGCGGTGCCCAACGAGGCGGCGGCGGACTGTCTTCCGGAGCTGGTGAAGAACTCGCCTGTCCCTCTGGTCGCTGACATCCACTTCAACTACGTGCTCGCCATCAAGGCGGCGGAGGCAGGCGTAGCGAAGCTGCGGCTCAATCCCGGGAATATCGGCGATGCGAAGCGGGTGCGTGCCGTTGTCGATGCGGCACGTGAACGAGGCCTACCGATACGCATCGGCGTGAACGCCGGCTCGCTGGAGCGCGATCTGTTGGCGGAGTTCGGTAGCCCGAGTGCGGAAGCGATGGTCGAGAGCGCGCGTCGGCATGTGCGCGTGTTAGAGGATGAAGGATTCGAGGACATCGTTATCTCGTTGAAGGCCTCTCATGTACCTCTGATGATCGCCGCGTATCGATTGGCGGCGCAGGAGTTCGCGTATCCCTTGCACCTCGGTGTAACCGAGGCCGGCACACCACGCGCTGGGAACATCAAGTCGGCGATCGGCATCGGCACGCTGCTCGCGGAGGGAATCGGGGACACGCTGCGTGTATCGTTGTCCGCTGATCCGGTTGAAGAAGTACTTGCGGCCCGGACCATACTCGAAGCCCTCGACTTGCGTCGCGAGAGCATTCGGATCGTGGCCTGTCCCGGCTGCGGCCGACTTCAAGTAGACCTGATCCGCCTGGCGGAGGAGGTGGAAGAGCGAACTCGTGATATTCGCAAGCCGCTCACCGTCGCGGTCATGGGCTGTGCCGTGAACGGCCCGGGTGAGGCACGCGAGGCGGACATCGGCATCGCGGGAGGCAAAGGCGAGGGACTGTTGTACGTGCGCGGTGAGGTGGCGCGGAAGGTACCGGAGGCGGAAATCGTCGATGCGCTGCTCGAGCTGATCGAGGAAATCGAGCCCGATCTGGATCGTAGCGCCAGGGGCGGAAGCGCGGTAAGCTTCACTCCTGATTGGGCGGATGGTGGGACGGTGTAGGCTTCGTAGCTCGTAAACTTGCGGATCGTTGTCATGGCTGAGAGAAGTGCAGTAGAAGTCGGAGTCGTCGGGTGCGGCGCCATCGCCCAGCTCGTCCATCTTCCTCTGCTATCGGACCTACCGGACGTTTCGCTCGCGGCGGTTTGCGACGACAATCGTCCCAAAGCCCAGCTTGTGGCCGAGAGGTTCGCCGTGCCCTCGGTGTATTCGTCCGCTGCGGAGATGGCGGAGGAGGCCGACCTCGACGCTGTCATAGTGTGCACGCCCAACCAGCTGCATGCCGAGCACTCGGATCTCGCCCTCAACGGCGGCGCGTCGGTGCTGTGCGAACGCCCGCTGGGCACGAGTCGATCCGAGGTGAGCCGGACTCTGGGTATTGCCAAGGAGACCGGGCGGACGCTGATGGTGGCCAACAACCACCGCTTCCGGCCCGATGCCTGGGCGCTGCGGCGCTTCATCACCGCCGGAGAGTTGGGAGAGATCTTCCACGTCCACTCGACGTGGCAGCGTAGGCGGGCGCGACGGCCGCGTATCAGCGAATGGCGCTTGAACAGAGAGCCGGGCAGCGGCGTGCTGATGGACCTGGGCGTCACCAACATCGATGCGTGCCTGTGGCTCCTTGGCTACCCGCCCGCGAAGCGCCTCACGGCCTACTTGCTGGACCGTGACGAGGACGGAGTAGATGACTCGGCGGTCGTGCTGATGAGGCTCGAGGGCAACCTGACGTTCGCCGTTGAAGTGAGCTGGGACCTGGCAGCTATCAAAGATCGCCATACCCTCGTGGCGCTCGGCTCCGAGGGCTTCGGATCGCTATCTCCGTTCGTCGTGCAGAGAGAGACGGCGGGCAAGGTCGTTGACGTCACACCGCGCCTGGGACCCGATACGGACAACGTCTACCGGGCCTCCTATCGGCGCGAGTTGGAGTACTTCCTGGGCGCGGTAAGAGGTGAGCGTGAAGAACCATTGCCGGAAGAACAGGAAGTGCTGATGGATATCGTCGATGCCTGCTACAGGTCGTCGGAAGAAGGCCGAGAGATCGTGCTGTGAAGCATCCCATCCTGCCTCGAGGAAGGGAACTGGGCCTACCCGTAGTCAGCGGCATTCTACTCACGCTCTCCTTTCCGCCTTTCCATTTACTGGTGCCGCCTTTCTTGGCGCTCGTGCCCTACTTGGTGTTCGTGGCCGGTTGCTCACCCGGCCGATCCGGCGGCCGCTCTGTTTGGCGGGCGACGTTCTGGATGGGCGTCGTGTTCTACGGCACGCTCCTCTACTGGTTGTTCGCGGCGCTCGTTTACTATACCTGGCTGTCGCTGCTCGGGTATCTCATCGCCGTCATCGTGCTCTCGACATTCTTGGCCCTGGCCGGCTGGTCCATACACCTGCTCCGTACGCGACGTGGCATCCCCTTCTGGGTGTCGGTTCCGCTATTCTGGACGACGGCGGAATGGCTGAGGGCTCAACTGGGACACCTGGCGTTCCCGTGGCTGGGGCTCGGCCACTCGCTGACCGGCTTCCCTGCGCTCGTCGGCTTTGCCGACATCGTTGGGGCCCGAGGTGTCACCGTCTGGTTAGTGGCAGTCAACGGACTGCTGGCCGAATGGTGGCTGGAAGGCTTGCGGCTGCGCTGGAGGCGCTGGTCCGTGGCGCTGGCCGTGCTCGTCGCCGTACCGGTGGCGTACTCGCTGGCTCGCTGGAATACGTTGGAGACTCGGCCGGCGGCGCGCGTGCTGGTCGTGCAGCCGAACATCCCGGAAGATCTCAAGCTGGATCAGCGTGTGGCGCTCGACAGTAGTCAAACGGCGCTGGGCAACCTGACGCTGGCGGCGCTCGAAAGTGAGCCGGATCTCGATGTCGTGGTCTGGCCGGAGACGGCGCTGCCGGATTTCTACCAACGAGCGCGCGATTGGACGATTTGGGCCTCGTGGCTCTCGTACAATAACGAAGTGCCGCTTCTCTTCGGCGCCCTCGATCTGGAGCGCGAAGGCAACCTCGTTCGCGACTACTACAACGCTGCGGTTTTTCTCGATGACAACGGCTCGTTCGCCGGCTCATATCGAAAGCACTACCTCGTTCCCATTGTGGAGCGTGTGCCCTACATACCGATCAGCTGGCTGCGCGATCTGAGGATGAAGGCGGCGGGCGGCTGGCGCCTGCCGCTGATCGGAGACGTCGGGCAGTTTCTCCGCTGGTTCGGAGGCTTCGGGCGTGGCGACGAGGAGCCGGTCATGAAGCTCCCGGACACCGGCTTCGGGGTCCTGATCTGCTACGAGTCGATCTTTCCGCAGCTGTCGAGGACCTACCGGAAAAACGGGGCGGAGTTCTTGGTCAACATCACGAACGACGCTTGGTTCGGGCGGCAGCATCCCTGGTGGAGCCAGACGAGCGCTCTGTTTCAACACCCGGCCCACCTGGTCATGCGGGCGATCGAGAATCGCGTGGGCATCGCCCGGGCCGCGAACACGGGAATCTCGCTGTTCGTCGATCCCAGGGGGCGGGTCAGCCAGGCGACCCCGCTCTTCCAGCCGGAGACCCGGGTTGGCACGGTGGAGACCACCGATGGCCTGACGCTGTACTCTCGGACCGGAGACTGGCCCGGCTGGCTGTGTGCTCTCGCGTCGGTGCTCGCCCTGCTGGCCGTGTGGCGGCACGGGCGCCGCGCTGCCAGTGCGGGGACCCTGGGGGGTAAGAAGGGGTGAGGCTGGCTTGCCCCGGGCGTTCGGCCTGCTAGATTTGAGCCCGGGATGACGGCCCCCGCGGGGGCCGTTACTTTCTTGCACAATCTAGGATTCTAGGGTAGTCGGATGAAGGAAGGAATTCACCCGGAATACAAGACTGCGGTGGTGAGCTGTGCCTGCGGGAACACTTTCACCACGCGGTCCACGCTCGATTCCATCCACGTGGAAATCTGCTCGAGCTGCCACCCCTTCTTCACGGGTCGGCAGAAACTCGTCGATACCGCCGGTCGTGTGGAGCGTTTCCGCCGCAAGTATGGCGAGACCGAAGGTAAGAAGTCCAAGGCCGGTAGAGCGAAGGCGAGCAAGTCCGCCAAGGCTGAGCCGGTTACGGCTTCGGCCGGCGAAGAGCAGACAGAGTAGTCCGGATCTGGCCGCCCGCCGCGGCTACCTCCATGTCGGGATCAGACCTGTTCAAGGAAAAGGTCCAAGCGGCCATCGAGCGTCGTGAGGAGCTCGCGCAGTCGCTGGCCAGCCCGGAAGTCATTTCAGATCCGGAACGGCTGAGGGCTCTGGCCCAGGAACATTCCGGACTCGAGCAGATTGCAGAAGTCGGCTCTGAGTTTCTGAAGCTCAGCGACGAGCTCCAGCAAGCTCGCGATCTCGGCGCGACGGCCGAGGACGAGGACATGCGCGAGTTGGCTCGTGCCGAGGCCGAG
>Ga0209536_100016176_pt1 | contig 10616 bp, 13 predicted proteins | sample DeeMarSeWOR28_12_FD_187461 | JGI IMG/M metagenome (GOLD analysis project Ga0209536, IMG submission 187461) | Marine sediment microbial communities from White Oak River estuary, North Carolina - WOR-2-8_12 (SPAdes) (version 2) | ecosystem: Environmental > Aquatic > Marine > Intertidal zone >...
TGCGAGTGGGAAATCGCTCGGTAGTTCACTGAAAAACGACAGTTCACGTACGTTGACCATATGAGATATACATAAAATTCATTTTCAGTAAAACCAAGGGTTGGGTGAATGGCTATACCAACAAAGAGGGGAAGGCAATCCAGCGGAGGTTCTCGTTCTTTCTAGGAGGTCCGTATGTTGCAAAAAAACCTGGCCCCGTGAGAAGTCAAGCAACTTTCGGAAGCAGAGAGCGTTGGCGAGAGGTCGATAAAACTTTGGATGAAACAATTGATGCCAAGGATATCAATTTCTTTTTTTGTGATTTTCCCCTCCTTTCACAAAAACAATGAACTCCTCTGGCACGTGAAACAGAAGTCATCGGACTTCAACATGGGGGATTAACATCTAGAAGAGATTAACGTGGCACTAAGTCTGCCATGCGTGGAAGTTCTGAGTCTTTTCTTAACACGGTGCCGGCCGGTTCAGATCTTTAGGGAGTATAGTGTTCCTATCCAAGCAGGCCATGTTGATTTGTGATTGGGTGAGTCCTTCCACATCCCTTAACCCGACCCCCTGAAGATTGGCTTTATGAAGTTTGGCTTCGTGAAATTTGGCTTGGTAAAGCATGGTGCGGCATAAAGATGCTTCACGCAGGTCGGCATTATCAAATGTGGCACCATGAAGCATGGCATCATCCAAGCCGGCTTTTGTCAGATCCGTTTGGCTGAAGTCGGCTTTAGAGAGATTGGCGCCCTGTAGTTGGGCCTCGTTGAGTCTGGCTCCTGTGAAGTTCGCGCCTACTATCTTCCCTTTCTGTTCGCCTGCTAACTTCGCCATCTGAAAAATAGCGTATCGTAGGTCAGCCTTTTCGAAATTGCTGCGGAGGGGGAACTTGGCACCACAGAAGTTGGCTTGATGTCCTTCGGGGTCCTTTGAATCTGCTAACCACTTCTTATGCGCCTCGAGTTCCTTCGAGATATCCTCTTTGGAGAGTTCCTGGTCTTTATAAGGACCACTGCATGGGTAGGGGAAGGGGGAGACAATTGCCGGGGACTCTTTCCCTTGAGGGGCAGAGGCACCCAGAGTCGAGCAGCCTAAGACCAGGATCACGAAGAACATACCTACCATCCGTAACATCATCATCTCCAAGGCTTATATCAGAACGAGATAAAGTTTTTCCTTTAAACTACCCGAAACCCAATTTCATCTTCTCTATGTGTGTAATCTTAGGCTTGGCTCCTGAAAGCCTGCAGCCCTACTATCCTCTCGAAATTAGTCAATATTGTCAAAGGAAGTGGTATGAGCAAACAAGGGCTTACAGATCGAGAAGCTATCCACGTTTCTTTCCGTTTCCCACTCTAGGAAACTGTCCTTCTCTCCAGGAAAACCACCTGGCGCACAAAACCCATGACCCGTCATAGAAACGTCTTGGCTATCAACCATCAACAAACGGTAGGTGGTGAGGTAGTGTAGGCCTCCACTGCCTCTTTCTCAGATTGGTAGATGGGAACGATCTCCGAGAGGTGGGTCGACTCTAAGAGATCTTTAACAGTAGGTTGTGGGCTGACGATACTCAGGTGAACGTGATTGAGTCTCATGTTGTGATACCAAAGAAACAATTGTCCTAACCCGGTCGAATCAATCCATGTAATGTCGGAAAAATTGAGGACGATATGCTGGCACCCCATTTCCTTGGCCCCCAGGATGGCGACTTCAAGGCCTAACTTGGAATTGGCGTCAAAACGTCCTGAGAGGTCCAGGATCTTCGTATGGTGATGGCAATGTTCCCTGACAGCAAGCATGGGTTCCTCCTCTCTTCATTAAAAAATAAGCATTGTCTGATGGATATTCGTTAACTGGCTGTTCTGTCTCTCCTTATTCTGCTGAAAAGGCCTTCCTCGATTGGCTACGTTCAACCCTCCAGGATGGGAGCGGGGGGGGGAACCTATCCGGATTGCTGGTATGCCTTTCCCGTGAAACGTGCTTCAAGCATAAGGCCCTCTTTGCCTGGCCGTGTATGTTCCCGGGACTACTATATGTTGATCAGTTGACGCTCCAGAGAGCCGGGCATCAATTCCTCAGAAAGAGTAGATGTATATACGTAAGAGGTAACGCTGTAATTTGACTCATGAGAAAATGACGAACACTGCGAATACAGAAAGTCTTGTCCCTCCCCAATCTCTGTGTGAGAGCAAAAGTCCATGTCGTCTCCCTGGTACGGGTAGAGGGGGGAAAGTTTAATCCTCGCTCATCAACTGCTCAGAAACTGTCACGGGCGTTTGGCGTGAACGACTGTGACCTGATTGATGAAGGCAAATCACAAAGGAGGGATTTCTTATTAAACCAAGCACGCGAAAAAACCAGTAGGACATTGAGTTTCCCGTTGCTGATGACGGAAACGGGCATACGCTGGGTCATGGGGGACATCAGGGGCAAGCGGAAATGCAACAAGGGGTTGGTCACGAACAAGGCCGTGCCGAAGCAATAAAAAGGCCGAGTCTAAAAGAGATTGAATGGAGAAGGGGCTTGAACCGTGGGCAGGATGATTACAAAAACTTTCTATTGAAAGATTCCAAGAGTCATAGAGAGCGGTTAGGCACCTTCCATTCAGAGTTGACGGCCCTATTCAAGGATATGTATAAAGTCCGCTACCTTGATGAAGACCAGGTGTGCTTCGACAAGATCCATTTGGTGGGGACTTGAGCTTTCATCTAAGATATTCCAAAGCTCCCTCGCCCTTGAGCGAGAGGGGGTGAGGGTGAAGGCGTAGCACTATGCCAACACAGCTTTCAATTGGACTTTTGAGCGAACCGAATTGACCAGGGCTCACTCCCGTGATTTCCGTCATACTGCAGTGATCAATAGGCGAGGGGGGGAGTGCTAACCTGGCAATTATGAAAAGCACGCGGGGTGAAAGACACTTGTGAGCTTGAAACGGTACAATAAATTTTTTGTAGCTGATAGGCTCGAGGTAGGTTCCCTTTTAAACATTTAATATTCGCATCTTCTACTTCCTTGACCGACTCACCATAATTCTTGATAACACATCTAATGCGCCCGTAGCTCAATGGATAGAGCACTTGACTACGGATCAAGAGGTTACAGGTTCGACTCCTGTCGGGCGCACCAGTTTTGACCTTCCCTTTAAGTTTTTCCCAACTTGTCACAAATTCGTTTCTCATGCTGGAAAACGTGGGAAGTCCAGATTGACCTCCAAGAGGTTCTTCCAAAGTTGGGGGAGTCCTTACGCCAGAGAAGGCTCAACGGGATTTCTGGCGGTGGCCGTAGAGGAGGGTCACGTTGATCCGTCGGCATTCATAGGAGTCCTGAAACTCGATGACGTCGGTTTCGTGGAACAGGTTGGAATTGAAGATTACAGCCCGGTTTTGCCGGTGAGGGATATTGATGGGCTTCGCCCCGCTTTCTTCCAAAAAGGCCTGAATCTTATGCTTATTTTTGTCGTTATTGTATTCCGCAAAGTCCCAGCTATCCGGGGCTTCCTTATCCCACACCACTAATCCGCCTGAATCCGGATTACGATTGGCTTCATCCGGGGTGATCCAGAAATTCACATTCACGGCCGCAGCATCGGCGTGCATGTTCAATCCCCGCAAGGCACTGTCATGTTTAAAGGCCCAGGCCTGTTGCAATTGATGGTGTTGGAAAATTCTGGGAAATCTGATTCGGAGTTCCTCTGCAATTTGCAGCAGAAGGGGACAGGCAAAGCCATTGGCCAGAAACGTTCCGATATATCCGTTTTGATAATCACGCTTCCAGATGGTGGATTCCAGGCAAAAGGCCCGAATTTCAGATAGCGCCTTCTGCGTGAGCAACCCATCGACAAACATCGCTTCGGGCTTGGTGGAAAAGTATCGCGTTTCAATGGCTGACACATCAAGATGCGGATTAAGGGCCTGGGTGTTTATCCGCGGCGTTGGACGTGTATACAGTAACCGATTGAATGAAGGGGCGAGCTGGCTTTGTTCCTGAGGTGTGAGTTTCATGAAAATGGAGTCCGGGGACGATTGGGATATTCGCTGGTTTAGGGCCGTCAAGGTCTGGCGATACTCATTAAGAATAAGCAGGCTGGGAACATGTGCGGCTACATATTGCAGTTGTTCGTAGTCATGTTTTACGCGGGCTTTTGTGACAAAAGACGGGGCAACCCCCTGCCCATGGTTAAAGGTCAGGTCAGCCGAACGGTGAAAACACCCTAAGGCTTCCTCCTCCTTCCCTTGCCAGAGACGAACCAACCCCAGATGATAATGGGCGTTGGCATACCCCGGCTTCAGGGTCAAGGCTTGTTGGAAGGCCTCTGCGGCGTTGGCCAGTTTACCCTGATCTTGGAGCACCACCCCCATGTTATTCAGGGCTTCCGCATGTTGAGGCGATAGCTTGAGAGCTTGTTGGTAATGCTTCAATGCGGTCTCAAGCTCACCGTGTTCCTTGTAGGTGACTCCAAGGGTATTGTGAAGATCTGCCGATTGAGGTTTTAGCTGCAATGCCTGTTGTAGAGTGGTGATGGCATCAGCCCATTGCCGTTGGCGTCGGTAAACATTTCCGAGATTCGCCAGAGCTTCGACATACTGTGGATTTATCCCGATGGCTTCCCGGTAAGCCGCCATGGCCTCTTCCCACCGTTCCTCTTTTTCCAACACGAGCGCCAAATTGTAGTGATAGTGGGATTTGCCGGAGTCTTCTGCAATGGCGTGCTCGATGAACGTCAAGGCCAAGGGGTTCTGACCCTGTTGATACGCCAATAATCCTCTAAGATGGAGGGTATCCGCGTGTGCGGGAAATTGGTTAAGAATCTGGTCGTACAGATCTTCAGCTTGAGAGAACCGTTTGGCCTGATGGTGAGCTACCGCCTCCAGAAAGTGGCGATGGACTTCGGGAGGCAGGGGACCATTCCCGGGTTTTCGGATGTGTGCCTGTTGGGATCGGCGTTGGTTTCGATTCATGGCCCAGTCGTAAGCTCAACGTGTTGGTATCCGTGAAAAAAAGCCTATGCCTGAGAGACCTGAAAAGTAAAGATCAAAATCAGGCGAGGGATTTCTCGAAAATCATGAAGCTAAAGAAGCACGATAGGAAAAAAAGAGTGAAAAGTTGAGATGGTCATTAACCCAAACTCCCAGCTTTTCATCTCTGATTTTCCACTGTTCATGTGGAGAAGGCCAGACGGAGGCCTCAGGTGATGGTCAAGCCAAATTCGACAACATGTGCTCTTTATTCTGATGTGTGGGTATCCGGATTCAGTTGCCACAGACTCCAACTTAACATTTCCCGAAGAGCTTGCATATCAGGGCTGGTGGAAGGAGTGGTCCAGGCTTGCAGGCTAAGTTTTTGCAGAGGTTGAATCGCGCGTCGATCACCAAGGTTTCCCAGTCCTTTCACGGCTTCCGTTTGAATTTTGGGATCTTCCGATTCCAAGAGATTCATGAACTGAGTGAATAAGGATGGAGCTTTGCTTTGTGTGGCAATGGCTCCTAATGCCTGAATAGCGGCCAGTCGGTGGTCGGCATTGGTGGTCGTTTCCAGGTAGTTGATTAAGGGCGGGATCGCCATCTCGCCTTGGTGCCCCAGTGCCAACAGTGCCGTCGGCGTCAAGGCCGGATTGGCGAGCGCCTCCTTCAGAGCCGCAAAGGCTTTGTCGGAAGACAGCGTTCCCAAGAGTTGGAGTATAGTCGTTTGTCGTTCAAGATTGTCCGTGGATTGCTGAAGGAGGATCAGCAAGCGGTCTGTTTGTTCCCATTCAGCCATGAGGAACAAAGGAAAATCATCCTGTTGAAGTTGGGCGTTGAGGGCATTGAGGGCAAAGGTTCCGGTATCCGAGGCTCCCGCGGCTTCCGCAGCGGCCCGTGTATCGTCAAACGTGGTGCGAATTTCCCAGCTCCAATGAGGAGAGTGTTCTCCATAGCGATAGGAAATATGACAGGCAGGGCCTTTCCATAATCGGGAGGTAGGCGAAGGCCCGGTGCTTCGATATTTACTCGGGCCGGTCCAGGTCTGCCGTTCTTCGCATTTTACCCTTACGACAGCATCATGGGGTTGGTCCGGAGAGGAGACCACGGTAAAGCCCGTCTGGGTTAATTTGTCGGTGACGGTTTTCGTAATGGTGGAGGAATCCTGGAGGCCTCGTTCAGTAAGGGCGATGCTTTCAACCAACAGTACTTGAGCGGTCATCAGGGGATTGACCAGATGTTCATCGGGTTGTGGTTGTTGAGCCCATACCAAGAGAGGGAAGCCTATCCCACAGGAAATTCCTGCGACCATTCCAATTGAGACAAAGAGATTGTTGAACGGTGTGTTCATATCGCGCGGCCTTTGAATGTCAGGTGAATTGAAATTGGGCAAATCGCTCGTGACGGGTCAACTATGCCCATGAAATGGACGAAAAGAAAGAAATAAAGGGGATTCTCACAAGAGATGTATTGTCTGAATTAGGAGCCATATGCAGAACCTTGGGAGCGTTTCTCTGTTTTTCTCAATAGGCTTTTTATCATATCAGGCATCCAAATCGAAAAAAACCGTGAAAGGTAAAAATGTGGAGGGCTTAACTGGAAAACGGATCATGCCTTTAACAAACAATTCTCTCTTAAACCGTATTCGACGATGGGGCATCTGTTTCCTGATAAGTTTCATGCTGGCCGGTGTTGAGCCCGTTTCGGCCGAAGTCCTCACGACCACGGATTTTGAATCAGGAGACTTTTCCGGTTGGACGGCTTTTCCCACAGCCAATGGAACCTTAGGGGGAAAAGGATTTCCTTTGGTGGCCGTGTGTGATCATGCGGGTGTGATCTCTCCTTCCCGGTGTCTCCAGGTACAAGTCGGACAACTGCATTACGCTCCTGTCCACGACGTGCAACAAGGTGGAGGGATCGAGCTGGCCACCATGACTGGTTCGGGCATCCTTCAACTCTCAGCCCGGGTGGGTGTCACGTATGATTCCCCGAATAAGAAAAGGAACCTGAGTGGAGGGTTGTTTGAATGGGTCGTCGATGATGAAGTCGTCGCTAGTCTTGATGTCGGACCCATTGAAGAGGGTGCCGGAGTTCAGCATCAATTCACCGGGACAGTACCTGTAAGGGCAGGTCGCCATACCATTCAGCTGCGTATGACCCGCCCTTTCCGGAGCGGAACCGGCCAACCCGCGCCGGTTCAGTTTGTGGATGATGTCCTGGTGGAACTCGTTCCCTAACCCTGACTGGTGCCATTTTGGGGATCTATCAAAATGGTTTCCGGCCCTTCTTTCCAAAATGGTTAAGAGTTCCTCGTCTCAGGCCGATACACAGGTGAAGACGAATCAACCGGATATGAGGGGTACTGTATGGTGGTCTCAGAGCGTAGTCTTAGCGAGCATATCATCGTTGAAACTTTTGTGGGTCGGTTTGATCAACATGCCAGACAGGATTTTAAATGGCGGATTGATCACGCCATTACGCAAGGCTATCGATTTGTTATTTTGAATATGGTGGCCGTCTCATTTATTGACAGCGCCGCCCTCGGGTGGTTAGTCCTTGCCCAACGGCGCTTTCAACGAATTGGCGGCAGGCTCGGCATCATCGCTCCGACCGGATTCGTCCGCGATATTTTGGAACTCACTGAGATTTCGGAATGGATCCCCATCTTTACCAGCGAAGATGAAGCGTTGAAGACCATTGAATCAACCGGAGAACCGTTGTCGGAATCATGACGATGGGGAAATCGACTGCACCGGAACAAGATCTTTTTCGACCTGGTGGAGCCGTTCCGCAAGGGGATCGGCGGTCCGTTCGCCGGATGTCCGTGAAGCCCCAACAGGCGCTTCCGGTTGCCATTCGTTGTGGGCAAGGCACAGTTTGTCAGGGTCGCGTGCTCAACCTCAGTGTTCAGGGGATGCTCGTTGAATTTCCCAAGGGACAGGTTCCTCCAGTGCCTATGGATGCCAAGGTCTCTGTCAAACTGCATTATCTTGGGGATAGCATTTGGTTGCCGGGCCTCGTCCGGCACCGCAAGGGCCAGAAGATGGGCTTTTTGTTTCCGGCCCTTACCAATCATCCCACTGGAGCCGCCAAACACCCGTTAACGGTCGTTCTGCATTCTCTCTCCCGCGCAGTCACCTCTCCCTAGCCTCTCTTCCGTCCATTCAGTCAGCCCTTCGGTAGTGAACAGGGAAGTGTTCAAAAAGCTCCTCCAGTTCTGTCCAAGACTCCCCGGGGATATGGAAATGACCGGGGTTCCGGGATTCTCCGAGGATCGAGGTGTGTTTAGGACCGGGAGGAAGTGCGGCGACCCGTTTTGGTGACCATGGAAAGAGGTTTGTGGGAACGTGTGGGACGGGTAATGGGTGCCTGGATGGCTAGGGTGCATTCCAGGCGAGGGCGGTCAGCATCCAGATCTTTGTGCAGATGAATATCGGTGATGCGGTTGTCATTTAGATCGATGGCCTGGCAGATGGCATCCTGGGCGATTTTGAGTCCGCCATCCAGATCCCGTCTTAGAGCTGTTTTAAAGTGGAAGCGGAGGGAAAGGCTGAGAGTGTGTGTCTCCAGTTGCTCTAAAAATTCCGTTCGATGAGAAGATTGACGCAAGATGGTGTGGAGGTGGCGTGCCACGGCGGTCTTATAATGCCGGGCGGGGGAGGCCAGAACCCTTCGCCCGTTTACGGTGGCGTATTGATGGTTGATGCTGGGTGGAAGCGGCAACACGACAAAGAGTTCACGAGTCGACAGAGAATCACCGCCCAAATTCGACCAATCCGTCCTGGAATCTGCTGTTCTGGCTTGTCGTTTATGGCTATGGAGGAGGACTAAGCCGCCTTTCCCTTTGGACTGCAAATGCGTGGGGAGGGATGGGATACGGATGGTTCTCAATGAGGGTATATTCTCAGTGGGGCATCTATGAAGGGGATGTGGTGTCGTGGGTGGAAACGGAAGACGGGTCGTTAGAGGAGGCTCTGGATTTTGCCCATGTTGTGTTCAAATGTCTCTTCGTTTTTGTGAACAAATCGTCGCCACTCTGAGGGATTCCAGACCTCCAGGCGATGGAACATTCCGACCACCACCACTTCTTGATCCTCATCGACAGGGATGAGTTTGCGTAACCGGCCGGGGATTAAGATACGACCGGCCTTATCCATTTCAGAGCCGGACGCTTCAGAGACCATGTGATACATGAAGAGGCGCCGTTGGTCTTCATCCAACGACAGTTTCGCCTTTTCTAAAATGCTTGCCCATTCCGGGTTGGTATAGGCGGAGACGGGCATATCCTGCCCTTTTAGGAACATGAGACTATTCCCGTTGTTTTCGATTTCTTCACGAATGGGGCTGGGGACGACGAACCGTCCTTTTTCGTCGATCTTACAGTAGTATTGTCCGGCAAACATCCAGGGTGTTCCTTAAATTTCCCGAAAGTCCTAGCTGTGAGTGTAGCTTACCGAAAGATTGTGAAAAGTCAAGTAGTTTTCCTTGAGTAGTCCAGCTAGTCTTCTTCGGAGGCAGACATTCCCATACCCATGTCCTCCATGTCCATCGATTCCATCGCCTCGTCCATGTCCTCTCCAATATCTTCCCCCATTTCCTTCCCCATTTTTTTCATGAAGCGGGCCATACTCTGCGGATCGTTTTCGTCCACGTCTCCGAAGTTGCTGGGATCTGCTAAGGCTTCCATCCGCGCTTCTTCCGATTTGGGTGCGGCAAAGCGGGACATAATGCGTTCCAAGTTGGCACTTCGGCAATGTTTGCAAGACGGGGCGGGGGCGCTCGCCGAAAGAATTAAATAGGTATTGCGTTTGCGGCAATCCTGGCAACGGTACTCATAGATGGGCATAGAATTGTTTCTCCTGATTGCAGTTTTCGGAATGTATATATCGCAAAACCGGGTATTTGGGAAGAGCCGGATCTTGGGTTATGCGGAAAAGCCAGGACATCAGTTGACGGACACTATCAGATACAATTGAGACTGTGGTCTATATGGAAACCCCATCAGTCGGTAGCCCAGGCGGTTGGTAGCAAGGGACCACCTGAAACAAACCTAAGATGAATTCCCGATTAAAAATGTCGGGAAAGACCATGTCGGGGGGACTCCCGATAACAAATGTCCGGAATAACTATGTCAGAGAGATTCCCCTAGTAAAGAAAAGATGTCAGGAATGATGAGCGTGAATAGATTCCCGATTACAAATTCACAATTCCAGCAGGCATCACCTGCAGGAGAAGATGTTCAAAATACTCTGTTGAAGATCACGCTTTTACACCATTCGGGCGAGCGTCAGCCCGTACACCTGTCCTGAGCCGGCACGTCGAAGTGCCTTGGCGCATTCATGCAGGGTTGTGCCTGTGGTGAAGACATCGTCTACCAATATTATCCGTTTGCCTTGAATATGGGCAGGCTTAGCGACGGAAAAGGCCCCGCGCAAGTTGGTGAGTCGCTCTTTCTTCGATAACGAGGTTTGGGGTACCGTGGGCCGATTTCTGAGGAGGCACGCCAAGAAAAGAGGAATCCCCGTTTGGTGACTGAGTCGGTCCGCCAGCAACAGGGATTGATTATATTCGCGTTTCCGTAAGCGTTGCGGATGAAGCGGGACAGGGATGATGCCGTCTAAGGCCGGCAGGGCCGGCAAGGCCTCAATCAAGGCCAGGGCGAGCGGTTTGGCCAAC
>Ga0209536_100016177_pt1 | contig 10615 bp, 5 predicted proteins | sample DeeMarSeWOR28_12_FD_187461 | JGI IMG/M metagenome (GOLD analysis project Ga0209536, IMG submission 187461) | Marine sediment microbial communities from White Oak River estuary, North Carolina - WOR-2-8_12 (SPAdes) (version 2) | ecosystem: Environmental > Aquatic > Marine > Intertidal zone >...
AGTTCCAAATCGCGGATGCGCCGGTCGTGATCCTGGGAGGAGGGCGCGTCGGCCGTGAAACCGGTTGGGCGCTTCAGAAGCGTAAAATCGATTACAGAATTATTGAGTGTCTGCCGGAACGAATTCATGACCACGATAAATATATCTTAGGAGATGCCGCCGATCCCAAAGTCCTGGAACAGGCAGGGATCATGCAGAGCCCGGCGGCGGTCATCATACCGCACGATGACGACATGACAATCTATTTGACGATTCTCTGCCGGAAATTCCGACCGGATATGCAGATTATCAGAAGGGCTACACTGGACCGTAACGTTTCCAGATTGCATCGGGCTGGCGCGGACATCGTGATGTCTTATGCCTCCATGGGAGCAAATGCCGTATTCAATCTCCTTGAACGCGGTGACATTGTGATGGTGGCCGAAGGGCTTAATGTCCTGAGAGTCGACATACCAAAATCGCTTGTGGGGAAGACGATTTCCGAATCTGCGATTCGTCAGGAAACCGGCTTAACTGTGGTTGCCCTGGAATCAAGCGGGATGGCAATTGTGCGTAATATCAGGAATTCACTCCCAAACCTGACCGTTTTTACCAGTTCGTCCACCGTTCCAAACAAAATGGAGGCTTTGGGAAACACTGCAGGACGAAAACTGCTTGAAAAACGACTGTTGCCGTCATAGGACCGATTACGACCGGAACCGTCGAATCTTTCGGTAAACATGTTGAAATTGTTCGAAAGGAGTCTACAATCGTGTATTCTTGATTCGTTCGATCGAGGAATACTGCAACCGGCAGTAAGCGACGGGCGCTGATATTGATTGCCGATATCGCCAAAATATAGATCGGACAAACAATTGGCAGCGCAATACGAAGTATTAACTGCAAACCCCTGCAGGCTGTCGGCAGCCGGCTAACCACTACTAAAAGGAGCTGACTCTGTGCCAAAGCGCAAAGATATCCATAAAGTACTCATTATCGGATCGGGACCCATCGTCATCGGCCAGGCATGCGAATTCGATTATTCAGGCACCCAGGCATGTAAAGCGTTACGAAAACTCGGATATCAGATAGTCCTGGTGAACTCCAATCCGGCGACCATTATGACCGACCCGGGAATGGCGGACACAACCTACATTGAACCGCTAAATGTCGCTTCTCTTGAAAAGATAATCGCCCAGGAGCGCCCCGATGCCTTGTTGCCGAATCTCGGAGGACAAACCGGACTGAATCTTTCCTCACAACTTTCAAAGTTGGGAATTCTTAAAAAGTATGGAGTTCAGATAATCGGAGTCAAGGCGGATGCCATCGAGCGGGGAGAAGACCGTCAGGCTTTCAAGAAGACCATGAATCAACTGGGTATTGAAATGCCAAAGAGCGAAATAGCCCTAAGCCTTGAAGAAGCGGAAGAAATTCTGGAGCGGATTGATCTCCCCTGCGTGATTCGGCCGGCGTACACTCTCGGAGGAACCGGCGGAGGTCTTGTGTACAATCTTGATGAATTCCGTGTAATCGTCAGCCGCGGCCTGTCCGCCAGTCTTGTAGGACAGGTACTGATCGAAGAATCGGTCGAGGGCTGGGAGGAACTCGAACTGGAAGTAGTGCGGGATTCCAAAGGGCAGAAAATCACCGTCTGTTTTATAGAAAATATCGATGCCATGGGCGTGCATACGGGAGACTCCTTCTGTTCCGCCCCCATGCTTACAATTGACCCGGAGCTACAGAAAAAGCTGCAGGATTACTCTTACGCCATTGTGGATGCCATCGGCGTCATCGGCGGCACCAATATCCAATTCGCCCATAATCCTGAAAACGGACGCGTCGTTGTGATCGAGATCAATCCCAGGACCTCCCGTTCCTCTGCGCTTGCCTCCAAGGCGACCGGTTTTCCGATCGCATTCGTCTCTTCCCTGCTGGCCGGAGGATTGACGCTGGACGAGATTCCCTATTGGCGGGAAGGCACCCTGGATAAGTACACGCCCTGGGGAGATTACGTCGTTATTAAATTCGCCCGGTGGGCGTTTGAAAAATTTAAAGGAGCCGAAGACCGTCTTGGAACACAAATGCGCGCCGTCGGTGAGGTCATGAGCCTCGGAAAAAATTATAAGGAGGCGTTTCAGAAATCGATCCGATCCCTGGAAATAGGCCGTCTCGGTCTTGGATTCGCAAAAGACTTCGATCAGAAGTCTCTTCCCGAACTCATGGGAATGCTGTGGCACCCTTCCAGCGAACGCATCTTCATCATGTACGAGGCATTGAGAAAGGGCGCAACCGTCGATGAGCTTTATGAAAAAACCAAAATCAAACCTTGGTTTATCCTGCAGATGAAGGAACTTTTGGAGCTCGAAGAGGAAATCCTGAAACATAAAGGGGAAATCCCGCCGGACGATCTGTTGCGCGCAGCGAAACAGGACGGATTCGCGGACGGCTACATGGCAAAGCTGCTGGAAATTCCGGAAGAACGGATACGAAACCGGAGGATCGAACTTGGGGTAAAAGAAGCCTGGGAACCGGTCCCGGTTTCGGGTGTGGAAAACGCCGCTTATTACTACTCCACCTACAATGCGCCCGACAAGGTGGAAGTCAGCGAGCGGAAGAAAGTCATGGTGCTCGGCGGCGGCCCCAACCGCATCGGTCAGGGCATCGAATTCGACTACTGCTGCGTGCATACCGCTTTTGCATTGCGGGACCTGGGATATGAAACCATCATGGTGAACTGCAATCCCGAAACCGTGTCTACCGATTACGACACCTCTGACAAACTCTATTTCGAACCGCTGACGGCGGAAGATGTTTTAAGCATTTACGAGAAAGAAAAGCCGGAAGGCGTCATCGTTCAGTTTGGCGGGCAAACGCCTCTGAACATCTGCCGCGACCTGGAGAGAGCGGGTGTCAGGATCCTCGGAACGTCGCCGGATACCATTGATCTGGCCGAGGACCGGGATCGTTTTCGAAATATGATGCAAAAGCTTGGCATTCCCCAGCCGGCATCCGGTATGGCACATAGCCTGGAAGAGGCTATCTCCATTGCCGACAAAATTGGATACCCGCTTATGGTTCGTCCGTCCTATGTTCTGGGCGGACGGGGGATGGAGATCGTTCATGACCGTGAAGATCTGACTCTGTATGTCGAAAGCGCAATGTCGGTATGGCCCGACCTTCCGATCCTAATCGACAAGTTTCTTGAAAATGCGCTCGAAGTGGAAGCCGATGCCATATCGGACGGCCGCGATGCATTCATCCCCGCAATCATGGAGCATATCGAGCTGGCCGGCGTTCATTCCGGCGACTCCGCCTGCGTTCTGCCTCCCGTCAGCATCGAAGAGAAACATCGGCGGACTATTGAAGAATTCACGAAAAAAATCGCCATCGAGCTCAAGGTGCTGGGATTGATAAATATCCAATATGCTATCGCCAATGACACCGTCTACATTCTGGAGGCCAATCCGCGTGCCTCGCGCACCGTCCCTCTGGTTTCCAAAGTGTGCAACATCCCGATGGTCCGAATCGCAACCCAGCTCATGATGGGAAAAAAATTGGCCGATCTCGACCTTAAGCGAAGTCCGGTAAACCATTACGGTGTTAAGGAAGCCGTATTTCCTTTCAACATGTACCAGGAAGTGGATCCGGTTCTCGGCCCCGAAATGCGTTCTACGGGCGAGGTTCTGGGGATAGCGGATTCCTACGAAATGGCGTTCTATAAATCCCAGGAAGCCGCGGGGCAGATGCTTCCGCAGAGAGGCACTGTGTTGATCTCCGTAACGGACCCGGATAAAAAAGATGCGCTGGAGGTAGCGCGCGAATTCGCCCGTCTGGGGTTTAAAATCCTGGCTACGGAAGGCACACACAAGTTCCTGTCCGGGAACGGCGTAGAATGTTCCGCGATTTTAAAAATCAACGAGGGGCGTCCGAATATCGCCGATGCGATCAAAAACGGCGAGATAGACCTCGTTATCAATTCTCCCATAGGGAAACGCGGAACCACGGATGACTCCTATATACGCAAAACCGCCATCAAGCATAAAGTTTCGTATATTACGACAATGGCGGCAGCACGGGCTGCGGCCAAGGGGATCGCTGCTTTCCGGAAAGAGGATCCCAAGGTCGTATCCCTGCAGCAGTATCACTCGGGGATTTAATCCGGCAGAGGAATCCCTCTTTGATTTCTAAGTCAAGTGTTCAACTAATAACTATTGGGAGGTTCTTTATGATTTCTTTGAGGATCGTAATAATTGTTTTTATAAGATTGCTTGTGGATTTTCTGATTCAGGATGCGAAGTTATTATCGCTGCTGACCGCAGATAAGCCGTAGTTCGCTGCTTTCGTACAATATCCGCTATCACACGATCCACTTGTTCAACTGAAAGATCAAGCGCTTTGCCAATTTCCTGTGCGGAGACACCTTTTTCAAACCCCAACCATACAAGATCGAGTATATCGAAGGGCAAGCGGAAAAAAAATTCTTCCTGTGAACTTCCTGCGCTATAGGTGTCTGAGGTGGGCATGCTTGTCCGAATCTCGGCAGGCACATCAAGATACTCTGCCAGTTGGTATATCTGGGTTTTAAAAAGGTGTACTATGGGCTGTACATCTGCTCCGCCATCCCCGTGCTTTACGAAAAAACCCAGCGCATGTTCATTCTTGTTGCCTGTACCGATTACGGCATAGTTGTTCAGCTCTGCATAATGATATAGCATTGCCATGCGGGTTCGTTGCTTAAAATTTGAAGCGGCAACAACCTGAAAATATTCGCGTAAAGGTAATCTTTCGCAGAATGCCTGTCCGTCGGGGTTTATAACTGTTAAATGGAACACATTTAGAGTGTTTTCTTCCAAGAGGTTGCCAGGTAGGGTGATCTTGGACTTCCAGCCCGTTTTGAATTCAGGAAATAACTGTCTAATAGCTTCATCGCGCCGTTCGTAGCATCTGAAACCTTCAAGTGCTGCAGTAATGTCTTCTGTAATGGGTTTGATTCCAAAGTGCTCCGCCACACTTTGAGCCAAACGCAAGCTTTCAGAACTCGATTCACTCTCCGGCATCATCAAGGCTATTATCCGCTCGGGTTCAAACGCCCTCACGCATAAAGCCAGGACTACCGATGAGTCAATGCCCCCACTGATACCAAGGACCGCTCCCTGGCGATGCAATTTCTGATGGACCGCTTGCCGCATTCTAATGACAATCTTCTCAACCTCTTCTGCTGCATTGATCTTCAGGGCGTTTTTGTCAAAACCGGAGAACCGGGTAACTTTGCTTTCGTCATTCATTGTTTTATGCTCCCGACATTATCTACAACCTTGAGATCCTTCCCGGAAACAATTGGATGCAAGGTAAAGTTCTGTACAAAATGCAGGTGCAACAATTGTATTGAAAGCACACCTGCCAATGCCATGTCTTCCACTTCACTCAAGCCTACATTGCTGCGAGCCTTGCGCATCAACTGACTTACGGCAGTCGTCTTAAAAATCTGGCTGTTCTTCAGAGCATTTTCCGAAAGTAATTCTTCGACATAGGCAGGAGTATTTGGAAAGAAACTTCGATGAACAGGAGCTCTGTAAGGACGTTTCGTCCTCTGCCAAATCTCCGGCGGCAGCAAACGGCGGCCGATCTTTTTCAACAGCCATTTCTCAGTCAGTGCTCGGATTTTGAGTGTCTCCGGCAACCGGTTGGCAAATTCGACTACCCTGTAATCTAAAAAAGGAAAGCGTCCTTCTACTGAGTGGGCCATGGCCATTCTATCACCTTGGGACGACAACAGGTACTCCGATAAAAAGATCTGAGCCTCAAGATATTGGGCTTGACCCAGATGTGACCATGTTTTGAACTCCTCAGGTAAGGGAATGCTTTCGTCGTATACCGCTTCGTATTCTCGATCGTCCAGTAAAAATCTTCGTATTCGACCGGTATTACTCCAGCGAATCAGATGAGAATAAAATGGCGAACCTGTATCAGTAAGGTTTCGTTTGAAAAATGCGGACAGGAATGATGTGCTGGCGTTACTCATGCCTGTGATATCCGGGTAGAGGCGCCGCAATAACGACGGTCGGCCCTCGGATTCCGGGAATTTTGCCCAAAAACGGCGGATTTTCATTTCTTTGAAGATATCGTAGCCCCCTAAAAACTCATCTGCGCCCTCGCCGGTTAGAACCACCTTGAATTTGTGATCATTAACTAGTTTCGATAGTAAAAAGAGGGGTGCCGGGGCTGTCCGCAGAATCGGCGTTTCCGTGTGCCATATGACATCGGGAAAAACAACGCCAATATCCGCATGAGTACAGTGGATTACATGGTGTTTAGTACCGAGGAAGTCGGCCATTTTGAACTGAAATTGGCTTTCATCAAATTCCGGATTTTCGAATGCGATAGAAAAAGTTTCCAGGCGATTGTTCGTATGTTTGCGAATAATCGCCGTCGTTAGTGAAGAATCCAGACCGCCACTGAGATATGCTCCAACGGGAACATCAGCTCTCAGACGAAGAGAGGTTGCATCGACCAGTAGATTTTCCAATTCCTCTTCATATTCAGCTTGTGTGCGGATACCTTCTGCATCGGCCATTAAATTAAGGGACCAGTATCGACGAATATCGATACAGTCTTTTTGAACCATGAGGTAGTGACCCGGTGGAATTTCGAATATTTCCTTGAAGGCGGTGCGTGGCGTAAGGGTACTCCAAAACGTAAAAATCTGTTGCAGGGAAATCGTGTCTATTTCCGCTTTTATTCCGGGGTGGGCCAGGATGGACTTAATCTCTGAACCAAAGACCAGTCGACTGTCAAGTACAGTATAAAACAGAGGGCGAATTCCCAATCGATCCCTCGCCATAAACAACTGGCGATTCTTTAGATCCCATATAGCTATGGCGAATTGGCCATTCAGGTGATGCAGACTTTCAGGACCATAGTCCTCGTATAGATGGAGAACGACCTCGGTGTCAGTATTTGTTGAGAACGAATGTCCCCGAGCCTCAAGTTCTGATCTTAATTCTAAATAATTGAATATTTCGCCATTAAACACAATCCATAAATGACCACTCTCATTGCATATAGGTTGACTGCCTCCAGTCAGATCGATAATACTGAGACGAGCATTACCCAGGCCGACATGTTGGTCACGATAAATACCAAACTCGTCGGGGCCGCGGTGCCGGATCATTTCCAGCATTTGTTGCAGGATTTTGAGCTCTGGTGGCTTCCTGTCGGCAAGGTTGAGGATACCAGCAATTCCACACATAAAAATTGGCTTTATTGACCTGCATCTTGGGTTGATAAGCGCGTCACTGATCTATCGCCTCAAAGATTGCCCAAATATGTCCATCAGATCCTTAGCTCCAAAGACAAAGCAAAATAGTGGGCATGAAAGTCTTCACCATCTCCGAATTAATTCAATCCAGTCTTCTTAATTTTTCTTGATTCTGTTTTGGGCAATTCCATACAAAACTCAACATGCTTTGGCTGCATAAAATCTTCCAGATTAACCCGGCAATGGGCCAGCACATCCCTGTCGCTGATTTCCCGTCCATCGGTAACAATAAAAGCCTTAATGGCTTGACCCAGGACCGGATCGGGTATGCCGATAACAGCAGCCTCTAACACTCCTTGAAGGGAGTACAGTACATTCTCCACTTCTTTAGGTGACACCTTCTCACCTCGGCTTTTAATAATGTCATCCTTGCGGGCAACAAAATAAAAAAATCCTTCCTCATCCATTCGGAAAAGGTCTCCGGAACAACAGACTTGTTCGCCGGCAATGGGCCCTGGCCTGTATCGCTTGGCTGTAGCTACTTCATCCCCCCAATATCCGCGCATAACATGACGCCCACGGATGATAAGCTCTCCTGTCTGGCCGGGTCCCAATCGATTTCCTTCCTCATCTTCGATCCATACCTCCGTCCCTGGGATCGCGATGCCCACGGATCCCGGCCTTTGTTCCAGCTGTTCGGGTGGCAAATAAAGCGTACGCTTGGTTTCAGTCAAACCATACATAGAGTAAAGTACAACACTTGGAAACTTCTGCTTGAGTTTCTGGATATGATTGGGCGGCAATGCAGCGGCTGTATTGCTGAGATAGCGTAAACTCGATAAATCATAGCCGCTCAGGTCGGTTTGAACCAGCACTGCGAATATGGTAGGCACACCCGGAAGTCCGGTAACGCGTTCTTCTTCGATACGTTTGAGAGTAGCTGCCGGATAAGTGAAACCTCTTTCCAGAACCAGTGTGCCTCCAAATTTAAAGGTCATTAAAAGTTGATATAAGCCATAATCAAATGATAGCGGCAGCAGCCCGATAACAATATCCTCTTCAATATTACGCAAATAGGTAATAATTGAGCTGGATGCAAAATCCACATTCCCGTGATCACACATAACACCTTTGGGATCACCGGTGCTTCCTGAAGTATAGATCAGGCAAGCGAGATCGAGATCTGTATTACAATGAGGAGGACGTGTAGGATCAAATTCATCTTGAATACGTTCGTAAGAGAAATATGCATCTGGTAATTCAGTGGTTTTATCGGTGTCTACGAGTACAACAGTTTTTAATGATGGCACCTGATTCAGGAGGTGAGTAATAAAAGAGCTGTGGCTTGTACTAGTAATTAGAGCTAGTGCCTGGCAGTTATTTAGTATATATCCAAGTTTATGCTCTTTAGTGGATTGGTTAGCTACTACAAAGATTCCTCCCGCCTTGAGCACAGCGAAAATAGCAACAGCATTTTCAATGCAGTTTGGAAGCCAGATGACTGCACGATCTCCACGTTGCAAGCCTTGTTTCCGCAACGCATTGGCCAAACGGTTAGCATGATCTTCCATTTGAGCGTAAGTCAGCCTTTGCCCATCACATACAAGACACACTTTATCCGGCAACCGTTCAGCAGTTCGCTCAAGAAATTCCTGAACCAACATCATAGAGATAAATCCACTAATCGTCTGTCTTTAATTAGTTGTTTATAGTTTGCTTCCAACGTAGGCTGTCAGTTTATCGATCGAATCAAAGTTTTCGGGTATAATCTCATAATCAACTACCTTGATTCCGAACCGTTCTTCTATGAAATTTATAAGCTCAAGAACATTCATTGAGTCAATAACGCCTTTTTCGATAAACGAGTCTTCATCAGAGTATGGGTAGTCGTTTTCACTGAAGAGGATATTTTTTGAAATATAATTGCGAATGGTTGTTGTTACATCATTCATATAATTATCCCAGTCATTATCAGAAATTTCCAGAACGTATTAATGGACTTTACAGCTGTTTTTAGTGAATCACACTCCAATCACATCCGGCTTTAATTGTAGTAGAGACGCTATTTATCCGGATTCAGAATAAAAAAGGAAGTCCCGAATTCGGAGTAGTACGATCGTCGTGACGTTATTCAATCGTTTAATCATATAAAATGACCTTTCTACTCCTACTATCGGTCGAAACGAACATATGTTAATGAAAATTTTATGTCCCGCTCGGGGACGGGTGAAATCCCTCGCCTGAAGGTGAGGGTGGCTTACTTGCAGCAATTAACATGTTCGCCGGTTTAGTTTCTGTACCAATCAGTGTAATTTGTGAGGACAGCTTAATTTACCCGAGCGTTAATCAAACCGTAGTAATCAAGCAATGCTTTTCTGGGAATGACGGCAATGTAATTTCTGGGAACATATCGTCCTTCTTCGTACGCCACTCTTCTTGATCTGGACAATGAAAATGCGTCCCGCTTAGCAAATTCACTTTCGTCTACAAAGAAAAAATGCCCCCCAATACTCTCAATTAACTCTTGGATGTAATACAATTCCGGCGAAATCTCCTTTATTTGGGGATCGAAGAACCACGCAACGCCAAAAATTCCTTTGATTTTCGGAGATTGCAACAACATTTGTGCGCCCAGTTGAAATACTTCCTGCCAACCTCCAGGATTGAATTGCCTGAAACGATGGGGATTGTGGTGCAGTTCAAACAAAGGCTTGTTCCCCTTCATTTCAACCAGGAGTTTTATAAATTCACTTATTCGGCTAATTGATTTCTGAATGATCCATCTTCTTGAGAAACCACAGATTATGATGTCCTGGCATCCAAGAGGGATTCTGCTAAAGCCCAATTTCTCCATGTAGCTGAGAAAGGAATAGTTATTGAATGTATGAAACTTACTTTTATCGTCCGAAACCAATTCTAAAATATTTTGAAAATCTTTTTTTAAATAATACCTGACCTTTGATGGGAGGTTATGCTCCTCAATTCTGGGATAATTGATTAAGTAGAGGATAAATACCAGTGTTTTATAATATGTTATGCGTTTATGAATGCCTGTTGAGCTATCGAGATTGTGCTCTAATGCCTTCAGCTTGTCCCGATAGCCTGGAGGCTGGCTTATGAGAAGATCATACAGCACTTTCAGAGTATTGCAGGAGTATAGAGCCTCTTCAGGATCAGAATGGGCTATTTCAATATCTTTGAGACATTCCCTCAGTTTCAATCTAACTTCATCACTATTATAATTCTTGTCCGTGTCCTCTTTTTGTTCTTCCATCTTACTTCCTGGTAGGTTTGACGGATTTTGGTTTATGGGAAAAAGCCAGAATGCCCCAGCCTTTTGCTGGGGATGAATGGCAAGCGGGGGCTTGGGGGCAGAGC
>Ga0209536_100016178_pt1 | contig 10615 bp, 8 predicted proteins | sample DeeMarSeWOR28_12_FD_187461 | JGI IMG/M metagenome (GOLD analysis project Ga0209536, IMG submission 187461) | Marine sediment microbial communities from White Oak River estuary, North Carolina - WOR-2-8_12 (SPAdes) (version 2) | ecosystem: Environmental > Aquatic > Marine > Intertidal zone >...
GGCAGAACTGGTCCAAAAACGCCTGGAGCACGTATTAGCTCCATTAAAAGATACCGAAGTACAGGAAGCTGTTTCTAATGGAGAGCTTGCGTCCAAGTTCGTATTTCATCCTGTTGTCCTGCACCCTGTTGGTTGTCGATATCACCTTTAGCAGTTTTTATATGCTGATATCCGGCAACGCGTCCTCGGTGCTGGAAACGTTTGCGCTCAGCTTTTTGTTTCTGGTCGTCGTCAATATTTCTGTCGGGCTCTGGCTGTTCAAGAATATTCGCAAACAGGAAGCGGGCATTACGACCAGCAAGGCCGAGCTCGCTTCGCATATTCAGAAACTGCCGGTAAGGAACGCGGCATGGGTATTCATGCTGATGCTGGTGTATACCCTTTGCAGTTTTTCCATCGGCAATTTCGTGCTCGAAAGCGCGGCGCCAGCGGAAGACATGTTCGCGGCCATATACGCTTCCGCACTCTGGTTTTCGCTGCTGTACGCGTTTCAGTTTGCGCTGTTTGCCTATTTTATCGGCATCGCGGTTTCCATCCATACCCGCAGCTGGTTCTATCGCCGCTACAATCTCGAAATTCCATCCGGTTCGAACCGATTGCTGCTGCGCCTGTTGATGGGGATGTTCGCGATCATCGTCATCCCCTCCGCGCTCATCCTGACGGACGTCTGGTTCATGGAAGAGATCCGCAAACTGCAGGGGCTTTCCACCAAGCAGGCGATACTGCTGGACGTGTTGGCCATGCTCGTTGCCGCCACCGTCAGCGTCTTCTTCACCTGCCGGTCATTCACCATTCCGCTGCAAAACATCCGCAACGCGATGGAGCAGACATCCGTCGGCAGGGATGCCGCGCGTGCGCTCGTGCTGACCGATGACGAAATCGGTGTGGTCGCCGATTCGTTCAATAACATGATGGGCAAGATCAACGAGCGAAAATTCATTGCCGATACGTTCGGCCGTTACGTGCCGGAAACCGTTGCCGCCGCCATCATAAAAAACAAGGGGGAATACAAGCCGCAAAACAGGCTGGCGACCATTCTCTACACCGACATCGTCGGCTTCACATCGCTGTGCGAGCAATTGCCGCCGGATGAAATCGCCAGTTTGCTGAACGAATATTTCGCACTGCTAACCGCGATCATCAACAAGCACGGCGGCATCGTCAACCAGTTCCAGGGTGACGCCATGCTGGTGACCTACAACGTCCCCGCGAGGGATAAAAACCATGCCGACGGCGCGCTGCTGACGGCGGTGGAAATCCAGGAGACGCTCGCGGGGCATGTGTTCAGGTCGAAATACAAGATGCCTACCCGGATCGGCATCAACACCGGAAGAGTCTTTGCCGGTATCGTCGGCGGGAACGACCGGCTCAACTACACGGTGCATGGCGATGCGGTGAATGTAGCCGCGCGACTGGAATACCTGAACAAGGAATACAATTCGTCGATCCTGCTATCCAAGGCGACCAAGTTACTGCTTGGCGAAAAAATCAGGGAGCGTATCCGCCTGACACCGATGGGCAAGATCAACGTCAGGGGAAAGAAAAACGAAATCCGCGTGTTCAGTGCGTCGAGCGCAGCGATGGCGTGTTGAGAAGCCGGGATCGCCCTTTCACATAGCCGGAGTAACGAAATTGGAAAAACTGTTGATCGTCGTCGTCGCGATAGCCCTGCTGGTGACTATTGCGTTTTTCGTTCTCGGCTACAGGTCGCAGTCCGGCGAGGCGCCCGGCCTGGTTGAGGGACGCCTGAAGCAGTGCCCCGAAACGCCCAATTGCGTCAGCAGCGAGTTCGTGGCGGATGCGGAGCACTACATCGAACCGCTGGTGTATTCAGACGACGACGCGGCACAGGTCATGCCCAGGTTGAAAACGATCGTTCGTGAAATGGGCGGCAGTATCCAGGTCGAAAAAGCAGATTACCTCGCAGCCACCTTTACCTCCTCGATATTCCGCTTCGTCGACGACCTCGAAGTAAGAATCGATGCCGACAAAAAGACGATTCATCTGCGCTCGGCATCCCGGGTCGGGCGCAGCGACCTCGGCGCCAACCGCAAAAGGGTGGAGCGCCTGAAAAATTCGTTCCAGGCGAAAACCGGCTGATTTCACCTAACTCCCGGAATCAGGCCTTCACCGTCATTGCGAGGCCCACCGGGCCGAAGCAATCTCCAGCTAAAAATCAGACCTTGCGGACGCGGGTTTCGCGATACCAGACGTACAGCCCGCTGGCGATGACCACGCCGGCGCCGCTGATGGTCCACGGGCTCGGGATATCCCCGAATATCAGGAAACCCCAGGCGATCGCTGCCAGCACCTGCGCATAGGTGAATGGCGCCAGCATCGAGGCCTCGGCAGAGTGGAAAGCCTTCACCAGCATGAAGTGCCCGCCCGCGCCCGCGGCGCCCATGGTAATCATCAGGCCCCACTGCAAGGTCGACAGCGCCTGCCAGTCGAAGATCACCAGCACGCTCAGGATCAGCGCGCCGAGCGCGGTCGAATAAAAGGTGGTCGCCGCGGGATCGTCCTGGTTACGAATGATGCGGGTCATCATCATGTAGACCGCGAGCAACACCGCCGTCGCCAGCGGCAGCAACGCGTTCCAGCCGAGTACGCCCGAGCCCGGCCGTGCCACCAGCAGCACGCCGACGAAACCGAACGCGACCCCCATCCAGCGGCGCGGCCCGACATGCTCGCCGAGCAGCAACCCGGACAGCGCGGTGACCAGCACCGGCGCGAGGAACTGGATGGCCGCCGCATCGCCCAGCGGCATGCGGGTAATGGCGACGTACATAAAGAAGGTGGCGCCGAACAGCGAAGCCGCGCGCAGGAACTGCAGCCCGGGCCGGCGTGCGCGCAGAAAGCGCAGCGAGCGGGTCTTGATGCCGTAGGCGCTGAAGGTGATGACGGTGTGAAAGAAATACCGCCCCCACAGCACCATGATGATGGGAATCTCCAGCGCGAGGAATTTCGCCAGCGCATCCATGCCGGCGAGGGCGGCGCCGGTGGCGATGATCAACGCAACGGCAACCGCCGGAAAGCCGTGATGGTCGATGGAGTGCGACATGTGCGAATCCGGGGACAGTTAAAGTAATGGGTGCTTTGCAGAGATAAGTGAACGTCGCCTTACTCCAAAGCCGTGGCGCGGGTAGTATACCGATTTGTCTGTCGCGGGTATGCGCCCGCTGCCGCCGATGCGGCAACCGCCCGAGGGCATGATCAGGTTCATAAAAGATCTGCCCATACGGCCAGTTCCAGCAATGTACGCAGGTTATTCGGTCATAACATTATGGGGATTGCATACCTAGAATGGCCTTCGAGTCGCAGATTAGATCGGTATACTGTTCCCCGAACGGCCGTAGCTGCGGACCTGGAGCGTTTCGATTGAACATGAGGGTGCTGGTTTTACTTGGCTGCGCGTTTGCGCTCGGTTGGGTGCTGAGCTGGATGTATTACGATACGTCCACGGATGCTGCCAATTCCGGCCCTGTTGGCGCCACTACCCGGCCGAGTACATCGACAGCGACCTCGCCATCCACTTCCGTGGAGACCAACCCGCCCGGCCAGCCCCGCGGCGCAAACGAGGCCGCCAGCCCGGTATCGGTATTCGACGTCACCGCCGATCGCCTGCGGCGAGGTGAATTCGAAGCCGTCATGGCTGACTACCCTGTCATTCAACGCAAACTCTCCGAAAACGATTCCGCAACCTATAAAAAAATCATAATCGACCATGCGGAATCGCTGCGTAAATCGGGCCAGCCTGCCTTTGCCCGCGCGCTGCTTACCCTGTATCTGCGACAGGAATATCGCGATGTGTCGGCGTTGCTGGTCATGGCCAGGATTTACCAGGATGCGAACGATGAAATGCAGGCGCTCGAAGTATTGTTCCAGGCAAAATCCTATGCCTATACGCCCGAACTAATCGAACGAACCGATCAGGCCGTTCGCTCGCTAGTGAGGAATTACAATGCGCAATTATCGGCCCGCAAAGACTACATCGCGCAGTTGAATCTGTATAAACGGCTCACCGAACTCGAGCCGGAACACACGGGCCACTATATCGGGCTTGCCGAGACCTATCTTGCGCTGGGCAGTGGCGCCGATGCTCGCAAAGCACTTGAATTGACGCAGCACGATTCGTCCGTTGCGGATCAGAGGAGCGACATCATGCGTCGCATCGAAAGCCAGATAAAAGCAGACAGGCACTATGCCGCCGCTGTTTCAATGCGAACCTTCGGCAATCAGTTCCTGGTCGATGCAGTGTTGAATAACGCTCGAGATGCCGTTTTGTTGTTGGACACCGGCGCCTCTCTATCGATCATCAGCGCCGAGTTGCTGGCGGTGCTGGGCATGGCCAATCACCCCACCGGCAAAATGGCGTGGTTTAGTACCGCCGGCGGCCGAATCGAGGCTCCCGTCGTTCGACTGGATAGCCTTGCACTGGACGGCGTGGTCGTCGAAAACATCGAGGTGGGCGTGATCGCCGAGTTCGATAATAATCAGTTCGACGGTTTACTGGGGATGAATTTCCTGCGCCATTTCGAATTTTTCATCGACCAGAATGAAAACAAACTGCAACTCAATCCTCACTGAAGCCGGCCCAGCGCCTGCATGATAATTTCCGCGTTCGGTATACCTTGACTGCCGTCTGTCAGGCTCTAAACAGGGGGGCATGCAAATACGGTGGCGGTCAAGTCAACGGGTGCCGGCGCGGCGCGGAAAAGTGCACGGCGCGCAAATACGGTGACAGCTGACCTGTTTTTCCTCCTCGCCCGATCTGCAGTATGATGCTCCTACATCGGCCAAATTGAAGCGATGAATCATTTGCTATCAAGGAGAAACTCTCATGTCCGTTTTACCGATTGCCGTTGCCTGGATCCCCATTGCCGTTATCATCCTGCTACTGATTTACATAGCCTCCCTGTTGAAGAAACTGGTCGACGCCGGTAGTCACAGTGGCGGAAGCTCGATGACCCCTGCCGGAAGCGCCGCCGTGAACGGTGCTTTACAGTTGATTGCAACGATCAGGGCGAGGGAAAACCCGCGACCGACGGCGGATGAATGCAAGCGACTCAAGGCAATGTTGCAGACAATGCTGGACGAGGATGTCTCGCAACTGTCTGTCACCCCGATCAAAACTTCGATCGAATTGCTTTGCCCGGACGAATAGGCTCTCAGGACTCCAGCCGTGAGGCCGGAATAACGACTTTTCTACGGCAACAGCCGAGCGAAAACGATTAGCAGGCCCGGGACCACCAGCAAAACCTTGAACAGCGGGTTGCGCACCGCGATCAGCGCATAGGAGATGCACAGCAGTCCCAGGCACATCTGCGCGAACGCGACGAGTGCGCCGACGAGGTCGGTTTCGAGGCGGATCAGCTGCGGGTTGGCGATCATGCCGAGCGGGATCACGTACAGGCCGACGCCGAGCGCCATCGATTTGAGCGCCACCTTGAGCCAGTTTTCGCCGGCCATCCCCGCTGCAATAAACACCGCGCCGCACACCGGCGGCGTGATCGTCGAGATCAGCGCATACCAGAACACGAACAGGTGCGCCTCGAGCGGCGCCAGCCCGAGCTGGGTGAGGGCAGGGCCCGCCACGGCGATGCAGATGACGTAGGCGGCCGTGGTCGGCACCTCCATGCCGAGTACCAGGCAGGCGAGCGCGGTGAGCAGCAGCGACGGCCACAGCAGCCCGCCCGAGCCGGTCAGGATCAGCGAGGTGATCTTGATGCCGAGGCCGGTGATGCCGAGCACGCCGATGATGATCGACGCGCACACGATGATCGACGCGATCATCGCGATCTGGCGCGCCGATGTCAGGCAGGCGGTCTCGAGCCGCTCCAGCGTGCGTGCCAGCGAGAATTTGAAATCGCTGCCGAAAAACAGCAGCATCGCGCCCGCCAGGATCGCCATCGACGCCGCGTACTGCGGCGACTTGCCGAGCGCGAACATCCCGGCCATCAACACCGTAAACGGCAGCAGGAAAAAGGCCGCGGTGACGGCTACTTCAAGCAGGCGCGGCCGGTCTTCGTCGGCCAGCCCGCGTAACTCGTATTGCCGCGCAAAGGCGTTGATGCCGACCCACACGGCAAAGAAATACAGGATCGCCGGCAGCAGCGCCGCGGCGATGATGCTGGTGTAGGGGATACCGGTGAGCGTGACCATGACGAACGCGCCCGCGCCCATCAGCGGCGGCATGATCTGCCCGCCCGAGGAAGCCACCGCTTCGATCGCCGCGGCCAGAGATTTGGGGTAGCCGAGCTTCGCCATCGCCGGCAGCGTGATCGCGCCGGTGGAGGCCACGTTGGCCGAGGCCGAGCCCGAAATCGAGCCGAACAGCGCCGAGGAAATCACCGACACCTTGCCCGCGCCGCCGGTCAGCCGCCCGGCCGCGGCCGCCGCCAGGTTCATGAAGCCGCGCCCGGCCTCGCCGGCATTCAGCACCGCGCCGAAGATGACGAAGATCGCAACGACCTTGACCGAGACGTCGGTGAGGGTGCCCCAGATGCCGCCCTCGGCAATGGTCAGCGTGCCGAGAAAACTGGTTAGCGGCATGCCCGAGTGCCCGAACTCGCCGGGCAGGTGATGCCCGAACAGGCCATACACCAGCGCCAGCAGCGCCACCAGCGGCAGCGGCCAGCCGATGGCGCGGCGCGCGCCCTCCAGCACCACCAGCAGCAGCGTGATGCCGGCCGCGATCTGGAAGTTGCCGTTGAGGATGCCGTACTGATCACCGAGCGCAGATTGATTGACAGCGACCCACAGGCAGGCGCCGATGCCGAGCGTGCCCAGCATCCAGCCGGACACGCGCCGCGCCAGCGAGCCATCCTGATCGAAGAAAAACAGCCACGGCAGCGCCAGCGCGAAATGCAGCGGACGGCTGACGAGGTTCGGAATCAGACCCTGGAAGATCAACCACAGGTGATAGCTCACCGAGGCAAGCGCGAACGCCAGCGCCGCGCCGCGCAGCACGGCGCCCCAGCGGTCAGCGGTCATCGATCAACAGCGATCGATGTCAGAGAAATCCCACTTCCTTGTAATACTTTTCCGCGCCCGGGTGAATCGGCCCGATGATGGCCTTCAGGTAAGTCTTGTCGACCCCGTTCCACCACGGATTGGCCTCGCCCATCTTCGCCTTCATCTCCCAGTAGGTCCTGGTGAGCGCGTAGGCGGTGTCGTCGCTCATCTTGGTAGTGGCGTAGGCGACCACTTCGAGCGTGGTCGTGGATACGTCCTCGTCCTGCCCGGCATAGGTGCCGGCCGGAATGATCAGCTGCTTGCGCTTGCCGACCGATGCCGACTTTGCGCGCTCCGCCTCGCCGAGGTTCAGCAGCTTCACCGGCATCGATGCGGCCGCCTCGACCACGTTCGGCGCCGGGTAGGAACCCGCGGTGACGAAGCCGTCGATCTGGCCGTTCTTCAGCGCCGAGACCGCGTTGGACAGCTCCACCTCGGCAAAATTGACCTGCCCCTCGAGGCCGAGTTCATTGATGTACTTCGCACCTTCCGTAGCGCCGAACGAACCCTTGCCGAGCAGGATGGTCTTGCCCTTCATGTCGGCAAACGATTCGATGCCGCTTTGCTTCGACACCACGAAATGCATCGTCAGCGACGGAATCGGAAACAGCGCGCGGATATCGTCGAACGCCGGGTTGCCCTTGCCCTCGAACATGGCCTTGCCGCCCTTGGCGAGCTTGACCAGCGCCGGCGGCGTGGTGAACACGTAATCGGCGCCGCGCGCGGGCACCTGCATCACGTTCGATACCGAGCCCTGACCTTCCTCGACGGTGACCAGGATGTCGCCGTTGCTGCCGGCCTTCATGGCCTCGGCAATCTGCACGCCCATCTGGTAATAAGACGAGGTCGACTTGGCGGAGCGGTAGGTAATGCGGGTCTCGGCCTGCGCCAGCTGCAGCGACGCGACGCCGAGGATCAATGCCAGCAGCATCGAGGAGCGGGTGATTGCTTTCATGTGCCCTCCGGGGGAGTGTTTTTAATTGAGACCGGTGCGATGCAACCGGGTGAAATTCGAGGCGACAGGTTACCAGATTAAGCCGGGATTTGGGGAGAGTCTCGGTTTGAAATGAAATTCGCATTCGGGTTGATCGAGTTATGCCGAGATGTTGGCGAGCAGGGTCAATAATTTACAGGTACATGTAGTACGGTAGGAAAAGTTAGTCTAAGGTGGAATCCTTAGACAGACTTTTTCTAACGTAAGTCACCCTATTCCTGAGCCCACGGATTGTAAGGGCTCTAACGTCGTACCGATAATCGTGTAGGTTCCAATATTTATCGTCCCCCTTTCTGGGGCCCTATTACCTCAACAGCGGACGCCTGGGTGTCGAGGATGAGAGACGGCTAACGGCACAGAACGGACGCCCAGGTAATTGCGACGAGCTTCCGAGATCGACCCAACTGAGACACTTAGAACCTAAATTTCAGAAACCGCTTTTTATCGAACGCGGCGCATTCACTACCGAATGACATCGATATCCTCATCATCGATAGGATACCCCGCCTTTTCCCATCGTTTCAATCCATCCTTGTAGTAATACAGCTTTTCGTATCCCCAGGTCACCGCGAGCGCGACGGCACTGGTCATTAACTCTGATTCCCTGTCCTGGCTACTGTACAGGACCACTTCCTGATTTTTTTGAGCGATTTTCGAAAGTAACACTTCGTTGAAATCGTATGAAAACATTTCCAGGTAATGCGCACCTGGAATTCGTTTTTCACCCCACAGGTAAAAAATGTCAACAAAAGGAACGCCTCGCTCGTGAAGCACCTTAGCGGTCTTGTTATCAATTGCAATTGCTCCCTGAACATTCACCTCCGTCCCTGCATACGTCACCAGACTTCTCCATTCGTTTCCGAATGGTACTCCTGCTTTACGCAGTCCGTCGCGTACAGCCTTTAAATCGCCAAACCATCTGAATAAATAACGAGTGAACCAACTGTCTTGCTCGGGTTCCATGCCATGTTCTACGGCCAAAGCGCCCCAGCCCACTTTCGCTCTCAATGCGTTGGCTTTCTCTAATGCTTCTTGCGCCTTCTCCTTGTTTCCTAATTGCCCATAGGCTGCCACGAGATAAACAAAGGTCCAGTCGTCATTCGGGTTACGCTTAGCCGATGTTTCGAGTGTGTCCACGGCATCTTGAAATGCGCCCATTTGATACTGGGCCTGTGCCAGCCGATTAAGGTAATACGCCGGATAATCAGGATCGAGGCGCATGGCGGTACGAACCGATTTTGCCGCTTCGACCGGGCTGCCTGCTTCTAACAAGGCTGCCGCCATCGCCAGGTGTCCAGCAGGGTCGTTTGCATTGGATGCAATTGCCAGTTCAGCTTCTTCAAGTGCTTTATCAGGTTTGCGGTAAAAGATCGTAGAACTCTCCGCCGATATTTGATAGCTGAGTGCCGATGGATTCTCCATGGCTTTTTCGAGCGATTTCCTGGATCTGTTTCTCGCCTGGAATGGATAAATTCCGATCGCTCTTGCCCAGCCATTAATATTTATACTCCAGTCGACGGCGGCAATGGCGGAGAAAGCCTGCGAATAATTCGGGTCGAGAGCAATGGCTTGCTCAAAAAAGGATTTGGCTTTGACCAGATCGTCGGGTGTACCCTGACGATAACGCTCCCAGCCGCGCAGGTAAGCATCGTAAGCATCCGCATTCGTGGTCCGAATTTCAGATATTGCAGATTTTTCACCGCCAACCAGAACGACCTCGAGTTCGTCCACAATGCTGGCGATGATCTGATCCTGCATCGAGAACACATCATCTAGCGAGCCATCGTAACGCTCCGCCCATTCGTGCCCCCCGCTCAATGCATCTATGAGCTGCGCGTTGATCCGGACATCGTTACCCACCCGGCGAACGCTTCCTTCCATTACGTAACGTACACCCAGCTCTTCAGCAACCTTTCGAATATCTGCCGTCTGACCCTTGTATTTTGCTACTGAATTTCGCGATACGACGAACAGGCCGGAAATCTTGGAAATATCCGTAATCAAATCATCGGTCATACCGTAAGCGAAAAAGTCCTGCTCAGGGTCCTTGCTCATATTGGTAAACGGTAACACTGCGATGGACGGTTTATCAGGTAAAGGTAATGCCATTCGATCGATCGACGCCGTCTCTTCTAGCGTTCCCTCCCGATCGGCCCAGGAATAGATGCCGGCCAGGATCAGCAACACCCCACCTGCCAGCCCGACAATTTTCAACCACGGCGCCGAGGGTTGATTTACTACCTGTCGTTGCTCGGGAGCCGGTAAAACTGAGTCGTCAGATCGCCGAACTTTGTATACCCCGACCGGCTCGTCAAAACCCTTGAGGTCCCGCTGCCCCAGGTTTTCGATTTCGACCGGGAGGCGGCCTGATAATGATTCGCGTACGGCAGCGGTGATACAAAGCCCGCCAGTCTCTGACAGCTGCTCGACCCGTTGCGCCATAACCACACCAGTACCCGTAACGGTGTCGTCGGCAATCACCACTTCACCCATGGCGATTCCAATTCGAAGTTCTGGTTTCAGGTCATCATCGAGGGAAGCGAGGTACTCAGCGTGGCTGGACTGAAAAGAAAGCGCTGCGGTGACCGCATCGGAAGGTCGTTCGAA
>Ga0209536_100016179_pt1 | contig 10615 bp, 7 predicted proteins | sample DeeMarSeWOR28_12_FD_187461 | JGI IMG/M metagenome (GOLD analysis project Ga0209536, IMG submission 187461) | Marine sediment microbial communities from White Oak River estuary, North Carolina - WOR-2-8_12 (SPAdes) (version 2) | ecosystem: Environmental > Aquatic > Marine > Intertidal zone >...
GATATCTTAACAATCGCTTTTTGCCCGCCTGAATTGTACCCACTGCAACTTGCAATGCGCGGTGAGCCGACTAATGCCACCTATTTGCTACAAAGCCATATCGCCAAACGATTGATTTCCCGTGGTCATGAACTTACCTTTATCGCCCAACGAGATCTCGGAGTCAATGTCTGCACAAAAGATTTAGAAAACTCTGAATCGGCTTCCCTGACCTGGTCGACAAGTGTTCTTTTTGAATTACTTCAAAAGTTGGTTTGGCGGGTACAGCAACTTTTTGGTATTCCATATCTAAATATGTTTACCAACCTCCGACTTTATGATGCCTGTCTTCGATGTTTACCGGGACATAACGTAGTTTATGAACGTAACGGACTTTTCCGTAATGGCATTGCCATGGCTTGTAAACGATTGAAGATACCCTATGTGCTATTTGTAGAGGCTGATGAGATATTAGAACATGATTACATGGAACAACCAATTAAGGGGTTGTTGCGAAAAACCGCCCAAAGACAATTCCGCTATAATCTGGAAGCGGCAGATCGCATCATCTGTGTATCCGGACAATTAAAGTCCCACCTTGTAACTAAATGGAAAATACCGGCCCAGAAGATTCTTGTTTTCTCCAATGGTGTGGACGTGGAGCAGTTTCGACCTGATCTGGATGCTCGTGGACGGGTGCGCAAATTGCTGAAAGTAAACAACAATCCATTGATTTTGTTTGTTGGAAATTTTTATGAGTGGCATGATGTTGGCACTTTGTTGGATTCATTTCCAAAGGTATTGACTCATTATCCAGATGCGCATCTTGTTTTGGTCGGGGATGGATCATTACGAGAAACAATGGAACAACGTTCGATCGATCTGGGTGTATCGCATGCGGTACATTTTACGGGGTTAATTCCCCATGCTGATGTGCCTGGTTATATGGCTTCTGCTGATATTGCTGTTGTGCCATATCCTAAAATGGATCATAAGAACTGGCTCTCCCCATTAAAACTTTTTGAATATATGGCATCGGCCAGACCAATTATTGCCTCGTCAGTTGGGCAGGTGGCAAAAATTATCCAGCATGAAAAGAATGGACTTTTGGTCCCCGCAGGTGATGCTTCTCAGATGGCAGAAGCCATTGTGCGGTTGATAACAGACAAAGATTTGCGTATGCAACTGGGCCAACAAGCGAGAGAAGATGCCGTGCAAAATCATTCATGGGAAAATTATCTCTCACATCTTGAAAGAACATTTACAGAAGTTATTCATCATTTTAATGGTGATAACAACTTATGAAGATTGCTCACTGTTTGCCCGATCGTCATTGGATCGATGAAATACGCAGCGAAAATCCAAAAGATGCAGCGCACATCCAGCAAAAATATATTGCAGAGGGCTTACGAGCGCACGGACATTCCATTACTTTGAGCGCACCACTGGATCTCGATCATGTTTGTATGAACGATTCTAACGAGAAAAACATTGTTCCTCAAACGTGGACTGCGAGTGGTTGGTTTGTTTTTTTGGAAAAAGTTGTTTGGAAATTTCAGCAGTTATTTCATATTCCTTACTTGAACTATTTTTCAAACCTTCGACGCTACGATGCATATTTAAAAATTTTACCCGGCCATGACGTTGTCTTTGAACGGAACGGGCTGTACAACTCGGGCGTTGCAATGGCCTGCAAAAAGCTGAACCTGCCGTATGTGATGTTCTTCGACGCTGACCAGATTGCTGAACTGGAATTCATGGGCAAGCCGCTTAAGGGATTTCTGCTTTGGCGTGCAGGTAATCTACTTCGATATAATTTGCGTGCAGCGCACCGTATCATTTGCGTTTCTGAGATTTCAAAAAATCACTTGGTGAAAAGTTGGGTTGTGCCTTCAGACAGGATCGTTGTACTGCCAAATGCTGTGGACATCCAACGCTTCAAACCAGACCCGGAACTTGGCACCCAAACACGAGCATCTCTTGAACTGACAAATTATCCACTGGTTGTTTTTGTCGGAAGTTTTTATCAATGGCACGATGTGGTCACGCTGCTTAAAGCATTTGTTGTTGTGTTGAAAACGCATGCAGATGCGCGTCTCATATTGGTGGGAGACGGTGTGGAACGCAAAAAGATGATGGAACTCTCCGTGGATATGGGCTTGGATCATGCAGTTCAGTTCACTGGTTTTGTCAGCCATGCTGAAGTTTCCAGGTATGTGATCGCGGCCGATGTTGCTGTTCTACCTGTGCCAAAAATGCGACAGGAAATGTGGTTATCGCCGATGAAACTCTTTGAATACATGGCATCTGGCAAGGCAGTTGTGGCTTCTGCTATGGGACAAATAAAAGATGTAATTAGGGACAGTCAAAATGGATTACTTGTCCCTGCAGGGGATGAAACGGCATTGGCGAACGCGATCAATAGGTTAATTGAAGATGCATCATTGCGTGCACAACTGGGAAAACAAGCCAGAGAAGATGCAGTGATGATGCATTCGTGGGAGCAATATCTCTCACGTCTTGAGAACGTATTAACAGTTGTGGTTCGTTCTCCAATGATGGGCGCAGTGAAATGAAGATTCTATTCCTTTCGAACATGTATCCACCGCATGTGATCGGCGGGTACGAAGCCCTGTGTCAGGAAGCGATGGAAGGCCTCGCCAAGCGGGGTCATCACGTCTCTGTACTAACGAGTACCTATGGCTGTGAAGGCGAAGTCTCTGAAAGCAACGTGCATCGCCTGTTGTCATTGGAAAGCGACCTTCAGTTTTACAAGATGCGAGATGCATGGTCATATCCGCAAAGAAGACGGCAGAATTTGAACCATCTGCGACAGTTGATCGCCGATGAGAAACCGGATATCGTTTTTATCTGGGGCATGTGGAATTTATCGAAAAGTTTAGCATGGGAGGCGGAAAAACTCGGGGGTTCACGCGTGGTGTATTATCTTGCGAATCCGTGGCCTATTGAACCGAATATGCATCAGGCGTTTTGGGATACACCCGCAACGTCAACACTAATGACGATTGCCAAGAAGTTGATGAGGATTCCTGCTCGTGTACTCTTGCGAGAAGAATGGGAAATGGTTCCTTTACAGTTTGAGCATGCTCCCTGTTGCAGTGCGGCACAGCGCGATCAATTGCTGGAGGCAGGAGTCCCGTTGAAAGATACGCCAGTCATCTATGAAGGCGTTGATTTGCGTAACTACCTTGCCCAGGCAGATAAGCGGACTTATGAGAACAAGGGTGGTTTTCTGTCGCTGGTCTTCGTTGGTATTTTGGCGGAACATAAAGGGGTGCACACAACGATCGAGGCGCTGATGCAACTATCGGCGGAGGAGCGCAAGCGTGTGAGTCTCACAATTTTGGGCAAGGGCCATAGTCAATATGAAGAAAGATTGCAGAAGCTCGTGAGTCAACATCGATTGTCTGAAGTGGTCACGTTTCATGCTCCAATTCCCCGCTCTGAACTCCCAGAATTTCTTGGTAGGTTTGATGTTCTGGTGCTACCTTCGATTTGGTCCGAACCGCTGGCACGTATCATGCAGGAGGGACTTGCTTGCGGCATGGTGGTTGTTGGCTCGGCAAATGGTGGGACAGCGGAGACAATTATTCATGGCGAAAACGGCTTGCTCTTTGAACCAGGTAATGTGTTAGGCCTGGCAGAGCAGGTGAAGCAATTGTTGGATGATGAATCGCTACGGCGTTCACTCGCGGAGGGTGGACGCCGCACGGCGGAAGAAAGATTCGATATCAACAAGATGGTCACCGAGTTGGAAGTTTATTTAGAAAAAGTGGATAAACATGCCCGAGAAAAATGAACGCGGAATATTGGTGAGCATAATCATTCCAAATTACAATCATGCACGTTTTGTGGGCGGTGCCATCCACAGTGTCCTGAATCAGGATTATAAGAACGTTGAAATCATTGTTGTTGATGATGGCTCAACTGATAATAGCCACGAAGTAATTGGTCAGTTTGGCGATCAGGTGAAATATATCTATCAGGAGAATGCCGGGTTATCCGCCGCGCGCAATACTGGCATCCGCGCTTCAAAAGGTGCTTTCATTGGCGTGCTAGATGCGGATGATATGTACGAACCCGCATTTATCAGCACATTGGTAAGTGCTTTGGAATCTAACCCGGAAGCAGAGGGGATATATTGTGGTTATCAATTTGTTGATCAGGAGAACAACCTGTTACCGCAGATTGAAAACCGTCCGGTGCCTGGTGATGAGTTGTACGAAGCACTGTTGGATGGCAATTTTTTTGTCCCCGAATCGATTTTCCTGCGGCGTTATGTTTACGATGATGTCGGTCTCTTCGATGAAGCATTGCGGGCTTGTGAGGATTGGGATGTTTGGCTGCGGGTGACAAAAAAATATAGGATCATTCACGCACCAGAAATATTGACCCGTCATCGTGTTTTGGCAGGAAGCATGTCTACCGATCCGCTTCGGATGTTGAACAACCGATTAGCAGTTTTAAGTAAACATGTGGGCGAAGAGCCCTTGGTAGGGGACTCTTCAATTGTACACCGTGCTTATGGGCGCGCATATATTGGTTCCTGTGTGGAATATTTGCAGTACGGTGATAGGGACCGCGCCTACGAGTGTTTTCAAAAGATGGCACATATATGCCCAAAGCTATTGATCGATGTTGATACATACTATCAACTGGGCTGTGGAGATCAGCCTAAAGGTTCCATGGGCGATCTGGAATCATTGAATGTGAAACGCAATAGTATTCCACTTCTCATTATGATGAAGAGTTTGTATGTTGATGCAAGTACCAGTGATACAGTAAAACATCTTGAACGCGTATCCTATGCTAATGCTTATTTTGTGCTTGGTTTGCTTGCCTACAATACACGAGAGTTTAGTGAGGTCCGCCGTTTTTTCCTGCGTGCCACGTTGTACGATCTGAAATTATTGTTCAACAGTCAACTTATTTCCTTGTGGATCAAATCCTTGTTGAATCCCAAATTAGTTGATTGGCTGAAAAGTGTTCGTCAACAGAAGGCATCAACATAAATGAAAATTTTATTCCTGACAAATTTTTATCCGCCTGCCAGCCGCGGGGGATATGAGCAGTGGTGCCAGGAAGTGGCGCATAGGCTGAAAAATCGTGGACACGATGTGTTGATACTCACTAGCACACATGGGCGCAACAGCTTACAGTCTCCTGATCCCGAGTGGGTGCGCCGCATACTGCATTTGGAAATGGAAATTGCCTCAATACGAAATTCGATTCAATTTTTTGCCAGCCGAAAAAAACGCGAAAAAGAAAATTGGACGCTGCTTCAACAAACAATCGAAGGCCATGCACCTGATGCAATTTTGATTTGGGGTATGTGGAACCTTCCCCGTTCACTCCCTGCCCTGGCCGAAAAGCTCATGCCCGGAAAAATCGCTTATTATATGGGAGATTACTGGCCTACCCTCCCGAGCCAATTCGAGAATTATTGGAACGCTCCACCTCGGAATTTTTTTACAGGTCTTCCAAAATCCTTTTTGAAACCGGTTGCTCAAAGAATTCTGGCAAATGAGGAAAAGCCTGCTTTGCTGCTTGATCGTGTCATCTTCCCATCTGCTTTTATGCGAGATGAATTTATCTGTAAAGGAATAACCCCAAAAGACACCGAGGTTATTTACGGTGCAATAGAAACAAGTCCTTATCGTGATCTTGAGAAAAAATCAAAACAAAACGATAAAATATCCCTTTTGTATATTGGGCGTCTCACACATGAGAAGGGAGTGCATACAGCGATTAAAGCGCTTGCCCATCTTGTGGACCAACACGGACTAAAAAATCTGAAGTTGACTATTGTTGGGGATGGCGATCCAGATTATGTAGAACACTTGCAGCAGCTTGTAGAACAGAAAAAGATTACACCTTTTGTGACCTTTATGCCTGCCCAGCCTAAGGAAACCCTACCCGCCTTTTATCATCAATCCGATATCTTTTTATTCACTTCGATATGGGCTGAGCCTTTTGGCCGTGTAATTGTCGAAGCAATGGCAGCCGGTGTAGCTGTGGTTGGCACAGCGGTAGGGGGCGCGTCCGAGATTCTCATTGAGAATGAAAATGCCCTGATATTCACTCCTGATGATCCTGCAAGCCTGAGCCGTCAGTTGAAGCAATTGATCGAAACACCATCTTTACGTAGACAACTTGCAAATGCAGGGCGCCAAATTGCGGTGGACAAATTCGATATAAAACGCATGACAACAGAGATCGAAGCATACCTTAAAACACTTTCAAACTAAATGAAAATCCTTTTCCTTTCTCGCTGGTTTCCATATCCCATTAATAACGGCTCCAAGCTGCGCATCTACAACTTGTTACGCGGATTGAGTCAACTTCACGATATTTCCCTACTCAGTTTTGCTAACCAACCCGGAGCGAGTCCCGAAGCGCCTGAAATCCGGGAAATTTGTTCGAAGGTCAAAGTTGTCCCGTGGAAGGAATTCAATCCCAACACATTGCGCGCGCGTCTTGCGATACTAAATTTCCAACCGCGGTCGATTGTAGACACATTTTCTCCTGAAATGGCGCAAGCAATCACCAAATCCCTGAACGAACAACGATACGATCTTGTAATCGCGTCGCAATTACAGATGGCAGCTTACTATCCACATTTTCAGGATGTTCCTGCTATCTTTGAAGAATGCGAAATTGGATTATTCCACGACTTGGCATTTTCTTCAGATGGAAAAATCCACATCAGACATGCTCTGACCTGGTTCAAGCTTCGCACGTACCTTTCCCAACTCCTTGACTCTTTTCAGGCGTGCACGGTGGTATCCGAGCAGGAACGTCAATTGCTTTTGCAGAACTTTTCAAAATTCACCAACCCAATTGAAATCATCCCCAACTGCCTGAATATGGATGAATATATGAACATCAAGGCGGAGAAGAAGCCGAACGTATTAATATTCACAGGCCCGTTCAAGTATCATGCGAATTATGAAGCAATGCTGTGGTTTATTGGTGATGTGTTTCCATTGATTTTAGAGCGGGTGCCTGACACGCACTTGATCATTACGGGCGATCATTGCAACCTGCCCCTTCCATCATCTAAAAATATCACTTTGGCTGGATATGTGGATGATATTAAGATGCTGATTGCGTCGAGTACTGTGAGCGTTGCGCCATTATTGAGTGGAGGAGGAACGCGTCTGAAGATACTTGAAGCGATGGCGCTTGGAACTCCCGTCGTTGCAACTCCAAAGGGAGCAGAAGGGCTGGACGTGATCAGTGGCGAACATCTTCTCCTTGCAAATTCGCCTGCGGAATATGCAGATTGTGTTATAAAATTATTGAATGATGAAAATTCGCGCCTGCAATTCGCAAGAAAGGCCCGTATACTGTTGCAAGAAAAGTACAATTGGGGCAGGGCGTTATCTGATTATTCGGGATTGATAAATACCGTTGTTTAGTGATATGAATTGGTATTGGTTTTGTTAATATGAACTTTGATTTCCACCTGAAAATTTTCTCTATAAACCGCAGGATCTCTATCAGCGTAAAATGGATCCAGTATGGGATCATACTGGCCGTTGTGTTGATTAGCACTGCTGCTGCATACTGGGGATCCAAGAGGATCTTCATGCTTTTGATCGGTGCGGTGATTGGTATTGGTGGTTTTATTGCTTTATTACGATATCCCAACCTGGGATTTATCTTGCTCCTACTTGGCGGCATGTTTGTCCCATTTGCAGGACCAGGGGGATTCAATGTATCCATCCTGACGGTGATTCTGATGATTGTCTTATGGCTGCTGGATATGTTCGTGGTCAAACGCAAATTCGAGTTTGTAAGATCCAGTGCCATCCGTCCGGCATTTTATATGCTCGTGGTTTCCATCATTGCCTTTGCAATGGGTCAGATTCCCTGGTTTGCCTTTGCCAACCAGGCACCTTTGGATGCACAGATCGGGGGATTTGCAATCTACTTCTTTATGATACTCGCCATGATCATGACCGCAAACGTTCTGCGAGAACTCAGGTGGCTCAAGGTTATTGTTTGGACTTTCATTGGCTTGGGCTCTATTTATGTACTTGGGCGAGCTCTACACATTTGGTATGTTGACAGCTTGTACCAGCATGGTGTCTATGCTAACAGCATGTTTTGGATGTGGTTAGTTGCGCTCCCATTAAGCCAGGCAATCTTTAATGATCATCTCAAACTCCGTACTCGCATTCTTTTGTATGGAATTGTGGCGATAACATTTTATGTTTCTCTCGTCCAGCAGAATGATTGGAAATCGGGCTGGGTTCCTTCGGCGGTCGCAGCGGCAGCGTTGATCGGTTTACGATTTAGGAAACTGACACTCTTTTCCATACCATTCGTAATGGTGGTGGCGGTCTACCTGGCACAGGATCTGATATCCACTGACCAGTACAGTTGGGGAACACGCGTGGATGCCTGGCTGGTTGTACTTGATATCAGCCGTGTCAGCCCGATCATTGGACTTGGATTTTCGAATTACTATTGGTATGCAAAGGTTTTTTCCATTCGCGGTTATTCCATCAAATTTAATTCGCACAGCCAGTTTGTCGACATTATTGCCCAGACCGGCCTTTTGGGTTTATTGTGTTTTATATGGATTCTGTTTGAGGTCGGGCGCTTAGCATGGAAGTTGGCAAATAGACTGCAGGATGGATTTGCGAAGGGATATGCATATGGTGTTTTTGCCGGTGTGTTAGGCTCGTTGATGGCGGCATTCCTGGTGGATTGGTTGTTACCTTTTGCATACAACATCGGTTTGGACGGTGTACGGGCGAGCATTTTGCCCTGGATATTTTTTGGCGGGTTGATCAGTATAGAGCAAATGTATCGTTTGAATCAAAAAACAGTTCCTGTCGGTTTGAAGGAACGTAGATTGCTTCCCATAAAATCAAAAATCTAATTCAGAGAGGTAACATGGATGAATTAATTGGCTTGATCCCCTCTGCGGGGAAAGGTGTTCGTTTGGGTTTGCCATACCCAAAGGAACTATATCCGGTCATTCGCAATAATCATTACAAACCCATCTCGCAGTTCGTGGTAGATAACCTGACGAATGCAGGCTTGAAGCACATTGTCTTTGTAGTCAATGAGACCAAGCATCAGTTGATAGGGTATTTCGGAAGCGGACAACGATTCGGGTGCGATATCAGTTATGTGGTACAGGAAGTGGTTGAAGGGAAGACAAAATCCACTTCGCCCGGTTTGGCGCACGCGTTGGATTCGGCGTATCATCTCGTCAAAGGAAAGACAGTTTTCTTTGGGATGGCAGATACGTTGATGAAGCCCAGCGATATTTTTAAACGGATTCATGAATCTGCATCGCCAGATGATGATGTTATTTTTGGCATGTTCACCACGGAACGACCCGAGAAATTTGGCATGGTAAAAATGGAAAACGATGGGCGTGTCCTTGAAATTGTTGACAAGCCGAAACAAACCGACCTGACCGAGATGTGGGGTTGTATTGTCTGGCGTCCGAAATTCACCGAGTATTTACATAAATGCGTTTATGAGGAAGGTATCTCTGATTTTGCGAAGATCATGAATAACGCTATCACGATGGGGATGAAGTTCAGAGGAATCCATCTCAAGGACGGCACCTATATTGATCTTGGTACCTACGAAGAAATCGCAGATTTGGATAGAAAGTATCGGGAGGAGTAAAAGTGTCAGAAACAGCGAACAGCCTCAAGGTCCAGAAAAGAAGCGATGGGCAAGTCGTGGACATGTCGATTGTGTTGGTATGTTGGAATAACAAAGCATATCTTGATCCATGTTTGAAGTCCCTGTATGAAGGCGGGTTGAAGAGTTCATTCGATGTTGTAGTAGTAGATAATGGATCTAAAGATGGCAGTCAGCAGATGCTTGCTGAGAAATATCCTGAGGTGAAAATCATCCAGAACGAAGGAAATGTGGGATTGGGTAAGGCGAGCAACCAGGGTATTGAGGCAACAAATGGACGCCATGTGTTGTTGCTGAACAACGATACGCTCGTGAGCGGGCCCGCGCTCGATATGCTCGTAGAATTTTTGGATGCGCACCCGGAAGCAGGTGCAGTAGGCGGTAAGCTGTTGAACTCTGACGGTTCTTTTCAATCGGGGTATGCTCCATTCTCGACATTGCTGGAAGAGTTCTTGATCGTTACGCACATTGGTGAAATGTTATGGGCGGGCTATCCTTCTCATGGCGATTCGAATGAAATCAAGTCTACGGGCTGGTTGAGTTCAGCTTGTTTGCTAGTGCGTCGCAGCGCATTGGATCAGGTCGGGTTACTGGATGAAAGTTATTTCATTTATGGCGATGAAGCCGACTTGCAATTTCGCTTGAATAAAGCTGGCTGGAAGGTATTTTATTTGCCTGATTCAACGATCATTCATTTTGGCGGGCGTAGTATGGATCGTTGGAAGCGCCGCAAGATGGTTTATCGTGGCAAGATGCTTTTCTACAAAAAGAATTATGGTTTTGTAAGCAAGTTCTTCTTACGTATCTTATTTTTTGTGATGAGCTTCTTAAAACTACTCGTTTGGTGTGTTGGCTTCATTGTGCCAAGTCGAAATGAACAGGCGAAAAAGGAACTGCGTTCGAACTTGGATGTGATGGCTTTGTGCCTGAACTTGAAGTA
>Ga0209536_100016180_pt1 | contig 10615 bp, 9 predicted proteins | sample DeeMarSeWOR28_12_FD_187461 | JGI IMG/M metagenome (GOLD analysis project Ga0209536, IMG submission 187461) | Marine sediment microbial communities from White Oak River estuary, North Carolina - WOR-2-8_12 (SPAdes) (version 2) | ecosystem: Environmental > Aquatic > Marine > Intertidal zone >...
ACTCTTACCACTACGGGGACATGCATGCGCCCTGGATCCAGCAGACGGAACCCCTCAAGGTTGAGACCGCTCATTTCCTTGACTGCATCCGAACAGGTGAAAAATCCCTGTCCAGCGGAGAGAACGGCCACCATGTTGTGCAGATTCTGGAAGCCTCTTCCCGATCCCTGGAAATAGGGGGTGCAGAGGTGTTCCTGGACGGGATCGGAAAGGAAGGGGAGCTTTGAAATCAAAGAATTTTGGATCTTGGATCACTCCATTAGGAGGCCCTCATGAAAACCGTCGCTGAAAGAAAAGATTTTGTCATTAACCCGACCCAGAGTATCACTCCCGATGTCAAGGTTGGGGAGGGAGTGAAGATCTTCAACTTTGTTAATCTCTACGGGTGCTCCATTGGGGACAATTCCAAAGTGGGCACCTTTGTAGAGATCCAGAAGAACGCCTTTATAGGGGCCAACTGCAAGATCTCCAGCCACTCTTTCATTTGTGAAGGGGTAACTATCGAGGACGATGTCTTCGTAGGCCATAACGTGACCTTCATCAATGACCGTTTTCCCCGGTCAACCAACCCCGAGGGAGCCCTCCAGACGGAAGAGGACTGGCACTGCGAGACGACTCTGGTAAAAAAGGGCGCTTCCATAGGTTCGTCGGCGACATTGCTGTGCGGGGTCACCATAGGTGAAAATGCCATCGTCGGGGCCGGAAGTGTTGTAACAAAGGATGTCCCTCCCCACACCATTGTCGCCGGGAACCCCGCGAAAGTTTTACGTAAGACCGATTAGAGGTCCAAAAAATCATCAGGCGACAGGGTGCCAAGACACGGAGGTAAGCTCGTCATTGAGTATCGAGCGCCTTGGGGATCCCGGATCCGGACAAACCTGCCTCCCCGGGCTTTGGAAAAGACGGATGGTCAGTTCTCCATAATGTCCGTTTTATCGCCGTGGACCTCGATGGTCAGGTCCCGAGAAAGGTGCTCCACCGATCCTGCGCCTGTCAAAGGACGGACATCTGGTTCGCATCTTTACATAAAGCCCCGAAAAAACTGAAACGGAAGGCCCGGATGAACCATTTTACACCTCATCTGCCGAACGAACGATATCAGGAGAGATCCTCATCATGGCTAAGATAAATAGATTTTCCCTGATCACCATGAGCTGCTGGTCCAGTGCGATCCTGCTCGGCCTGAGTGGAGTATTGATGCTTTCAGCCGTGAGCCAGTTCAGCCCCGGGGACAGTTATCTGCTGATCATAGGCGTTGTCATGATGTTCGGCTGGGCTTTCCTTCTGGTGTGGGCAAACAGAGATCACTCCTATCGAAAGGGTGTTTTCTTTATCACCGGTCTGATGGCAGTTGGCCTGCTGTTTGCCCAGGTGTACGGTTACTTCATCGGCGTCCTTTCATTAAAGATCGCTGTCGCGACGGCAACCTGCCTCTGCGCAATGATCGTCCTTTTCGCGTTAAGCTATCTGGCGGCAAAACGGGCAGATTGTCCTGGGAGATTCGACGCCAGGCATGCTGCCTTGAAACATCTACTGACTCGGATCCCTTAAAACTGCCTTGTAATCCTGGGAACCTGACTCCGCAGGATTTCAGTTTCCTTCACTTCGCTCTCCCTTTAAAGGGGAATCTCACGGCAAACTAAGCACATTCCCCCAGTCAGCTCTGATTTCCAGGTCTATGGAAAATTCAGAGAAAGGAGGCAATGCCGACGTGAAAGTCAATTTTCTGGATCTCAAGGTTCAATATGAGGCTATTAAAGGCGATATCGCCGAAGCCCTGCAAGCGGTCCTGGACAAGACCGCCTTTGCCGGAGGCCCCTTCGTCTCTCAGTTCGAGGAGGAGTTCGCGGCCTATTGCCAGACAGAGCATGCTGTGGGTGTGGGAAGCGGCACCGAGGCCCTCTGGGTCGCTCTTCTGGCAGCGGGCATCGGACCAGGGGATGAGGTGATCACGACTCCCAACACCTTTATAGCCACTGCCGAAGCCATCTCCTTTACCGGTGCGACCCCCGTTTTCGTGGATATCGACGAAACCACCCACAACATGGATCCGAATCTTCTGGAAGGGGCCATCACCAATAAAACAAAAGCCGTCATTCCGGTGCATCTCTTCGGTCAGCCGGCTGATATGGACCCCATTCTCATGGTGGCCAGGAAATACGACCTCTTTGTCCTGGAAGACGCCTGCCAGGCTCACGGGGCAGAGTACAGGGGAAAAAGGACCGGTTCCCTGGGTGATGCCGGTGCCTTTTCCTTCTATCCCGGCAAGAATTTAGGTGCCTATGGAGAAGCCGGGGCCGTGACGACCAGCGACGCTGAATTGGCGGGGAAAATGCGCATGCTCAGGGATCACGGCCAGGCGGCCAAGTATTACCACGACGTGATCGGTTGGAACGGGCGCATGGATGGGTTCCAGGGCGCGATCCTTTCCGTCAAACTGAAACACCTGGACCAGTGGAATGAAGGCAGAAGAAAAAATGCCGATCTCTACTGTAAGAACCTCAAGAGCGTGCAAGGGATCATCGTTCCTGAAGAAGCGGATTTCGCCAGGCACGTCTACCACCTTTTTGCCATCAGGGTTTTGGAGGCCGACAGGGACGTCTTAATGAAAGCTCTTAATGAAAAGGAGATCTTCTGCGGCATCCATTATCCGGTACCTGTGCATCTTCAGAAGGCTTACGAACATCTTGGTCTTAAGGCCGGGTCGTTCCCCGTAGCAGAGAAATGTGCATCGCAGTATGTGTCTTTACCCATGTTCCCGGAACTGGGAGAGGACCAGATAATATTCACGGTGGAATGTATTCAGGAATTCCTGGCCGTATAGCCAATGAGCGAGGAAGCGGTTCGATAACATGAAAAACCTGAGCAGGATCTACTACAGGATAAGACCGTTCATCCCCCGATCGCTTGCCATCGAAGTGCGAAGGCTTGTTGTCAGCGCCAGGCTGAGAAAATTCGGAGATGTCTGGCCCATAGACCCATGCGCTTCAAAACCCCCTCCGGATTGGCCGGGTTGGCCCGAGGGTAAGCGTTTTGCCCTTGTCCTGACCCATGATGTGGACACAGCCCGGGGACAGGATAATGTCATCAAGCTCGCGCGGATGGAAAAAGAAGCCGGATTCATCTCCTCATTTAATTTTGTCTGCCGCCGGTATCCGCTTTCGCCGGGTGTCTTCGAATTTCTCAAAGAGCAAGGATTCGAGATCGGAGTCCATGGAGTGTATCACGACGGGAAAAAATTCGACTGCCGGGAGGAGTTCCTTGAAAGAGCATCCATAATAAATGAATGCCTTGCCCGATGGAACTCGGTAGGTTTCCGCTCGCCGGCCATGCAAAGAAACATGGAGTGGATGCACGATCTGAACATCGAGTACGATGCGTCAACCTTTGACACGGATCCCTTCGAACCCCAACCTGACGGAGCCTGCACCATATTCCCTTTCCTCGTTACAAGTGCTGACGGAACACGATCCTATGTGGAGCTTCCCTACACGCTCCCCCAGGACTTCACTCTCTTTGTGATGATGAGGCACCGTGATACCAGGATCTGGAAAGAGAAGTTGGACTGGCTTGCCAGCATGGGGGGAATGGTTCTCGTAAATACACATCCTGACTACATGTCTTTCGGCGACCGACCTCTGGGCAAAGAGGAGTACCCATCCGGTTTGTACAAGGACTTCCTGGAATATGTCAGGGGAGAATATGAAGGACAATACTGGCACTGCCTTCCCAGGGATCTGGCAAGATTTGCGAGAGGGTGGCTGTCTGACGGGAACAACAGCAGGTCATCGCTGGAAGAAAGAGCAAGCCACCATAGGAAGGTCGGACATGACTCAACATTACCTATCTGAGCCCGATGTCGGGGCCGTGGTCCTCGGCGGAGATTTCCAGGGCCTGGGCGTTATCAGGAGCCTGGCCGAACACGGTGTGCCGGTATTCCTCATTGACCACGAGTGGGGAATAGCCCGTTACTCTCGATACGTGAAAAAAATGCGATATCGTCCTGATCTGCTGAAGGAAGAGGTGTTTGTGTCTTTTCTTCTGGAAACAGGCAGGGAAGAGGGGCTCGAAGGTTGGGTGCTTTATCCCAACAACGACGAGGAGATAAAACTTCTTTCCCAGAACAGGGAAGAACTGGGCCGCTTCTACCGTGTGCCGGTGCCGCCATGGGAAGTGGTGAAGCAGTTCTATATCAAGAATCTCATCACGGCAGTTGCCGAACGCGTTGGGATCCCGACCCCGAAAGAATACAAAGGACTCGACTTCGAAGAGATCCTTTCTTTAGATCCCCTTTACCCCCTGGTTCTCAAACCGGTCAACAAGGAAAAGTACTACCCACTGACAAGGAAAAAGGCCGTTCGTGTCGACGATGAGACTCAGTTTAAAAATGAATATCATGCAATGAACGCACTTATTCCAGCAGAGGAGATCATTGTTCAGGAGTTTATCAAGGGCGGCACCGAGAATCTCTATTCTTTCGCAACTCTTTTCGACGGAGAGCGCCCCCTGGCTGGTTTGTCGGCCGTACGGCTCAGACAGCACCCCATGGATTTCGGGAAGGCAACGACATACGCAGTTTCAAAACATATGCCTGAACTCGAAAGAATGGCTACGCGACTTCTGGCCGAGATCGGATATACCGGGATCGCCGAAGTGGAGTTCATGAAGGACGACAAGGACGGCCTCTTCAAGTTCCTGGAGATCAACGGACGGCCCTGGGGGTGGCATACCCTTCTGCGGGCTGCAGGTCTAAACATACCGTTGCTGCTTTACCTTAAAGAGACGGGCCAGGAAGTACCTGTTCTGGAAGGTCGGGCAGAAGTCAAGTGGGTGCGTCTCATTACGGATCTGCCCACTGTTTTCAAGGAGATTACGGGGGGAAGGATGTCCATCGGGGACTATTATTCCTCCATGAGAGGAAAGAAGCACTTTGCCGTCCTCTCAGCCAGGGATCCCCTGCCTTTTTTTGCCGAGTTCCTCCTGATACCCTACCTGTGGCGCAAGAGAGGTTTCTGACCTTAAATGGAGAACCAGTAATGCTACCCTATTACCTTTTGAGTGCGGCCCTGCCCATCTTTATCATGTTGCCTCTGAGCATAAAGTGGCAGATTCAGAAAACCTATACGATCCCATGGTTGCTTCTTATGAGTGCTTTTAGCTGCAGCATAACCTGGACCACAGGGGTTGTGTTTCCCGGTTCGTCAGGACTCATGGGCACCCTGGCAGGTCTCGCTACGGCCGTGTCACTTACGGTTCTGGTACTGCTCATGCGTTTTTATCGGGACCCCGAACGCACCATACCGGATGATGAAGGTCTCCTTGTATCACCAGCCGATGGAGAGGTCATATACGTAAAAAACATCGAGAATGGTGAATTCCCTTTCGCGGTAAAAAAAGGAAGGGTCATAAGCCTTGATGAGTTCATCCTTGAAAATTCATTCATGAAAAAGGGTGTTCAGATCGGTATTGCCATGAATTTCCTGAATGTTCATGTGAACAGGATGCCCATGTCAGGGACCGTCAAGACCATCAGGAGGATCCCGGGATCGTTCCGTTCCCTCAAGCATATCGGTTCTCTTCTGGAGAATGAGCGGGTGTGTACTTTAATCGAGGGAGATAGGCTTACCGTCGGTGTCGTTCAGATAGCGTCACGTCTTGTCAGAAGGATCACTGCCTATTTCAGCGAGGGTGACTCCTGCAGGATCGGTGAAAGGATGGGTATGATCCGTTTCGGATCCCAGGTAGACCTGCTCATACCCGAGACTCCTGGCCTGCAGGTCCTCGTCAATGTTGGTGATGAAATTAATGCCGGCGAAACCGTTGTTGCCAGATACGGCATCAGCGAGTAGCGGCGGTTCCTGGATTAACTGCCTGAAGTAGTCTTTGACAGGGAGGAAACAGGTGTTAGACAAGATAGCCCTTAGGTTTCAGGAGACCGTGGAGGCGCTCAGAGAAGGGGGAGGACAAAACCTTCTCCAAAAAAGGTTTTTTTTCAACAGGACCTTGATGCCCTGTGAAATGGACCTGGTAGCCCTTCCGGAAATGGGAAAGCCTCCCCTTGAGGATCCCTATCGCATGGTTCCCCTTACCATGAAAATGGTTGATGACAGCAGCCTGGAGTTCGCTGTCAGGAGCCGGCGCCTTAAAGCGAAATGCAATCTCCCAAAAGGCCTCAACGCTTACGCACTTATCAGGGACAACCGAGTCATTGGAGATATCTGGTGCGACTGTCCCCCCAGTCTGGATGAGAAGGTCCGCCATCCTGATCTGAAATGGCTCAACATAGAGAACAAGCCTGGAGAAGTGTATGCCTTCGATATGTTCATAGATTCCAGTGAGCGGGGCAACAACCTGGCTGGTCCTTTCATGAAGTCCTTTCTTTATGCCCTCAAAGAGCGAGGTTTCAGGAAGACATATGGATACTACTGGTGCGATTACCTCCCCGCTCTTTGGATGCATCGGCTCCTGAAATTCAAAGAGCGAGGGCGTCTCAGGACATGGCGGTTTCTTTTCGCAAGAGGTGCAACCCCCGAAACACAAGCATCGAAAGAACAAGACAATAGATAGCGTCATAAAGGACAAATATACCCGGGTGCAGAATTTCTCCCTGTGTAATATGCCGCCGGCTGCCTTCCCTTTATGCCAGAACCGACTGCGTCAGGTCGTGGACACCGGCCGGGTTGCGATATTGCCAGGAGCCCTTATCCAGCAGCAACCCACGTAAGATCCCTTCACCGGAATAATACGGTTTCACTGATTTTGTTGACGCCGGGTTGTTCCATTTTCAGGGGATGCGCGACACGGGTACGGACCTGGCCCATGAAAAGGAGAAAAGGGAATGAAAATAGCTGTCCTCATTAAAGGTGTGCCAGACACGGCATCGGTAATAGAGGTGGCTGATGACGGGTACTCTGCAGTGACGTCAGGGCTGAAGATCGTCATGAACCCCTTCGATGAATTCGCCCTTGAAGAGGCCGTACGCATCCGGGAAAAGTGCGGTGGCGAGGTAAAGGCCATTTCCCTGGGAGGAGATGAACTGATGGAACCTCTCCGGGTGGCGCTCGCCGGGGGTGCTGATAACGCCACTCTTATAAGGAAACCCCCCTTTGACATCACTGAAAGGGGAATATCGATCATTCTGGCCAAATACCTGAAAAAACTGGAACCGGACCTGATCCTGGCAGGACTTCAGGCCATAGACCTCGTGGGAGTTCAGGTCCCGGCGAGGATAGCAGAGATACTGGGGATCCCCCACGCCTCATCGGTCATCAAGACCGAACTGTTAGACGACAAACTGAGGATCTCGCGGGACCTTGAAGGGGAACGCCGGGTCTGTGACCTCGATTACCCTGCGTTGATAACGGTTCAGAAGGGGATCAATACGCCAAGATACCCAACGGTCCCTGAAGTGCTCAAAGCCAGGAAAAAGCAGATCACAGATATCACCCTCGAGGAACTGGGAGTGGACGAGAAACAGCTTCAGCCTGGTTTGGTGGTTGAATCCATGACGGTATTTAATCCCTCCAGGAAAAGAAAGATCCTCGAGGGAGATCTCGATGCGCAGGTCAGAACCCTTGTCACTGCTTTTACAGAGGAAGAACATCTGTTTTAAACGGAGGATATCATGCCTTTCCTGACTGTATTACAGCCAGGCGACCGGTTGCGGAAAAGCTGCCTTGAGGCCACAGCGGCGGCGGCAGACCTCGCAGCCGCTGCCGAGGCCGATCTGGATGCCGTTTATTTCGGATCCGGACTCGAACAGAACATGGACCTGCTTGCCGGAAGCGGAATCCGGAAAGTGTTCCTGTATGATGAGCCGCTGCTCGACACCGCTTCAGAAGGGCAGATTGCCGTTATCATAGAATCCCTGGTGCGGGAAATGGACCACAAGGTAATAGTGGGTTCAGCAACGACCTTCGGGAAGGAGCTCTTGGCTTCCCTCTCGGCACGGCTCGATGCTGAGCTGGTTCAGGATTGTATCGATGTCTCCTGGAAAAATGGACCTGTTGTCACAAAAGCGCTTTACGGCGGTAAAGTGCACGCTCAATTAAGGTTTACAGAAAATCCAGCGCTCATATCCTGCAGGCCCAATGTCTTTCCCATCAGATCTTCGGACGGGGAAATGCCTGAGATCGTGAGTATGACGGCCCCCATGGAAAGCAACGGTATCGTGTTCGTAGAAGCAGAAAAACCATCAACGGATATGCCTGCTCTTACAGAAGCGAATATCGTTGTTTCAGGGGGGCGAGGCATGGATGGAAACGGAAGCTGGGAAATTCTGGAGAAGCTCTGTACAGAAATAGGAGGGGCTCTCGGAGCAAGCCGTGCGGCAGTGGATTCCGGTTGGATCCCCCACTCCCACCAGGTTGGTCAAACGGGCAAGATCGTCAATCCCGATCTTTATATAGCGTGCGGAATCTCCGGTGCCGTCCAGCATTTTGCCGGTATGAGGGAATCTAAGATCGTTGTTGCCATAAACCGGGATCCCAGTGCACCGATTTTCGAAATGTGCGATTACGGGATCGTTGGAGATCTCTTTGAAGTCGTTCCGGTCCTGGTGGAGGAGCTGAGGCAGCGACGTTCATGAGGTTCTTTTTCCGATGATGCCTCCTGAATCAGTCTTATTCCATCGGGATCTGGGTGTTTACAGCGAGTGGTACTGGCTGATGTACCTGGCTGCTGGTGCTGCTCTGGCCATATTCCTGTGGGGCATACTCTTGCGCATCCGTCTTTGGGGGATTGGCAGGGGACGCTTGCGGGATCGTATGGATCAGGCCGCCGTCCGCATCGGTCGCCTTTTGAAAGGCGGTTTCGGCCAGAGCGCAGTCCTGAAGGACCGCCTGCCGGGTTGGGCACATATTGCTGTTCTGTCAGGATTCATTTTCTTCACTATGGGGACTGTGACCATCGCCATAGAAGAACATCTGGGGATCCCCTTATTTCAGGGGTGGGTCTATCTGGGCGAAAGTCTGCTCATGGACCTCATGGCGCTAATCTCCCTCGCGGCTGTTGCAGTGCTGTTGTGGCGGAGGATCATGGTAAATCCCGATGGTCTTGGCAGGGGGAAGGGAGATCTCTTCGTACTGTCCCTTCTGGGGTTCATCCTTGGTTCAGGGCTGGTTCTGGAGGGAGTGCGCATGGCCCTGACGCCCGATCCTGCACCCTTTTTTTCCCCCGGCGGTGCGATGTTGTCCGGTCTGTTCGCCAACCTCGCCACGTCCGTGCTCAGTGGCATCCACGCATCGGTCTGGTGGCTTCACCTGGCGTCGGCTTTTGTCCTGATTGCCGTCCTGCCTTGGACACGCATGATCCATGTGCTGGCTGCACCGCTCAACCTGTACTTGGCCAGGTTGGACGACGATGGTTCTTTGGTCACAATAGACTTTGAGTCTGAAGGACCCTTCGGCACCATGAGTATTGAGGAACTACACAAAAAACAGCTTCTGGAGCTCGATGCCTGCATGGAGTGTGGACGTTGTCAGCGTGCATGCCCCGCACACTTGTCGGGCAAGCCACTTTCCCCGGAAAGTGTAGGTACAGATCTGCGCAGAGCTCTGCTTGAAGCTGGGAAAAATCCCGGTGATGCGGTTGACCTTGTGGCTGTTTCCCACGGCGGGGGTAATGGCTTCGTGTCGGAGGATTCTCTCTGGTCCTGTACAACCTGCAGGGCCTGTGAACTCCAATGTCCGGTGGAAGTGGAGCATATTCGCCGAATCATAGACATGAGAAGGGCAATGGTCATGATGCAGTCCCGGTTCCCGGAGGATGTGAAAGTGGCGTTCCGGAACCTGGAAACCTCTGAAAATCCGTGGAACTTCCCCCCGGCACAGCGGCTTGACTGGATCGATGGCCTGGATATATCCCTGGCAGAAGATGATGGCGAACCCACCACCATCCTCTGGGCCGGATGTGTCATGTCTCTGGACCAGGATTCCAAACAGGCCATACGTGCCGTGGCGGCATCACTAAAAAATGGCGGCGTCCATTTTCAGGTGCTGGGAGCCCAGGAGGCATGTTGCGGAGACCCGGCCAGACGGCTGGGTAACGAATACCTTTTTCAGGAGATTGCCAGAAAGAATATCGCCATCCTGAAACAGAAACGGATTGAGAAGATCATAACCCCCTGCCCTCACTGTTATCACATGCTGTCAAAGGAGTATTGCGATTTTGGTCTTGATGTTGAAGTCGTTCACCACAGTCAACTGATAAAAGCAGGGGCGGCGGAAAGTTCAGGAGAACTGTTTCAGAAAGGTCCGTCGGGGAAAGGGAGGATCACCTTCCATGATCCCTGTTATCTGGCGAGGTATGGCATGGGGACGGAGCATGTCAGAGATTTGCTGTGTGGTAAAGCCGGTGGTTCCTATACCGATCTCCCCCGCAGGGAAGACAACACCTTTTGCTGCGGTTCTGGGGGAGGAAGCTTCTGGATGGATGATAAACCTGAAACAAGGATCAATGCACAGCGCTGTCGGGAAATCATTGAAGCCGGCGTAGATACGGTGGTAACCGTCTGCCCCTATTGCCGGATCATGCTGAAAAATGGCTTGATTGAAGAGTGCGGAGATACGATCCGTGTTCTGGACCTTGCAGAGTTCCTCGATGACAGTGAAATGGC